>ERZ1643250.1493-NODE-1493-length-19763-cov-7.025827_pt1 | contig 19763 bp, 14 predicted proteins | sample MGYA00579262_ERZ1643250 | MGnify/ENA primary metagenome ERZ1643250 (study PRJEB29033, sample SAMEA4952265) | chicken gut metagenome | biome: Broiler Chicken; feature: Gastrointestinal Tract; material: Caecum | place: Ireland | collected 2018 | study: Broiler... | reverse complement strand
TCCACCAGGAACAGGTTGTCCACGTTCTGCATGATGCAGGCCAGACGCTCCAGACCCATGCCGGTGTCAATATTGGGGTGCTCCATGGGCGGATAGTTGCCCTTTCCGTCGCTGTCAAACTGGCTGAACACCACGTTCCAGAATTCCACATAGCGGTCGCACTCACAGCCGGGGCCGCAATCGGGGGAACCGCAGCCGTGCTCGGGTCCGCGGTCAAAATAGATTTCAGAGCAGGGGCCGCAGGGGCCGGAGCCGTGCTCCCAGAAGTTGTCCTCTTTGCCCAGACGGACAATATGAGAGGGATCTACGCCCACATCTTTCGTCCAGATCTCAAAAGCCTCGTCGTCGTCTAGGTAGATGGTGACCCACAGACGGTCAACGGGCATCTCCATGACCTTGGTGCAGAACTCCCAAGCCCACGGAATCGCTTCCTTCTTGAAGTAATCGCCGAAGGAGAAGTTGCCCAGCATCTCGAAGAAAGTGCCGTGGCGGTCGGTGATACCTACGTTCTCGATATCGCCGGTACGGATGCACTTCTGGCAGGTGGTGACGCGCTTGCGGGGCGGGGTCACTTCGCCGGTGAAGAATTTCTTCATGGGGGCCATACCGGAGTTGATGAGCAGCAGGCTATTGTCGTCTTTCGGAATCAGCGAATAGCTGGGCAGACGCAGGTGGCCTTTGCTCTCAAAGAAGGAAAGATATTTTTCCCGAAGTTCATTTAATCCTGTCCACTGCATAATTTTGTTACGCTCCTTGTTTTAAAATCATTGTATAGTAAATGTAAGGATTGCCTTTTAACGAAAAATGGTATTACATAGGCGGCTTTGCACCGCGCTTTGTCGGTTTGTTGGGACAACAGTCCCCGTCGCAGCAACTGCCGTCACAGCAATCGCCTTCACTGAGCACCAGCGCGACCACCAGCAAAACCAGAAAATAGGCGCCAAAGCTGAGCATCCCAAAAATTTGCCAGACGCTTCCCTCTTCGGAGTCATCCTGGACCATGGTATCCGCATAGACCACCGCGCTCCAGAAGGCGACGCAAAGCCCCAGATAGAAGGAAAAGCTCCACCACGACCCAGCACCCATACACCAGAGCACCACGGAAACCACCATCCCTGTCAGCCACAGGAAAAAGGCAATTCCCGCCAGCCACGGAGAGGCCTTTAGATTCATAGCTAGCAGAAAGAGCAGAAGAAACCCTGTCCAGATTCCGGCAACCAATAACAGCTCTTTCACACCCGGAAAGGGCGTTTGATAATGATAAAACGCACCGACCGCGCAGCCCGCTCCTACCGTATTGAAAAAGGTACAGAGCAAATAGCCGATATTCCGGCCGCGTCCGGCCAGATAGCTGACAACGGCCAAAACCGTGCCCGCTCCGCTGACTGCAAAACCAGTCCATTCCGGCAAAAGACGAAAGGCCGCCCATGCACTTACCGGCATCAGAACCATGAGAAATAACGTGAAAATTGCCTGCTCCAGGGTTTTCCGTTTCATCATGGCATCTCCTTATCCAATATAGGCCTTTAACAGCTTCAATGTGTTTTCCGCGCCGTCCACATGGGAACGCTCATACCCGTGAGAGGCATACACGCCTGCGCCGATCAATCCGTGGCGCACGTCATAGCCTGCCTGCAGGGCGGCTTCGGCATCCGAGCCATAGTGAGGATACACGTCCACTGCATATCCAATCTCATTATCACGGGCAGCTTTGACCAGCGCTGTCACCACCGAGTCGTCATAAGGCCCGTCGGAATCCTTTGCACAGATAGAAACCTCCCGCTCTGTGCAGCGAAGGCCATCGCCAACGCATCCCATATCCACGCTGAGAACTTCGGTTACCTCTTCAGGCACGGAACCGGCAGCGCCGTGGCCTACCTCTTCATACACGGTAAAATGCAGATACACCTTGCGTTCCGGTGTTTTGCCGGACTCCTTGAGGAATTTTGCATAGGTGAGCAAAATGGCCGCGCTGAGCTTATCGTCCAGAAAACGGCTCTTGATATACCCGCTTTCGGTAATCACGGTGCGGGGGTCAAAGCACACGAAATCGCCGATTTCAATACCCAGTTTCCGGGTTTCCTCTTCGCTGGAAGTGTTCTCGTCAATGACCACTTCCATTTCCTCGAATTTCCGGGGCTTGCTGCTATAATCGCCGTTTACATGAACCGAGGCGTTATTCAGCTGGAGAGTTCCGGAATATTCCCCGTCAAATCGGGTGAGAATGACGCAGTTTTCCGCCTCGCAGTTTTCCGGCTGCAAACCGCCCACCGGAGACAGCACCAACCGGCCGTTGCTCTTGATAGAAGCCACCACTGCACCCAAGGTGTCAATGTGCGCCATGGCCAGCAGCGGGTTTTCTTCGCCGCCCAGGCACACCACCACACCGCCCTTGCGGGTCTTTTTTGGCTCATAGCCCAGCGCGGTCAGCTCTTTCATGAGATAATCCGCCGCTTTGTCGGTTTTTCCGGAAGGGCTGTGAATGGCACAGAGGGCTTTCAGCTGCTCCATGCAATAAATCATTTCCTGATGCAAAACCGTTCCTTCCTTTCCACAAAAAAATAAGGGAAATAAATAAGGGCTCCCCGTCCGCATGGGACGGGAAACCCCGTGGTACCACCCAAATTGCGGTTTTTCTGACAAAACCGCCGCTTTTCTGCCTGTAACGAAGGCATACGCCTTTACTCTTCGCAAAGGAGCGCTCCAAAACGGAACATGAAGGGCCGGCATCGCTGCGTTTTTCCGGCGGCCTTTCAGCCAGTTTTCACCGGGCCGCCTCTCTGTGGGAACGCTGCGCGCCTCTTTTCAGCGCTATACAGTTGAAATTATACCGCCCGCTTCCGGCCTTGTCAAGGCATTTTTTCCAAATACTCCGCCGGAACTATGGGCGTCAGCCATACCTGATTGACCGAAAGGAAGAACGCAAAGCCGTCCCGAGCCATTTTTCCGGAAGCTACCCGGTAAATCACCGGCGTTCCATGACGTGCGCCGACTTTTTTTGCAGTTTCGGTATTGGAAGAAAGATGGACATAAAGCCTGCCCCGGGGCAGCAGCCCCTGACGGTCGATGAAGGCCGTATATTTTTGACCGGTGCCGTGAAACAGGTATTCCGGCGGTTCCTTCCGGGCCAGCTCCACATCCACATGGACGGAGTGCCCTTGATTGGCCCGGATTCTGGTACCGTCCTCACTGAAGGAATATCGCTGTTTGTCGTCCGTGCGGACAATCTCTTCCAGCAGCTCCCGGGTCAGGGGATGGACTTTGGAAACACCTGCAATCAGTGCATCCACATCAGCCCAGCCGTGCTCGTCCAACGAAACACCCGCTTTTTCCGGATGATGGCGCAAAATCATGCTGATATACCGGCTGATGCGGACAGCGGAATTTGAATTTCTCATCAAAACCTTCCTTTCAGCGCAGTCGATACCCGTGATTCAAGGGGCCGCTTCCCTGCCCCAGATTCAGCCCGTCTGCAATCGCCCCGGCCACATAGGCCTTGGCCCGCTCCACGCTCTCCTCCAGAGAGAAACCCAGCGCCAGATTGCTGGCCACTGCACTGGAAAGGGTGCAGCCGGTGCCATGGGTATTGGGATTTTCCAGACGCGTTCCGGAAAACCAGTGGGTTTTTCCTTCCGTCCACAAAAGGTCATCCGCTGTGTCCGCCAGATGACCGCCTTTCAGCAGAATCGCCCCGTGATACTGTGCGGCTATCGTTTTTGCCGCCTGCACCATATCCTCTTTGCTCCGGATGGTCAGGCCGCTGAGGACTTCCGCTTCGGGAATATTGGGAGTCATTACATCTGCAAGGGGTGCAAGCTCGGAAAGCAGCGCCTGTGACGCATCTTCCGCCAACAGACGGCTGCCGCTGGTGGAGATCATCACCGGGTCGAGAACCACATATTTTGGCCGGTAATGGCGCAGCGCCTCGGCGATGGTGTGAATCAGGGGCGCACTGCTTACCATGCCGATTTTCACGGCGTCGGGGAAAATGTCGGTGAACACACTGTCCAGCTGCATTTTCAAAAACTCCGGCGTGGATTCCAGCACCCCGGAAACTCCGGTGGTATTCTGGGCCGTCAGAGCCGTAATGGCGCTCATGCCATACACGCCGTGGGCAGTCATGGTTTTCAGGTCTGCCTGAATACCTGCGCCGCCGCTGGAATCGGAACCAGCAATGGTCAGGGCGGTCTTCATGCCGTGAAAATGAGGCTGGAACACCTCCCGGGTCAGCTCGGACAGCTGACAGGCTGCCATTTGCTTGTTTTCTTTTGCGAAAAAGGCGGAAATAACCGCCGCACCATAGGCGCCGCAATCTTTCAGCTGGGGCAGGTTGGTTTCGTTGATGCCGCCGATGGCCACCACGGGAATCTTCACCGTGGAACAGATTTCCCGCAGTCCTTCCGGAGTCAGCGTCTGGACACCGTCTTTGGTGGAAGACCCAAACACCGCGCCGCAGCCCAGATAATCCGCACCGGCTTCCTGTGCAGCCAGGGCTTCCCGGGGATTGTGGGCACTGACGCCGATGATCTTATCCGGCCCCAACAGCTTCCGGGCCTGCGCATAGGCCATGTCCTCCTGACCGATGTGTACGCCGTCTGCACCGGCTTCCAGTGCAAGCTGCGGGTCATCGTTGAGAATCAGCGGCACACCAAACCGATGGCAGAGGGCCAGCAGTTCCCGGGCTTCCGCCAGAATCATTTCCCGGGAAAGGGTCTTTTCCCGAAGCTGCACCATAGTTGCGCCGCCCAGCAGTGCCTGTTCCACCTGCTGGGCCAGTGTTTCGCCGGGTTTCAGCCAGCTGCGGTCGGTTACCAGATAAAAGCGAAGACTTGTTCCGCTGAATTTCATCAAAACCCCTCCTGAAAGGCAAAAAAACGCCTGTGTTTTCTAGGGGGCTATCTGAAAAGCCGAAATTATCGTCTTTTCCTACAATCAACGTCAGCTACTGCGTTAAAAATACTCGGAATCCATCAAGGATTCCTGCGTTTTTCGCCTTGTATCTGCCTGTTGCTTGCGGAAAATCCGTCAATTTCTTCGTTTTCAGAAACGCCCTAAAAAGAATTATACACGTTCCTGTTTTTCTTTACAAGGCAAGCCGAAACGCTTTCCTCCTCATGTCCTTGTAAAATTTCCGTGTCAAATTGAAAAATCCCTTCAAAAGGTGTATACTGAACCCAGAAAATTTTCCCAGGGGAGGTACTTTTCCATGTTGACCAATGATGTCATTGACGGGCTGCTGGCCCGCCGTTCTGTCCGCTCCTATCAGCCGGATCTCATCTCCGATGAGGAACTGGATTCCCTGCTCACCGCCGCCCGGTATGCTCCCAGCGCCATGGGCCGTCAGGAACGCCACTTTACCGTGGTGACCAATAAGACCCTGCTGAAAGAAATCGGGGACGCCGGTGATAACGAACCCTTCTATAACGCACCCATGGCGGTGATTGTTTCCGTCCCGCCCCAGAATCCCTATGGCCATGACGATGCCGCCTGTGCCATCATGAATCTGATGACCGCCGCCAATTCCATGGGGATTTCCACCTGCTATATCGGCTCTGCTTTTGGCGCGGCCAAGCCCGACATGATGAAAAAGCTGCTGATTCCCGAGGGTTATGCCCCCGTGGCTGCTGTCATTATCGGCTACGCAGACGGAGAAGTAGGTGAAGCGGCTCCCCGCCGCACAGACGATGTCACCCGTCTGGCATAAAAATACGATTTTTCCCCCGGCTCTGCTGTATCAGGGTCGGGGGTTCTTTTTTGGACAAAGCGCCGGGGCGGATTCCGAAAAACCGGGAAGAATATACAAAAATTTTGGCAAACTTCCCAATTCACGTCCAGCCGGTGATTTTTGTTGGAAATCGCCGCAGATGGTATGGTATAATAAGGATATCAGAAGGAGCCGGATACCTGATCCGGTGAACAGGAGGCATTTGGTTTGAACGCAAGGATTCAGGAGTTGCAGACAACGTGCAAAAAAGAAGGAAAAGAAAGTATTTTGGTATTCCGCGGCTTTTCAGCGCCCTTTATTCGGGAGCTGCTTCAGCTGCCCCAGGCGGTTCTCTCCGCTGAAACAGTTTTGGGAAAAGACGGGTATCTTCACCCGGAACGGGTGCTGGCTTCCGCTGAGGCTTTGCTCTCCGCACTGGAAACCCACAGCGGCCCGGCCGTGATGATTTATGAACAGCTGCTGGCACTGGGCCTTTCCCGCATTCCCGAAAAATGGGCGGTGTGGGTCATTGACAACGATCTGTTCGATGAGGAAAAGCCCTCCCCTCTCTCTCCGGAAACATCGGCGGTCTGCTTTGCCGCGCTGGAAGCCGGAACCCTGACCGAAGAAACGGAAGCGTTTCTGAAACTCTACGGTGATATCCGCGAAAACGAGCAGGACTGCTGGACGGTTCGCCTGCTGAACGGCCACACGGATGCCGGAATTCCGGTTGTGCCTTTTTACGGCGTGCCCGCTCAGCTGCCTAAGGTTTCCAAACGGGAACTGAAAACCGCCCGTCCTGCCTATGGACAGGACTTTTTCCAGCTTCGTCTGGCTGCACAGGAAAACCGCGGTTCTGCCGGCGGCGCTTTCCTGCTGGACAGCGAAAGTGACCGAAACGACCCCCGGCTGCTGGCGCTGGCTGCACTGGCCGAACAGAAGGGCGAAACCCTGAAGCTGTGCGTGGCACGCCGGGAAAACCAGTATGACGGAAGCCGGTTCCTGCCCCTGCTGCAAAAATACTGGGGCAAGGACGCCCAGTTCCGGCCTTTGCAGTTTTACAGCGCTCCCGAAATCAACCGGGAGGCCCAGGAGCTTTCTCAGGGCGACATCATCGGCTGTATTGCTGCCCAGTGCGACGGCGCCTGTACGGGAAAAAGCTATCGGAACCTGTTTGTCACCGCCCCCACCGGCGCCGGTAAATCCATCCTCTTCCAGCTGCCCGCCCTGTATCTGGCGGAAACCTATCAGGCTGTCACCATCGTAGTGACCCCTTTGAAAGCCCTGATGAAGGATCAGGTTTCCCAGCTGGAACGGAAGCAGGGAATCACCTGCGCCACCTGTCTCCACTCGGACATCACCTTTGAGGAGCGTCAGGAGCGGATCGAACAGATTCACAACGGGGAAAAATCCATCGTGTACCTGTCCCCCGAGCTGCTGATTTCCGCCGATCTGAAAGACTTTATCGGAGACCGGCCGCTGGGACTGTTTGTGGTGGACGAAGCCCATACCGTGACTTCCTGGGGTAAGGATTTCCGTGCTGACTACTGGTATCTGGGCGAATATCTCCGCCGCCTCTCCCGGGAAGGACGGAAATTCCCGGTACTGTGCCTGACGGCTACCGCTGTGTTCGGCGGCGATGAGGACGTGGTCAACGAAACCATCCGGAGCCTTGCAGTGGAGCGTCCCCTGCTGTTTTTGGGCCGTGTCCGCCGGGACAACATCACCTTTGACATCACCTCTCTGGAGGTTCCCTCCACCGGTGTCGATAAATTCAAGATTCAGACTGCCGCAGATATGACCCGGCAGTTTGTGAAAAACGGCGAAAAGACCCTGTTCTATTTCCCCTACACCTCTCAGGTGGATGAAACCTATACCCGTCTGGAAGCGGAAACCCGCCGCCGTGTACGGAAATTCCACAGCCGGATGCAGCCTTTGGAGCGGAATTTCTCCCAGCTGGCATTCCAGAAAAATGACTGTGACGTTATGCTGAGTACCAAGGCATTCGGTATGGGCGTGGACATTGCGGATATTCAGACTGTATGCCACTTTGCCCCCACCGGAAATCTGGCGGACTATGTACAGGAAATCGGACGTGCCGCCCGCCGTCAGGATATTCAGGGCCGGGCCGTCACGGCCTTTGCCCCTTCGGACATCCGCTATATGTCCACTCTGTACCGGCTTTCCGAGCTGCGCCAGTTCCAGATTCGAGAACTGCTGCGGAAGGTGACGGAAACCCTGCGCCGGAAAAACAGCCGGTTCATTACCGTCAGCCCCGACGAGTTTTCCTATCTCTTCCCGGGAGACGATGACAGTTTGCAGAACAAGGTGAAAAACGGCTTACTGCTGCTGGGCAGTGATCTGGAAGCCCGGTATGGGTTCTCGGCTTTGCGAATGCTGGCCACTGACTCTCAGGAAAGCATCAACTATGTGAACGTGCCGGAACAGGCCGAGAAAAAGTTCCTGCACAAATACGCCGACTATGTGGAGTATCAGCCCGATGAAACCCGGCTGGTCATCCGCTCCCGGAACCGCTTTTTTGCCAGCGACACGGTGGTTCGCAACAGCGGCAAAATCTACCGGGTGGACATGGGCGCGCTGTGGCGCGGCTGTTTCCAGGATCTGACCTACCAGCAGTTCAAGCGCAAGTTCTTTGCCGGTGATCTCTTCGACTGCGACGGCGATCAGCCGCTGGTGCCCCGCTCCTTTATTTCCGTCCAGTATGCCAAGCCTTTCGACGATGCAGTGGAGGATCTGAAAAAAGCAGTTCACGCCATTTCCAATGTCTTCCGGAAATACAAGCTGCAAAAGCAGGCTTTCTCTCAGGCGGAATTCCGGGACGCCCTTGCGGAAGAGCTGGGCGGAACCTTTACGCGGCTGGACTTCTGTGACCTGCTGCTGGATATGTTCGTCACCGATGCGCCCCAGAAACTGGGCGGTATGGGAACGGACAAAACCAAGTTCATTTCGTTCCGGAAGGCTGCGGACGGAGAAACCGGCAGCTATCGTGTCCTGAACACCGGTTACATCACACTGGAAAGCCACTTTATGCATCTGGTGGCACAGGCCGCTCCCGATGACAACGGACTGTATCAGGCCTATATTCCCGCCGGACGCAACGGAAAGCAGCCTTCCGTCATGCGGCTCTACTCCCTGTTGGAACTGCTGGGCATTGCTTCCTATACCATGGAAGGCGGACGGGGACAGGATATTCCACTGTTTGCGGCTGATCCGGCTCTGCTGGAAGCACTGCACGCCGGTAAATACACCAACCATCAGGTGGAGGACATCCACCGCCGCCATCAGCTGGCCGAAAAGACCATGCGGGCCTTCCTTTCCGGCAGCTTTGACAGCGACACCCGTTGGGATATGATCGAGGAATACTTCCTTGGCCGGAGCTTTTTAAAGCCCGAAGAAATCGCTGAAAAATAAAAATTGCGATTTTTTCAAAAAAACACTTGCAATTTTCAAAAAACGTGGTATAATAAATGAGCACCTGAAAAATGGTGCTCGATATCGCGGAGTGGAGCAGTTGGTAGCTCGTCGGGCTCATAACCCGAAGGTCGTTGGTTCAAGTCCAGCCTCCGCAACCACCTTAAGTGACCGATTTTGTAATCGGTCACTTTTTTTGTTAGTAATCTATACAGCTTTGCGGAGTTTTCACCTGATTTTTCAGGTTGGAAACTCCGCTTTTTGCGTTTACCACTTTTTTCGTTGCCGAAACTGTTAAAGTCTCCAAAAATTACATAGATAGATTGACGAAATCTTCAAAATAAGTGCGCCTTTTTTAAAATTGCTCCGTCTGAATGTCCAGGATGGTTTTCTACGGCGATTCTTCCCTTCCCACCTTTACATTCTTCCCCTAATGTTTTGCATCATGTCAATTGGTTAGAATAATGCTAAAATCAATGAAAATAGTGTCAAAGCTTTTTCATTGCAAAATCAGGGCTTAATTGTAAACCCATTATTATAATACTAGGTTGACAATTTCAAAAAGGAGATGCTATACTAATACTGTCTGAGGAGGTGGTAGAATGACAACCAAAGAAAAGGTACTTAAGTTATTGGAGTCAAGCAAAGATATTTATTTGTCAGGCAAAGAGATAGCTCATAAACCTTCTATATCCCGAGCTGCTGTTTGGAAAGCTGTCAAAGCTTTGTAAAATGAGGGCTATGCGATTGATACTGTAATAACCACCTGATAGTAAAAAATCGTGCTATTCATCAGGTGAAATTAATATTTGGTTTTAAAAGGAGATTATATGGAAAAAAAATAAGACGAAAGATTTAATCATGTGTTCGCTTTTTGTCGCACTGATTGTTGTAGGTGCATTTATCAAAATTCCTGTTCCTGTTGTGCCATTTACATTGCAGCTTTTATTTACCATGATGGCGGGACTTCGCCTGTGTCAAAGATGAAGATACGGATTTGGATATTCCATTTGAAGTATTAGAGGGATTGTACGAATAATGAGGAGAAAAGATTGAAATGATTTGGTATCCATATGAGCAAATGAAAACCATGAAATCGCCCTATAAAATTGTCAATGCGGAGGGCGTGTATCTTTATACCGAAGATCAGAAACTGATTGATTCCGTATCCTCTTGGTGGAGCGTGATCCATGGGTATAAACACCCTGAACTGAATCAAGCAATCGAAACACAGCTTGAAAAGTTTGCTCACGTTATGCTGGGCGGATTGACACACGAGTCAGCCCAGAAGTTGTCCAATAAGCTACAAAGATGGCTGCCGGGTGATTTGGATTATTGCTTTTTCTCTGATTCCGGCAGTGTTGCAGTAGAGGTTGCCCTCAAAATTGCACTGCAATATTATATGAACCGGGAAAAAACGCAGCGTACCATGGTATTGGCGTTAGAGCACGCTTATCACGGAGATACTTTCAAGATCATGGAGGTGGGTGATGATGAGGACTACCATTTTGTTTTAAAGGCATACGGCGAAAGCAAAAATGTCGTTCATATTCCTACTGAGATTGATGCACTGGAGCAAACTTTTGAAGAGTATCATGACCGTTTGAATTGCTTTATCGTTGAGCCCTTGCTGCAAGGTGCAGGAGGCATGAGAATGTACGATATCTCTTTTCTGAAACGAGCAAGAGAACTTTGCGACCAATATGATGTGCTTCTTGTCTTCGATGAGGTTGCGACAGGCTTCGGACGCACCGGCAACCGTTTTGTTGCCGATTTGGTTTTACCGGATATTCTCGTTCTTGGTAAGGCTTTAACAGGTGGGTATATCGGTCACGCTGTCACCGTTGCAAACCGAAAGGTATATGAGGGCTTTTATGACGATAATCCATCTCATGCCTTAATGCACGGACCCACTTTTATGGGGAATGCGTTAGCTTGCAGTGTAGCCCTCAAGTCCATAGAAATATTTGAATCGCAGGACTATATGGCCAAGATCCATAGGATTGAAGAAATCACCCGTCGTGAAATGGAAGGATTTTCTGATCCTCGTATTAAAGAAATTCGTATGATGGGTGCTTGCATATGTATTGAAGTATATGATTCCAATACAATCAAGGGATACCAACAATTCGCTTATGAACGAGGCGTATTCAGTCGTCCTTTCCTAAATTATCTGTATGCAATGGTTCCTTATGTAATTAAGGAAGACGAATTGCTGAAAGTACTGAATACCATGAAAGAATGGTTTTTGCAATACTCGGATACAACGAATTGATTCATATATTTCTGTTTTTGTGTTCTACAAATTTAATAGAAGATGTAAAAATGGTCAACTATGATACTCAAAGGAACGGTAAAACTCAATGTTTTACCGTTCCTTTTTGTTTCTCCAATTTGTTTCTCCAAAACCACAATATGGATATTTCTCTGTAATGTAAAAGCACGCACACAGGTCTAAAGAATCATCCTATAGATTAACAAAGAAGCGGCAGCTCTATATCTGCCGCTTCGACAATTTTCCAAATAATATCTTTTATTCTATATTCTATTCTGCGCTTTCAATTTAGCAGTTTTTTTCTTTACGGCTTCGTGTCCTTCAGCCCACATTAAAAAGACAATCCATGTGGAACTTCCAATCTTTAGCTGAATCAACCACGTCGTTATATAAAAACTACAAATGCAATTCCGAGTGTAATTGCTTTAACTTTTTATAAAGAACTATTGATCTTTTGCGTATTTTTTTCTTCATTTGGAATATATGCGAAAAGTTTTGAATGTTTTATAATCGCAATACACGAAATCGAAAAACACCCTAACGCAATCGAATATTGATTTACAAATAAAAGAAGTATCATGGAGAAAACGCCAAAGAGACTGAATACTGTTATACTGCGCAGACGAGTGGAAGGAATTTTTAATACTGTAGAGAAAACTATGTAGATTCCCGCTAAAAGGAAAACAATCTTTGTGAGAGGATATACCCCCAACAGAGCACCAAATGCAGTAGAAATGCATTTTCCTCCCCGGAAATGATTGAAGGGAGCAACTGCATGTCCCAGAACAGGCGCTACAAGTACGGCAGCAAATAAAATATGATCTGTGTTGAGAATTTTCACACCTAAAAGGACAGGCCAAAAACCCTTTAGGATATCCAGAGACAAACAAAGGAATCCCCAAAAGATCCCACAATAGGTAAATACATTCGATGCGCCAGGATTATGATCATTGCTGATTTGGCAAATATCTTTATGAAGAACCCTTTTCGGAATTAGTTGGCTGAACATAATGCTCCCCAAAACAAAGCCGTTGAGAATACACGCAATCCACAAAAAGAACTCATATTTGCTCATTTTCCACATATCTCCTGTACAATCGTTTGGGCTGCATCTGGATAGATATACTTTCTTTGTGCGGCACACATTTTTTCAGATCTGGTTGTGTCTTCGGTAAGCAGCTGTGCAAACCGAACGGCTTCATAATTGTTTTTCGCCCATAGAGACATTCCGTGTTCTGAGAAAAAGTGAGCATTACAAGTTTCACAGCCGGGAATTGCATTTACATGGACTAAAGGAATATTGACGACAGCTGCTTCTGTGCTGGAAAGGCCACCTGGTTTGGTAAGAATGACATCTGCTGCCGCCATGTATAATTCGATCTTTTTTGTAAAAGCAACTGTTCTCATCCGAGAATCGGCATTATATTTTTTATCAAGCCTGTCCTTCAATTTATCATTTCTTCCCGTCATTACAAGAATCTGATCATTCTTTCGGAGAGCTGACAATAATTCATCACATATTCCCACCATATTTTCACAGCCAACACCGCCTGTCATCAGCAAGTATATTTCGGCTTCCTGATCTATGTTTAACAGTTCTCTTGCATAGTCCTTGTTTATACCTTTCTTAAAACGGGAATCTACCGGAATACCCGTAACATGGATATACTCTTCTCGAACACAATTATCGATAAGATACTGTTTCATATCTTTGTGAGGAATAAAATATCCGTTTAGTCTTGTATCTCCAGTAAAAGGTATACAGGTATAGTCGGTTAATACTCCATAACAGGGAATCAAAGACGGTTTTCTTTTTAAAATTGCTGTCATAGCTTCCATTCCGTATAAATGGGTACAAACGACTGCATCGAAATGATTATCCATAATATACCGTTCCAACCGATCAGCATAACTGGCATTGGCCCAATAAACCGGTGAAGGAAGGCTGGTCGCGCTATACCAATCACCAAGTTTATAAATTGCACCAAATACAGAGGGATTCTTTTTAATCAAATTGTTGTAGCAGGCAGATACCAGTTCCTTTGCCTTCTCCCCTTTAAAAATAACAGGATCAATCAATTCACAGAGTATACCTTTGTTCTCAAAGGCCGTTTTAATAGCATAAGCAGCACTATTATGACCTTCTCCGGTACTGCAGGTTAAAATCAAAACTTTTTTCATAATCGAATTCTCCTTTTTGCAAAATTATCTTTAACGGTTTTGCGTTATTTGCAGATTATGAAGAATCCCATAATCGACCGACAGAATTCCCATCAGACATCTTATCGGTACAGTCATATATTCTTTCGATGCAACAAGCAAATGGTGGAAAAATCACAAAATCTTTTGGTGTCTTGTCAGTTGTTCATAATGCTTATAGAGCAAACCAAATCGATAAAGATATCCTTTTTTCCACGGCTTTGCTTTTCCGCAAAAATGCAGAATTGCCGTATGTTCTATGACCCAATCCAAATCATATTTACCATTGCTGCAAAGATAATAGCCCTTATAGTCACGCGCATCATAATTCCAGATCGCATCATCCAAAGGCAAAATTTGCTCGCCAAACAATGTATTTAACATATCCTGGTCTGGGAGAAGGAGTTCAGAAGCATGCTCTTTGGCATATATAAACAATTGCTCGGGAATAATTTCTCGCCTTCCCGCTTCCAGATCCATCAGTAATACACCGGAATTATAATAGTCGTGTTGTGTTTTAAGGCGTACTCGATTGACACTGTGAACCAGCTCGGTTTTTCCGGAATGAGCAGCCGCAGCAAACAGATATCCTTTCAAATCTGTTTCCCACAAAGGACGCAACGGATTAATAATCAGGATATCCGGGTCAAGATAGATGATTTTTTTTACATCCTCCGGGAGAAGATGGGAAGCCAGCATACGATAGTACATTTCCTGTGGATATTGTCTGCTTACCGGTGCGTTTGAAAACAAAGTATCGTCTGCCTGAATCGAAAAAAATGAATACCCGTATGCACGGCATTGCTGAGAAATATTTTCTACATTTTTCTCGATAAGATCCTTATGTATCAAATAAATTTTAAAGTTTTCATCTGGATTATTTATATGCAGAGAAGTCAGCAACACTTGCAGCTGATGCAAATATCGGTTGTCCAACGTAAATAATAAATGAATAGCATCCATCTTTTTTTCCCCATTCATATAGAAATATCATTTCCTTTTAATTGATACAGAGCCGGAAACCAACATAGTTTCCGGCTCCATTTTCAGCAAGGGCTTATTCATGCTGATGTTTAATCAATCCGCAGACTTTGGATAATTCCATAACAAGTAACGGAACCAGAATCAAGCCAATTCCAATTGCATACAGTTTTCCGGGCAAAAATACCAATCCAAAAACATAGCCAACAGGAGTAAATAAAACCAGGGAAACCAGCAAAATAGAGAGCAGTGCTGCCCAGTTGAGTTTATGATTGGTGAAAAATCCAATCTTAAAAAGAGAATGTTCCGAACGCATATTATATGCTTGTACGATCTGCGAAAGGGAAAGAACCATAAAGGCCAGTGTTTGACCTCCCGCAAGTGTCCCTGTGGCGGTTTCGCCTATCTTGAATCCAATCAAAGATAGAATGCCGAACATAACACCCTGTAAAATGATTCGCACCCCAAAACCATGGGCAAAAATACTTTCGTCCTTGGGTTTGGGTTTATGGCACATTACATCCGTCTCCACAGTTTCCATTCCCAGAGCCACAGCAGGCAGGCTGTCTGTCACTAAATTAATCCACAAAAGCTGCATGGAAAGCAGCGGTGTTTTGTGCCACAGAAGCATGGCGATAAATACCAGAAGAACTTCTCCAATGTTAGTCCCCAATAAAAATCCGACAACCTTACGAATATTGGCATAAATCCCCCGCCCTTCACGGACTGCTTCCACAATCGTAGCAAAATTGTCGTCTGTCAGGGTCATATCCGCAGCACCTTTTGCCACATCGGTACCAGTAATTCCCATTGCACATCCAATGTCCGCCGCTTTCAGCGCCGGAGCATCATTGACGCCGTCTCCGGTCATGGATACAACCTGACCTTTTTGCTGCCATGCCCGTACAATTCGGATTTTATTTTCTGGAGAAACACGGGCATATACCGCGATTTTCTCTACCTGTTCATCCAATTGAGACTCGGTCATCGCGTCCAACTCCGCTCCAGTGATCGCTCGATCGCCCTTCTGTAGAATTCCCAATTCCCGTGCAATCGCTGAAGCAGTCACAACATGGTCGCCGGTAATCATTACTGGTTTAATTCCAGCCTTACGGCATGTTTCCACTGCTGCTTTTGCTTCCGGCCGCGGCGGATCAATCATTCCCACAAGCCCCATCAGTGCCAGACCGTTTTCCAGTTCCTCAGAAGTCGGGTTCTCCGGTACAGAATCCAGTTCTTTATAAGCCACGGCCAATACACGCAGCGCATTTTCGCTCATTTTATCAGCCATTTTCAAAGCGCAATTCACATCACCGGAGACACATCGCGGCACCATCATATCTAAAGCACCTTTTACAATCGCCACCAAACGGCCATCTATTTGATGAACTGTCGTCATCAGTTTTCGGTCAGAATCGAAAGGAAGCTCTGCCAATCGAGGATACAAACTGCAAAGGGAATCTTTTTCCATTCCGTTTTTGTGTGCAGCTACCACAATTGCTGTTTCGGTTGGATCACCAATATGCTGTTCTTTTCCATCCTGAAAAACAACAGAACCATCACAGCAAAGTGTGCCAAAACAAAGCAGCCGTTTGATTTCTTCTGAGTTCTGATTTCCGATTTCTTCTAATTGTTCTTTACCGCTCACCCATGCTCTGGTCAGGGTCATGCGGTTTTGAGTCAAAGTACCTGTTTTATCCGAACAAATGACAGAAGCGCTGCCAAGTGTTTCTACTGCAGGAAGACGGCGAATCAGTGCATTCCGTTTCACCATCCGCTGAACACCAATCGACAAAACAATTGTTACAATTGCAGGTAATCCTTCAGGAATCGCAGAAACTGCCAGCGATACCGACGTCATAAAAATTTCTATGGCAGGAATTCCATTAAAAATTCCCACTACAAAAATAATCGCACAAGCCGCTAATGCCAAAACACCAAGGTATTTTCCCAATTGTGCCAGCTTTTTCTGAAGGGGGGTCTGCGTGTCATGGGAACCTTCCAGAAGATAAGCAATTTTACCCATTTCTGTATCCATCCCCGTTGCGGTAACAATCGCCTGTGCAGTACCATAGGTAATACTGCATCCTGAAAACACCATGTTTTTTCGGTCCCCTAACGCTGCTTTCGCCTCGACTGCTACAGACGCATCTTTTTCAGCAGGGACAGATTCTCCAGTCAAAGCAGATTCCTCGCTCTTTAGACGAACGCTCTGTAAAAGCCGCGCATCTGCGGGAACAAAATCTCCTGCTTCCAACCGGATAATATCACCCGGCACTAATTGAGACGCATCAATAATTTGCTCTTTCCCGTCCCGGATAACGCGGGCATGGGGAGCTGACATGTTTTGCAGAGCATCTAATGCTTTTTCTGCTTTGCTTTCCTGCAATCCCCCCATAACGGCGTTTAGTATTACAATCAGCAAAATCAAGATCGGTTCAAAAAATTCCTGTGGATTTCCTTCAAGGCAGGCAATTACAAATGATACTCCCGCAGCGGCTAATAAAATCAAAATCATTACATCTTGAAACTGTGCAAAAAATCGCTGCATGGCAGTCTTCTTTTTCTTTTCCTTCAGCTTATTTTCACCATATTGTGTTTGCCGCTGCAATGCCTGTTCTGCTGTCAAACCAGAAACAGAATTGGATGATAGTTCTTTAATCACAGCTTCCGAATTTTGTTCATGATAAAGCATTACAAATGCCCCTTTCAAAAATCATCATGATAGTTCCGCAAGTTATGAATTTACACAATTTTTCTTTATATCACCTCCCTACTCTACTACCTGCAGTCAAAATACTATCTATTCCCAAAAGTACCAGATAACAGCCAGCAAAACACCGAATCGCTGACAAAGTAAAGAGCGGACTTAACAGCATCATAAATCCTAAGATGATACCAATGATATTAACTACCAAAGTGAAACCATACATTCTGTTGCCCGCTACCAAACGAATATGGTGTACCTGCATCAGTCTGGAGATACAATGGGCGATAAACCAGATCGGAAATAGAACTGTCAGCATAATTGCGCCAAGTTTCGGGTAAATCAACAGCGCCACACCTGACATAACGCTGATAATTCCGGTAATCAGTGATAAAATCGGTCCGAAACCTGTATATCGTTCTACTCGAATGAATAGTATGATGTCGGTCACCCCCATAATGATGGCGACAATACCAAAGAAGGCAACCATACTTGTCATGATAAGATCTGGGACAACAAAAACCAAAATTCCCAGTACAATCATAAAAATACCAGTCAGCAGCCCCAACCAGCCAAAACTGGATCGTCTGTTCATAGTTGATTTCCTCCTTCCAGGATTTCCATAAATTCTTCCCCTGTAATGGTTTCCTTTTCATAGAGGAATTTGGCAAGTTCATCCAGTTTGGAACGATTGTCTTTTAAGATCCTTTTGGCTTTTTCATGCTGTGCTTTTACCAACTCCACGACTTTATGGTCGATCTCCCTTTGTGTATCCGAAGAGCAGGCAAGGGAGGTATCCCCACCCAGATACTGATTTTGTACAGTCTCCATTGCCACCATGTCGAAATCATCACACATACCATACCGGGCAATCATGGCTCGGGCTAATTTAGTGGCTTGTTCAATATCGTTGGAAGCACCAGTCGTAATGGAACCAAATACAATTTCTTCCGCAGCCCGTCCGCCTGTAAAGGTGGCAATCTTATTTTCCAATTCCTCTTTTGTCATGAGATACTTTTCTCCGGTTTCCACTTGCATTGTATAGCCCAAAGCACCGGAAGTTCTGGGAATAATCGTAATTTTCTGAACAGGAGCAGAGTGGCCCTGTTTGGCTGCTACCAGTGCATGACCAATTTCGTGGTAGGAAACCACCCATTTTTCCTGATCAGAAAGAACCGCGTTTTTCTTCTGATAGCCAGCGATGACCACTTCGATGCTTTCTTCCAGATCTGCTTGATTCACGACCGTTCTGCCACTGCGTACGGCGCGAAGGGCAGCTTCGTTAACAATATTGGCCAGCTCAGCGCCGGATGCGCCGGCAGCCACGCGAGCGATGGTATGAAAATCAACATCATCGGCCACTTTGATTTTTTTGGCATGAACTTTTAAAATGGCTTCTCGTCCTTGAAGATCCGGAAGCTCCACTGGTACACGCCGGTCAAAACGACCCGGACGAGTAAGAGCGGGGTCCAAACTTTCCGGCCGGTTGGTAGCAGCCAGAATAATCACTCCTGTGTTACCTTCAAAGCCATCCATTTCCGTAAGAAGCTGATTCAGGGTTTGCTCCCGTTCATCGTTTCCGCCGATCTGTCCGGAATTACGCTTTTGTCCAATTGCATCAATTTCGTCTATGAAAACAATACAAGGCGCTTTTTCCTTCGCTTGCTGAAAAAGATCTCGGACCTTGGAAGCTCCCATACCTACAAACATTTCTACAAATTCAGATCCGGAAATCGAGAAGAATGGCACATTGGATTCACCAGCAACTGCTTTGGCCAACATGGTTTTACCAGTACCGGGAGGGCCCACCAACAGAATGCCTTTGGGCATGGACGCGCCAACTTCTGTATATTTTTGAGGGTTATGTAAATAGTCTACGATTTCCTGCAGGTTTTCTTTGGCCTCATCCTCACCTGCCACGTCAGAAAATCGGATCCCCTGCGTAGATGGGACATAAACCTTTGCATTGGATTTTCCAAAACTCATGGCGTTTTTACCGCCCATCTGATTCATGAGCTTTTTATTCATATACTGACCCAGAAGAATGAAGATGGCAATTGGCAAAACCCAACTCAGCAGAAAACTGATGATAGGATTTGCCTGCCTGATGATTTGACCTCCATATTTTGCCCCGGAATCCTTTAAAATCTGGGCAAGGTTCTGATCAGGTATCATACCGGCTTCATAAACAACGGTTTTATCTTTGTTGGTAAAAATAATTTGATTTTCTGTTTCATTGATTTCTACTTCTCCAAGCTCTTGGTCCTCAGCCATTTGAATAAAGGTACTGTAATCCGTTTCTACAATCTGGCTTTGTATCATAAGAGGCGTTATAATCATGTTAAAAAGCAAGATCATACCCAGTACAATGAGGTAATAATAAATCAACGGCCTTTTTGGCGATTTCACTTCTTTCATAAATCTTTTCCTTCTTTCTGCTGCAATACCAATTGTGCATCAATGGC
>ERZ1643250.1489-NODE-1489-length-19816-cov-5.888670_pt1 | contig 19816 bp, 19 predicted proteins | sample MGYA00579262_ERZ1643250 | MGnify/ENA primary metagenome ERZ1643250 (study PRJEB29033, sample SAMEA4952265) | chicken gut metagenome | biome: Broiler Chicken; feature: Gastrointestinal Tract; material: Caecum | place: Ireland | collected 2018 | study: Broiler... | reverse complement strand
GTCGACCTCTAGCGTGACAGGCTAGCGTTCTAACCAACTGAACTACCGGGCCATCATAATGGTGGGGACAATAGGACTCGAACCTATGACCCCCTGCTTGTAAGGCAGGTGCTCTAACCAGCTGAGCTATGCCCCCGTCTGATGGTGTCGCACTCACCGGCGACGTTGTTGATTATACAGCATCGAGAGACGAATGTCAACACCTTCTTTCAAATTTTTTTATTTTTTTTCGGAAGCCGCTTTTGCGATCTCTTCCAGCTCTTCCACAGAGAAACGGTACTTCTTTCCGCAGTACTGGCAGGAAGCTTCCGCATAGCCTGTTTCATCCGCCAGAGACAGCAGTTCATCCTTCTTCATAGTTGAGAAGGCCTGCACCACTTTCTCACGGCTGCAGGTACATACATACTTCACCTGATACTCGTCCAGAATTTCCATTTCAAAGCCATCCAGCGCTCTGGCGCAGATTTCCTCCATGGTCATTCCCTTGGCCAGCATGGTGGTAACCGGTTCCAGTGTGCGCACATTGGCCTCCAGACGGTCAATAGCGGCGTTATCAGCACCGGGGAGCACCTGAATCAGCAAACCGCCGGAAAGCATCGCCTGATGGTTCTCACGGTCTACCAGAACGCCCAACGCACATACGGTAGGAATCTGCTCACTGATGGCATAATAGGCGGTTACGTCCTCTGCAATCTCACCGGTAGCAAGACGCACCTGTCCCACATAGGGCTCGCCTTCTCCCAGATCGCGCACGACCATCAAAAGGCCGTCCCGGCCCACGCCGGTGCCTACATCCAGTTTTCCGTTGGGTTTCAGGGGTAGCTCCACTTCCGGATGCTCCACATATCCCCGGACATTGCCATGGCTGTCTCCAATGGCCACTACGCTGCCCAGAGGGCCGCCGCCATTGATTTTCAAGGTCAGGGCTGCATTCTCTTTTTTCAGCATTGCGCCCATAAGGGAGGCCGCGCTGAGCATCCGGCCCAGTGCAGCCGTTGCCACGGCGCCGGTATGATGCAGCTCCTGTGCAATCATTGCAATTTCTGTGGTATCCACCGCCGCCGCCATCAAAGCGCCGTCGCTGGTAATACAGCGAATCATTCTGTCCATTTGTTGATCTCCTTCTTAATTCTAAATAGTTGCAACGAAAAGAAAGGCTCCTGTTTTGGGAGCCTTTGCGGTTGCAATTCCTGTGATTATTCAGGTTTTTTCGCGACGAACACAGCCCGCTGACAGGTCTCCCCCGGAGCTTCTGTTGTCAAATCGTCATATACCGCCAGAACCTCCAGTCCTGCCTGTTCCAACATGGCGGAAAGGTGGTCCAGACTGTAAGCACGCTCGGAAAAATGCTCACAGCTGCGCCGGTACAGACTGCCGCTGCGCTCAAAAAAGTCCAGCGAAATATGGACGGTATCCGTCTTTTCGTCCAGCGAATTTTGCCAGACACAGTATACGTCTCCGGTATCATAGACAAAGGTGTTGTCTGCCAGAATTTCCCGGTGTTTATAGGGCGTATTCACGTCAAAGACAAACAATGCCCCCGGCGCCATGAAAAGAGAAACCCGCTCAAAGGCTTTCTGTACCTCTTTTTCCGACGTCAGATGATTGATGCTGTCCAGCACACAAAAAGCCGTATCGATGGTGCCGTACAAATCCAGCTTCTGCATTTTCTGGCAGAGGAACAGAAGGCTCATCCCCTCATCGGCAGCCTTCTGCTGGGCCTCCGCCAGCATTTCCATGGAGCCGTCCACACCATATACATCAAATCCCCGACGGGCCAACTCGAGGGTCATGGACCCGGTTCCGCAGGCAAGATCCAGCGTCAGGCCCGGCTCGTGCTGCCATTTTTCCAGAAGACTGCACAGATAGTCTGCTCTGCGGGTATATTCCACGTTTTTGGTCAGCCGGTCATAATATTGGGCAAAGGACTCATAGGCCCCCATCAGCTTTCTTCCTCTCTCTTCCTCTCTTCGATTTCCTTCTGCAATCTGGCTTCTGCCTGCTCTCTGCCGATGGCCTCCAGACGGCTGAACACCATTTCATAACCGTCGCAGCCATAATTCAGCGAACGGTTTACCCGGGAAATGGTGGCAGTGGACGCACCGGTTTCCGCCACGATTTCGCTGTACACCCGTTTGGTGCTGAGCATATGAGCCACTACCAGACGCTGAGACATGGCCTTCAGCTCCGGTACGGTACACAGGTCCTCGAAAAAGTCGTAGCATTCTTCCACAGATTTCAGCGTCAGAATGGAGCGGAACAAAAAGTCCATGTTGCTGTCCTGTAACTTAGAATTCAATTCGGATCACCCTTTGCTTTTGTAATATGCCGCATTCGCCTTCAGGCGAAACCCTTGTTCCCCGCAAGCCGCACAGCCGATTGACTGTACTGTTGCGCTTTTGCTGAATAAAATTTTAGCACAGAAAAGCAAAAAAGTAAAGCCAAAAGAGATGATATCTGACAATCATTAAAGAGCGCTTACATCTTCACAGGCCTTTTCAATATAAGCCCGCAGCTCTTCCACTCCCTCTCCCGTCTGGGAAGAAAAGGGCATCACCGTTACACCGGTCTCGGAAAAGATGTCCAGATAGTAGGCCAACTGTTCGGTGCGCTTGGTTTTGTTCAGTTTATCCGCCTTGGTGCATACCGCCAGAAAAGGAATTTCCTGTTCCAGCAAAAACTCCACCATTCCCCGGTCCTCTTCCGTCGGGGCGTGGCGCATATCCAGCAGCTGAATCACCAGCCGGATATTCCGGTTTTGGGCAAAATAGCCCTCCACCAGCTCGGCCCAGCGCTTTTTCTCGGACTGAGAAACCTTTGCATAGCCATAGCCCGGCAAATCCACCAGACGGCAGTCTGGCAGCCGGAAAAAGTTGATGGTTGCAGTCTTACCGGGCGTGGCGCTGACTCGTGCCAGCGCCTTCCGATTGACCAGTTTATTGAGCAGGGAGGATTTTCCCACGTTGGATTTTCCGGAAAAGACGATTTCCGGCAGCTGGGACGGGGGCAGCTGGGACGCTTTTCCCGCCGACAGCTCAAACGAAACCTGCTGAAAATTCATTGTCGTTCTCCTTTACTGAGGCATGGGCGCAGCCGGAACCGATACGCCGGGGTCTACGGGCTGTGCGCCTCCTTCTTCCTGTGAAGCCGGTGCAGCGCCTGCATCTGCATGTGCCGCAGGATGGGGCGTGCGAACCAGCGCGGCTTCCAGCACCTGCTCCACCTTTTCCATGGGCAGGAATGTAACCGCCTTCTTCACAGCCTCATCCACTTCCGCCAGATCCGGGAGATTTTCGGCCGGGAACAGCACGGTTTTAATGCCGGAACGATAGGCCGCCATGGTCTTTTCCCGAAGGCCGCCAATAGCCAGCACACGACCCCGCAGGGTAATCTCGCCGGTCATGGCTACGGAATGATTTACCGGAATACCGGACAGCGCCGAGGCAATGGCCGTCGCCATGGCAATACCGGCAGAAGGGCCGTCCTTGGGAATGGCGCCCTCGGGGCAGTGGATGTGAATATCCTTCTTCTGATAGAAATCCGGCTCAATACCCAGCTCCTTCACCCGGCAGCGGATGCAGCTGATGGCTGTGCGGGCCGATTCCTTCATCACGTCTCCCAGAGAACCGGTCAGCTCGATTTTGCCGGATCCTTCCATGACCGCCACTTCGATAGGCAGCATTTCGCCGCCGACACTGGTCCAGGCCAAACCGTTGACCAGTCCCACTTCGTCCTTTTTGTCCAGAACGTCCTTTTTAAACTTTCTGGGGCCCAGATAGCCTTCCAGCTTGTCCGGGGTAATGGAAATTTTCAGCGGCTCCTCTCCGGTATAAGAAACCACTTCCTTGGCCATTTTGCGGCACAGGGACGCAATGGTGCGCTCCAGTGTACGGACACCGGCCTCCCGGGTATATCCGTCAATCAGCTCCCGGATGGCGCTGGGGGTGATTTTGTCCAACTTGGGGTCAAGACCGTGCTTTTTGATCTGCTTGGGAACCAGATGCTTGGAGGCAATATGGAACTTTTCCTCGTGGGTATAACTGGGCAGCTCGATGACATCCATCCGGTCATAGAGGGGGCCGGGAATGGTGGAAGCATCGTTGGCAGTTGTCAGGAACAGCACCTGACTCAAGTCAAAGGGCATATCCAGATAGTGGTCGTGGAAAGAAGAATTCTGTTCGGAGTCCAGCACTTCCAGCAGTGCGGAAGCCGGATCGCCCCGCAGATCCTTGCCCAGTTTGTCGATTTCATCCAGCAGAATCAGGGGATTCCGGGTACCGGCCTGCTTGATGGCGGAGATGATTCGGCCGGGCATAGCACCGATATAGGTTTTGCGGTGTCCCACAATATCGGAGTCATCCCGCACACCGCCCAGAGAAACCCGGACATATTTGCGTCCCACGGCCTTGGCAATGGATTTGGCGATGGAGGTCTTTCCCACGCCGGGAGGGCCCACCAGACAGATAATCTGACCGGTGGCTTCCGTGGTCAGCTTGCGGACTGCCAGCGTTTCCAGAATCCGCTCCTTGACTTTATCCAGGCCGTAATGGTCCCGATCCAGCACCCGGCGGGCTTTTGCAATATCGATATGCTCCTTGCTCAGGGTGTTCCAGGGAAGCTCCAGACAGGTTTCCAGATATCCGCGGATTACCGTGGCCTCGTGGGAACCAAAAGGCATCTTAAAGAGCCGGTCGCATTCCTTCAGCAGCTTTTTCTCCTGCAATTCCGGCAGCTTCAGCGCCAGAATCCGGGTTCTGAATTCGTCGGCTTCCTGCTGGGGGTTGTCCTCTTCCCCAAGCTCCTCGGAAATCACCCGCATCTGTTCCCGCAGGTAATAATTCCGCTGGTTCTCGTCCATCTGCTCCCGGGTCTTTTCGTTGAGCTCCGCTTCAATGGACAGAATTTTGATTTCTTCCTGCAAAATTTCCGTCAACCGCTTAAGACGGCGAACGGGCGGCAGCTCTTCCAGCACTTCCTGTTTCAGGTCATAGTCCAGCGGGATATTGGAAGCGATGAAGTCCGCCAGCCGTCCGCAATCCTTTTCCTGAATGACCCGCATGATGATATCCGGCGGGACATGGCGATAGTTGCGGATGTACTCCTCGAACAGGTTCTGGGCAATGCGGATCAGGGCTTCGGAACGGGCGGTTTCGGGCGCCGGTTCCTCCACGATATTGTCCAGCTCTGCCACCAGATAGGGATCGTTTCGGGTCAGACGGGTCATATACGCCCGATTGAGGCCCTCAACATAAATCCGCACCCCGTCCTCCGAATGCTGGAGCACCTGCTTGATACGGGTCACAACACCTACTCGGAACAGATCGTCCTCTCCGGGATCATCCACTGACAGATCTTTCTGGGCAACCAGAAAAATCAGCTGCTTCTGTTCCATCGCCGCTTTCAGCGCTGCCACGGATTTTTTGCGCCCCACATCAAACTGGAGCATCATTTCCGGAAAAATCACCAACCCGCGCAATGCCAGAACCGGCATCTCACCGCCAGGAATGGCGGTCAGGGTTTTCTCTTTGACACTCATAGCTGTAGTTTCGTTCCTTTCTGCCGCGGAGACTGCGAAAAAAAGGCCGCTGCAAAGCAGGACTCCCCTGTTTGCAGCAGCCTTCCTGTCAGGATGCAGAATTTCTGCGGCCGTTCTTTGACTGCGGACCGGAAAGCTTGATCTTTACCGGTTTACGGTCAGGGTTATACTCGATTCTGGGCGGTTTTCCGTCCCGAACCGTTTCACCGGTGATCTCCACCTTTTCAATGGTGTAGTCACTGGGCACATTGTACATCAAATCGGTGAGCGTCTCTTCCATCAGAGAGCGCAGGCCACGGGCGCCGGTTTTCCGTTCCAGCGTTTTTTCCGCAATGGCTTCCAGCGCGTCCTGTGTAAAGACCAGATCCACCTTATCCAGCTGGAACAGCTTCTTATACTGGTTGACCAGACTGTTTTTCGGCTCGGTGAGCACACGAACCAGTGCGTCTTTGTCCAGACCGTCCAGAGCGGTAATGACCGGAAGACGGCCTACCAGCTCGGGAATCAGGCCAAACTTGACCAGATCGTGGGGAATCACCTGGCTCATCCAGGTAGTGGTGTCCAGTTCCCGCTTACTGTGGACATCGGCGCCAAAGCCCAGAGAGGAAGAGCTGGTGCGCTTGGAAACCACCTTTTCCAGACCGTCAAAAGCGCCGCCGCAGATGAACAGGATGTTGGCGGTATTGATCTGAATGAATTCCTGCTGGGGATGCTTTCTGCCGCCCTGAGGAGGAACGTTGGCGACGGTGCCTTCCAGAATCTTCAGCAGTGCCTGCTGCACGCCTTCACCGCTGACATCACGGGTAATGGAGGGGTTTTCGGACTTGCGGGCAATCTTGTCGATCTCATCCACATAGATGATACCGCGTTCTGCGCGCTCCACATCGAAATCTGCGGCCTGAATCAGGCGCAGCAGGATGTTTTCCACGTCCTCGCCCACATAACCGGCTTCGGTCAGGGTTGTGGCATCGGCAATGGCAAAGGGCACATCCAGCATCTTGGCCAGCGTTTGAGCCAACAGGGTTTTACCCACACCGGTGGGACCCAGCAGCAGCACGTTGCTCTTGTTCAGGTCCACGCCCTCTTCGCCGAAATAAATGCGCTTATAGTGGTTGTAAACGGCCACGGACAGGGTGATCTTTGCCCGATCCTGACCGATGACATATTCATCCAGCATGGCTTTGATCTCCCGGGGTTTGGGGAGAACCATGGGAGCGCTGTTCTGCTGATTGGCGGGAGCCAGCGCGTGATTTTCTTCTTCCAGAATCGAGCTGCACAACTCGATGCAGGTATCGCAGATATAGACGCCCGGACCGGCAATCAGCCGGCGGACCTGACCCTGGGGCTTTCCGCAGAAAGAACAGCAGAGATCCTTGCTCTGCAAATCATCATTGTTTGCCATTTCTTCACCAACCCTATCAGTCTCTGGTATCAATCACTTTGTCGATCAGGCCATATTCCAGTGCCTGCTCGGCGGTCATAAAGTTATCGCGCTCGGTGTCCCGCTCCACGATTTCCAGAGGCTGACCGGTCTTTTCCGCCAGAATCTGGTTCAGGCGCTTTTTGGTGGCAATGATATGATCGGCATGAATCCGGATATCCGTTGCCTGACCCTGTGCGCCGCCGCTGGGCTGATGAATCATGATATCGCTGTTGGGCAGGGCAAAACGCTTGCCCTTGGCGCCTGCTGCCAGCAGGAAAGCGCCCATGCTGGCGGCCATGCCCATGCAGATGGTGGAAACATCGCACTTGATATACTGCATGGTGTCATAGATGGACAGGCCGGCCGTCACGGAACCGCCGGGGCTGTTGATATACAGGCTGATATCCTTCTCCGGGTCCTGGCCTTCCAGATACAGAAGCTGGGCCACTACCAGGCTGGCCGTCACGTTGTTCACTTCGTCGGTCAGCATGATGATCCGGTCATTCAGCAAGCGGGAATAGATGTCGTAAGAACGCTCTCCGCGGCTGGTCTGTTCAATTACATAAGGGACTAAGCTGCTCATAGCAAAACTCCTTTCCGAGTTCCTTTGCCGGTAAACTTCTGAAAAAGCATCCTGAAAAATGTATTCCGGGCTTTTCGGAAAGATACCTTATAATCTGGTTTTGCCCGCCGTCAGATTTCCTGAGACGGCGGGCAAAACCTGACGGGACTTCTTTTACCGCACCATGTCCAGTTTTCCAAACTCTGGCAGTATTATACCCGTCCGATGTACATTTTTATGCTGTCACGGGGACAGCGGGAATTCTTATTCCCCGGTCTTCACCACAGCGCTGTCGCGGACCAGGCCCATAGCCTTTTCCACAGCGATGTCCAGAGACAGATCCTCGCTGGGAACAAAGCCCTTGATCTTGTCCACTTCCATCTGATAGACGTTGGCCATCTTGGCGTACTCAGCCTCGATCTCCTCGTCGGTGGGAACAATGTTCTCCAGCTCCACGATCTTCTCCAGAGCCAGACGGATCTTCACCTGACGCTCAGCCTGGGGCTTAAAGGAATCGCGGATGCCCTGCTCGTCCATGCCGGTGTACTGGAGATAGGTCTTCAGATCCAGGCCCTGGGAACGGAGACGATAAGCAAACTCGTTGATATCGTCGTTGATGCGCTTCTGATACATAGCGTCCGGAATCTCGCCCTGGAGCTTCTCGATCAGTGCGTCGATCAGCTGGTTGTCAGCATCGTCGTCGGCCTGCTTCTGACGGGAAACGGTCAGCTTCTCCTTCACGTCTGCGCGATAGGCTTCCACGGTGTCGAACTCGCTGATGTCCTTAATGAAGTCGTCATCAATGTCCGGCAGCTCCTTAGCCTTGATCTCGTGCAGCTTGATCTTAAACACTGCGGGCTTGCCCTTCAGCTCTTCTGCATGATACTCCTCGGGGAAGGTCACGTTCACGTCGAACTCGTCGCCGGTGTTGTGACCCACAACCTGATCCTCAAAGCCGGGGATGAACTGGCCGGAACCCAGCGTCAGGTTGAAGTTTTCAGCCTTGCCGCCTTCGAAAGCAACGCCGTCTACAAAACCTTCGAAGTCGATTTCCACGGTGTCGCCGTTCTCAGCAGCGCGGTCCTCAACGGTCACCATACGGGAGTTGCGGTCCTGCACCTTGGTCAGCTCTGCGTCCACGTCTTCTTCGGTGACTTCCACAGGCTTCTTGGTGATCTCGATGCCCTTGTAGCCCTCGATGGAAACCTCAGGATAGGTGGTCACGCCTACCTTGAACACCAGATCCTTGCCCTTGCCGGATTCCAGCAGATCAAATGCGATCTGATCCTCAATCAGCTTCAGGCCGGCTTCTTCCACAGCGCTCTCCAGAGCGGAGGGGTACACCAGGTTGATGGCGTCCTCATAGAACACCTGCTCGCCGTAATATTTCTCAACAAAAGCACGGGGGGCCTTGCCCTTACGGAAGCCCGGAATCGTGATTTTCTTGCTTTCTCTCTTAAATACCTTTTCAACCGCTGCCTCAAACTCGTCGGCGGGCACGCTGATGGTCAGCTCGTAACGGTTGGTATCCACTTTATTGGATGCTTTCAGACTCATGATTGATCTTCCTCCTGCAAAATATTGCAAATTATCCTGGTTATTATAGCACAGCCCGGCGGAATATTCCAGACAAAACCTGAAATATTTTTTAATTTTTCATGAAATCCCGGAATTTTTACGCAAAAATCCGGCCGATGGGCTGGAAACAGCATTTCAGTTTGACAGTTTATGCACAAAGAATGAATGAAAAACGGTATCTCCACCGCAGCTCATCGCACCAGCGTGGGCACAAATTTTACATAATCAGCGGAAATCAGGTGCATTTTGACGCCACGATATTCCCCCACAGGCGCTCTTCTCGCCGCCTGTGTTCCGTGGACATGGCCGTAATAGCATTCCTTTACGCCCCGCTCCACCAGAATGTCCAGAATCCCCCGGCATTCCATGTTGTCATATACCGGCGGATAATGGAGAAATACCACCGGGCGAAGGCCCAGCTTTTCCGCCTCATCCAGAGAGGCATTCAGCCGCCCCGCTTCCCGGGCGACAATTTTCCGGTCTTCCGCTGTTTCGGAATTGTACAGCCATCCTCTGGTGCCGCAAACAGCGATTCCGCCCACAGGGCAGGCGCTGTTGTGCACCAGTGAAAGGTCGTCAAAGCCGCAGTCCGCCCAGAATTTCTCAATTTTGGTGCGGGTAGACCACCAGTAATCGTGGTTTCCTTTTAAAATCAGCTTTTTTCCCGGCAGAGAATGGAGATAGGCGAAATCCTCCCGGGTATCCTCCAGCTTCATGGCCCAGGAGATATCCCCTGCCAGCACGACCGTGTCCTCCGGAGAGACGATGGCTTTCCAGTTTTCCTCCAGCCGCTGAGTGTAGCGTTCCCAGCCGCGGAAAACTTCCATGGACTTATCCGCGTGAAAGGAGAGATGCAGATCCGCGATACAGAAAAGGGACATCAGGACAGCCCCGCCAGACGCAGCACAGACTGACGCATATCCGCCACGGAAGAAACGTCTTCAAAACGAACGGGCTTTCCGGCCAGCGCCTGAATGGGCTGGGGAACTTCCACGCCGGTGAGAGCGGAAAGCTGGTACACCTGCTCGAATTCATCGTTGACGCCGTCCTGTGCATACAGTTCGCTGCCCAGTGCTTCCAGCACGCTGGCTGCAAACTTATAGGGGCTGGCCGTGGAAACCACCACGGTAGGCGTCTCCTTGTCGCCGGTTTCCGCCACATACTGATGATAGACCTCAAAAGCAACGGCAGAATGGGGATCGCACAGATAGTTTTCCGTCTCCTTCATGGTGCGGATGGCCTGTTTGGTGGCGTCGTCGCCGCAGAAACCAGCATGGAACACTGCCTGAATCCGGGCCAGAGTTTCCGCATCCACCGTATAGGAACCAGTTTCGCTGAGCTGCTGCATCCAGCCCGCAACCTTCTCCGCATTTCCGTCGGTCATGTGATACAGGAGCCGTTCCAGATTGCTGGAAATGAGGATATCCATGGACGGGGAAATGGTGGTGTGGAAGGGACGGCGGCGGTCATAGGTGCCGGTGCGGATAAAGTCGGTGAGAACGTTGTTTTCATTGGAAGCGCAGATCAGGCGGTTTACCGGCAGACCCATTCTCATGGCGTAATAGGCGGCCAGAATGTCGCCGAAATTGCCGGTGGGAACCACAAAATTGACCTTCTCGCCCTCATAATCAATTTCGCCGCTGTTCATCAGCTGGCAGTAGGCGGAGAAATAGTAGATAATTTGAGGCAGCAGACGTCCCCAGTTGATGGAGTTGGCGCTGGAGAACATCATGTTGTGCTGTGCCAGCGTTTCCTGCATCACAGAGTCTGTGAAAATCTGCTTGACGGCGGTCTGGGCATCGTCAAAGTTGCCTTCAATGGCGCAGACGCCGACATTGCCGCCTTCCTGCGTTACCATCTGGCGCTTCTGCATGGGGCTGACGCCGTTCTGGGGATAGAACACCAGCACGCGGGTGCCGTCTACATCCTTGAAGCCTTCCAGTGCGGCTTTGCCGGTGTCGCCGGAAGTGGCCACCAGAATCACAGCGGTTTTGCCTGCGGCGGTTTTCGCCAGGGATTTTACCAGCAGGTGGGGCAGAATCTGGAGAGCCATATCCTTAAAAGCACAGGTGGGGCCGTGCCACAGCTCCATGGCATACTGGGTGATTTCCCCGTTCTGGAGCATCACCACGGGAGCCGGATGACCGCCGGAAAATTTATCGGCACGATAAGCTGCTTCCGCGCACTCCCGAATTTCCTCTGCCGTAAAGTCGGTAAGGAATTTAGCCAGAATGTGCTGGGCCAGCTCGGTATAGTTCATGGTCTGCATGGTGCAGAGCTCCTGATAGGAAATCTGCGGCAGCTCTTCCGGCACAAACAGGCCGCCGGAAGCAGAGATGCCCTGTGCAATCGCTTGTGCAGCTTCCACAGATTCCATGCGATTTCTTGTGCATGTATACTTCAAACTGCATTCCCCTTTCAAAGGAATTTAAACCTTTGTGTTTCATTGTATTATAGTTTGCCCAGCTTGTCAAAGGAATCGGCAGATTTCACCATATCACACATATATTTTTCAAAAAACCGGAAGGAATTTTGGTAAAAAATACGGTCAATCAGGTCATCGGAATAGCCGTGACGGGCAAAAAGCTCCGCCAGATACTCCATGGACTCAATTCCCGTTATGCCGGAAGGCATGTCGGCTCCGTCAAAATCGCTTCCCATGGCCAGAACCTCTTCCCCGCCCAAACTCAGGAAATGCTCGGCGTGACGCAAAATGTCCACCGCCTCCGCCTTTCCCGAATCTGCAAGAAAGGTCGGGTAAAAATTCAGACCTACCAGCCCGCCCCGCTGTTTCAGCGCCAGAAACTGCTGGTCTGTCAGATTTCGGGGATGGCTGCACAGCGCCTTGGCATCGGAATGGGTGGCGATTACCGGTCCCCGGGTGTTTTCCAGCACATCCCAGAACAGCGGTTCACTGGCATGGGAGACATCCGGCAGAATCCCCAGAGACTCCATTTTTGCCAGCACTTCTTTACCGAAGGGCGTCAGGCCGCCGGGTTCCTGGGCGCCGCCGCCAATCTGATTGGCGGCGTTCCAGGTCAGGGTCATCACCTTTACCCCCAGCCCGGCCAGTTCGTCCAATACCTCACAGCGGCCTTCCAGCACGGAGCCGCCTTCCACGGTAAAGATTGCGCCGCACTTCTTCTCCCGGACAGCCCGGTGCAGGTCTTCCGCTGTCCGGCACTGGAGCATCCGGTCTTCGTTCTGTTTCAGTTCCCATTCCAGCCGCCGGGCAATTCTCCGAAAATAAGCCAGCGGACTGGCTGCATCATCGGGAATCCAGGCGGCAAAGCACTGGAACCAGGCGGAAAAATTTCCGGCCCGCTCCAGAGAGATCTGCAAAGTCCGGTTATTCCGCAGCGGGATATCTTTCAGGGAGCACTCCCCCATGGTATCGCAGTGCAGGTCAAAAAAACGCATCAGAACAGCTCCTTTCCGCTGAAAGCATTGGCAAGATAGTGGAATTCCCGCACACACCCGGCCGTGTCCATAATAACGCCCGCCACATCAAAGCGGGGCTGTAAATCACTGGGGAATTTTTGCAGATACAGCAGAGCGGCACGAACCAGCTTTTTCTGTTTGGAAGGCGTCACAAAGGTTTCCGGCTCTGCAAGGGAACCGGGCAGGCGGGTTTTTACTTCCACAAAAACAATATATCGGGGGCTGGCGGCGATAATGTCCAATTCTCCGTAACGTGTCTGATAATTCCGCGCCAAAATCCGATATCCCCGCTGTTTCATCCGGTCGGCGGTAAAGTCCTCCCCGGCCGCGCCGATTCTGGACGCGTCATTCATGGCCTTTTCCCAGAATTTTCGTCAGGAAGGTTTTCCGGTGAATGGGGCACGGGCCGTATGTACGGAGCATTTCCGTGTGAACTTTAGTGCCGTACCCTTTATGCTTGGCAAACTGATACTGGGGGTACATCTCATCCATCAGTTTCATCACCCGGTCACGGCTGACTTTTGCCAGAATGGAAGCGGCGGCAATGCTGGCACTTTTGGCGTCTCCTTTCACCACCGTTTCGCCGGGAATGTCCAGCGGCGGCATCCGGTTTCCGTCAATCAGCGCATACGCCGCAGGCACCGGAAGTGCCTCCACCGCCCGCTTCATGGCCAGATACGTTGCCTGTAAAATATTGATTTCGTCAATTTCCTGCTCAGAAGCGCAGCCGATTCCATAGGCAACCGCCTTTTCGCAAATTTCGTCGAAAAGAGCCTCCCGCTTCTTTTCCGTCAGCTTTTTGGAATCGTTCAGCCCGGGAATCTCCAGCCCGTCTGGCAAAATCACTGCGGCTGCATATACCGGACCGGCCAGGGGACCCCGGCCTGCTTCGTCCACGCCGCAAACAGCCTGATAGCCCTGCTCCGCGGCTTGACGTTCATACTGATAATCCACCATGTTATTCATCCTCTTCCATAACAAAGGGCAAAACCGGATGGTTTTGCCCAGATTGTCAAACACTCTTTTCGTCTCCGGCGTTCCGGTTCAAAATGGCCTATGCTTCCGCCATGCAAATCCGAAACAGCTCCCGCAGCCGGTCCAGCTGTCCGTCCAGATACAGGAACCCAAACAGTGCTTCAAAGGCGGTAGCTGCGTGGTAATCCGCCACCGAGGCGTTTTTCGGCACATGGTTCACATGGGCATTGCGGCCCCGCTGGTATACCTGCTGTTCCTCTTCCGTCAGGCTGTCCCACAGCTTTTTGGAAAAATTCGCCTGTGCCGCCGCGCACACCTGTTCCACGGAGCGCTGGTGCAGCTTTTTCACCGGGCAATTGCCGCGGCACACCAGCTCTTCCCGCACAAACAGCTCGAAAACGCAATCGCCCACAAAGGCCAGCGTCAGCGGGCTCAGCTGGCGGGGGTCACAGTCCTGGTTCAAAAAACGTTCCAAAGCCCTGCTCCTTTATTCCACAAAGTCAAATTCCAGATCATACATACTGACGGTGTCGCCTTCTTCACAGCCAGCTTCCCGCAGGGCATCGATGACGCCGGTCTGGATGAGCACACGCTGGAAATATTGCAGGGACTCGTAGTCGTCGAAGTTGACGGAGTTGATGAGCTGAAGCAGCCACTTGCCCTCCACCATGAACACGTTGTCGTGGCGGGTAATCTGCACCTGGGTGTTCTCCATGGTTTCCACTTCCACCTGAGGTGCAGGCTCGGCTTCAAACCGGCGTACCGGCGGCAGGCTTTGCAGCATTTCCTGAATCTTTTTCAGGAGCGGGTCCACATCGTACCGGATAGCCGCCATAATCGGGAAGAAGCTGTAGCCCTTTCCCTCTACATACTGCCGGAATTCCTCAATCTGCTCGTCGGTGGCAAGATCGCATTTGTTGCCGGCCACCAGCATGGGGCGCTGAGCCAGTTCCGGATTGAACTTTTCCAGCTCCCGGTTGATGATCTCGAAATCCTCTTTCGGGTCGCGGCCCTCACTGCCCGCCACATCCACAATATGAACCAGCAGGCGGCAGCGCTCCACATGGCGCAGGAACTGGTGGCCAAGGCCCACGCCTTCGCCTGCGCCTTCAATCAGGCCAGGAATATCGGCCATGACAAAGGAGCTGCCTTCGCCCATGCGCACTACGCCCAGCACAGGCGTCAGAGTGGTGAAATGATAGTTGGCAATATTGGGTTTGGCTTCGCTGACAACAGACACCAGCGTGGACTTGCCCACATTGGGATAGCCCACCAGACCCACGTCTGCCAGCAGTTTCAGCTCCAGCTGGACTTCAAATTCTTCACCGGGGGTACCGGGCTTTGCAAAACGGGGCACCTGACGGGTCGGCGTGGCAAAATGGGTGTTTCCCCAACCGCCGCGGCCGCCTTTTGCCACAATCTGGGGCTCGTCGTCGGACATATCCGCCAGCAGACGTCCGGTTTCCGCGTCCTTCACCAGCGTACCGCGGGGAACCCTGATGACACAGTCTTCGCCGCCCCGGCCAAAGCACCGGTTCCCGCGGCCGTTTTCACCGTTCTGAGCTGCATATTTCCGCTTGTACCGGAAATCGGCCAGGGTGGAGAGGTTGTCGTCCACCTGAAACACCACGTTGCCGCCCTTGCCGCCGTCGCCGCCGTCGGGGCCGCCGGCTGCCACATATTTTTCACGCCGGAACGAAACGGCGCCGTTGCCGCCGCTGCCGGCCTTGATTTTGATTTTCGCAATATCGATAAACATAAGGTTTCCGCCTCCTTTATCGCGGTTTTTCCTGTTTTTTGAAAAAACCAAAAAAATCCCGGGCCATTGCTGTCCCGGGATTTTCATGTTTTAAATTACTGCTCGACGCTGTACACGCTGACTCTCTTGCGGTCGCGGCCCATACGCTCGAACTTGACGGTACCGTCAATCAGAGCGAACAGGGAGTCGTCGGAACCTCTGCCCACGTTCTCACCGGGATGGATGTGAGTGCCGCGCTGCTTCACGAGAATGTTGCCGGCCAGAACAAACTGACCGTCAGCGCGCTTCACGCCAAGACGCTTGGACTCGGAGTCACGGCCGTTCTTGGTGGAACCCATACCTTTTTTATGAGCGAACAGCTGGATGTTGATCTTCAGCATACTTACACCTCCAAATAATGAACACTGATGTTATCGGGATACTGTTCTTCCAGACACGTCATATGCAGACGGAATCCGGCCAAACAGTCACGGCACGGGGAAAGATACTTTTCCTCGCAGATGCGAAGCCGCATTTCGCCGTCGTCCTCGCTGATTTCAGCCGGGACGTGCAGAATTTCGGTAATGGTATTGGCAATGAGATACGCAGCGGAGGAAACCGCCGCACACACAATGTCTTCGCCCGGTTCACCGGCTTCTGCGTGGCCGCTGAGGGAAAAACCCGCCAGACGGCCGTCGGATAAGACCAAAAAGTCCGCGTAAATCATGGCTTACGCCTTGACTTCCTCGATCTGCACCTTGGTGTAGGGCTGTCTGTGGCCCATCTTGCGCTTCTCACCCTTCTTGGGCTTGTAAGTAAACACTGTGATCTTCTTTGCCTTGCCGTTTTTCAGCACCTTGCCGGTAACGGTTGCACCCTCAACATAGGGCTTGCCGACCTTCAGGCCGTCCTCGCCGCAGATGGCGACAACCTGGAAATCAACGGTGGAGTTCTCTTCTGCTGCAAGCTTCTCGACATAGATTACGTCGCCGTACTGTACTTTGTACTGCTTGCCGCCGGTTTCAATAATTGCAAACATGAATCGAAGGCCCTGCCTTTTCTCTAAACTCGCTATTCACAGGCGGGAGCAAGTCCTCTTTCAGCCCGTAATATGCGGCTTAAACAGGATACCACACCGTGTCAAATTTGTCAATGGGTAAAAGCGCACAAAACTGCGGATTTTTCCCGGTTTTCCTCACTTTTCCGGCTGTACCAGCACCTTTTTCAGATATTGTCCGGTATAAGAGCCCTCCACCTGGGCCACCTGCTCCGGTGTGCCGCAGGCCACAATTTCGCCGCCGCGGTCGCCGCCTTCGGGGCCAAGGTCAATGAGATAATCCGCCGTTTTAATCAAATCCAGATTGTGCTCAATGACCAGCACGGTATTCCCGGCGTCCACCAGCTTTTGCAGCACCTGAATCAGCTTGTGCACGTCCGCAATGTGCAGGCCGGTGGTGGGCTCGTCCAGAATATAGATGGTGCGGCCGGTGGCGCGCTTGCTCAGCTCTGTTGCCAGCTTCACCCGCTGGGCTTCGCCGCCGGAAAGGGTCGTAGCAGGCTGGCCAATTTTGATATAGCCAAGCCCCACATCCTGCAAGGTTTGCAGCTTCCGGGCAATTTTCGGCACAGCAGAGAAGAACTCCACGCCCTCTTCCACGGTCATTTCCAGCACATCGTGGATGGTCTTGCCCTTATAATGGATTTCCAGCGTCTCCCGGTTGTACCGCTTGCCTTTGCAGACATCACAGGGAACGTACACATCGGGCAGGAAGTGCATTTCGATTTTCAGGATACCGTCGCCCTGACAGGCTTCGCAGCGACCGCCCTTCACATTAAAGGAGAACCGACCCGAGGTAAAGCCGCGCAGCTTGGCTTCCTGGGTGCTGGCGAACAGCTCACGGATATCGGTGAAAACACCGGTATAGGTGGCGGGGTTGGAACGGGGCGTGCGTCCGATGGGGGACTGGTTGATCTGGATGACCTTATCCAGATGCTCCAGTCCCTTAATGGCCTTGTGCGCACCAGCCCTTCCCTTTGCCCCGTTGAGCTCTGCGGCCAGATGCTTGTACAGAATCTCGTTAATCAGCGAAGATTTGCCCGAACCGGAAACACCGGTCACACAGACAAAGTCTCCCAATGGGATTTCTACCGAGATATTTTTCAGGTTGTTCTGCGCCGCGCCGACGATTTTCAGCTTTTTGCCGCTGCCCTTTCTGCGCTCGGTGGGAATCTCGATTTTTCGGCGGCCTGAAAGGTACTGACCGGTAATGGACTCCTCACAATCCATAATCCCAGATACCGGGCCGTTATAGATGACATTTCCGCCGTGAATCCCCGCGCCGGGGCCGATATCGACGATATGGTCGGCAGAACGCATGGTATCCTCGTCGTGCTCCACCACCAGCACGGTATTCCCTAGGTCACGCAGGTGCTTGAGAGTCGCCAGCAGCTTGTCGTTGTCCCGCTGGTGCAGGCCGATGCTGGGTTCGTCCAGAATATACAGCACGCCCATCAGAGAGGAGCCGATTTGGGTCGCCAGGCGGATTCGCTGGCTTTCGCCGCCGGACAGCGTGCCGGAAGAACGGGACAGGGTGAGATATTCCAGTCCCACGCTTTTCAAAAAGCCCAGACGAGAACGGATTTCTTTCAGGATGGTGGCGGCGATAGCGGCATCGCGGCCGGAAAGCTCCAGATGCTCGAAGAAATTCAGCGCATCGGAAACAGACAAATCACACAGCTGGGCGATATTCAGACCGCCCACTGTGACTGCCAGGCTGATCGGAGACAACCGCTGCCCATGGCAGGCATCACAGGGGATGGCGCTCATATAATTCTCGATTTCCTCTTTAATCCAGCTGCTCTGGGTATCCCGGAAACGGCGTTCCAGATTGTTGATGATACCCTCAAATTCCACCTTATATTTGCCGGTGCCGTACTCATTTTCCCGCACCACTTCAAACTTTTCACCCTTGCTGCCGTACAGCAGGATATCCACAATTTCCGGGGACAGTTCACCAATGGGGGTGTCCAGCGAAAAGCCGAAGTGCTTTGCCAGACCCTTCATATACATGGCGGCAATGGTGCTGCCCTCCATGGCCCAGCCGCTGGCTTTCAGGCCGCCTTTACTGATGGACAGCTTTTTGTCGGGGATAATCAAATCGGGGTCAATTTTCATAAAGACGCCCAGACCGGTACACTTGGGGCAGGCGCCAAAGGGATTGTTAAAGGAGAACATGCGGGGCGACAACTCTTCCACACTGATGCCGTGTTCGGGGCAGGCGTAGTTCTGGGAAAAGAGAATATCCTCTTCCCCTTCCGGCTTCATCACATTCACGATGGTCAATCCGCCTGCCAGAGATGAGGCGGTTTCCAGAGAGTCCGCCAGACGGGAACGGATATCGGGACGGATGACCAGACGGTCTACCACGATTTCAATGTTATGCTTTTTATTCTTTTCCAGCTTGATTTTTTCCGACAGGTCATAGAGAATGCCGTCGGCGCGCACACGGACAAAGCCGCCTTTGCGGGCTGCCACCAACTCTTTGACGTGTTCGCCCTTTCTGCCCCGGACAACCGGCGCCATGACCTGAATTTTCGTTTTTTCCGGCAGTGCCAGCACCTGATCCACAATCTGGTCAATGGTCTGCTGCTTGATTTCCCGTCCGCAAACCGGGCAATGGGGCACACCCACCCGGGCATAGAGCAGACGCAGGTAGTCGTAAATTTCGGTAACCGTACCCACGGTGGAACGGGGGTTTTTCGAGGTGGTTTTCTGGTCAATGGAAATGGCCGGGGAAAGGCCTTCGATATAGTCCACGTCGGGCTTTTCCATCTGGCCCAGAAACTGCCGCGCATAGGAGGAAAGGGATTCCACATAGCGGCGCTGGCCCTCGGCATAGATGGTATCAAAAGCAAGGGAAGATTTTCCCGAGCCGGAAAGGCCGGTGAGGACGACCAGCTTATCTCTGGGGATGGAGAGGCTGATATTTTTCAGGTTGTGCTCTCTGGCCCCTTTAATCGTCAGATTTTTGGTATCCATTCCTGTGGTTCCTCCTGTATGGAAAATTGGGATTATTTCCCTTCTTGCAGTTCTTTGATCTTATCCCGCAAGTACGCGGCGTGCTCGAATTCCAGCAGCTTGGCGGCGGCTTTCATTTCCTTCGTCAGCTTTTCAATCTCCTGACGGCGTTCAATCGCAGAAAGTTTCCTCTTCTTTTTCTTTCCTTTCCCCTTGCCGTCTTCCTTATGAGAGGAAATTTCCAGCACATCCGCCACTTTCTTCGTAATGGTCTGGGGTACGATGCCGTGTTCTTCGTTGTACTTCATCTGGATTTCACGGCGGCGCAGCGTCTCCCGGATGGCGTTTTCCATGGACGGCGTCACGGAATCGGCATACATAATGACGGTGCCTTCTGCGTTTCGGGCAGCACGGCCGATAGTCTGAATCAAAGACCGTTCACTGCGCAGGAATCCCTCTTTATCCGCATCCAGAATGGCCACCAGCGACACTTCGGGAATATCCAGACCTTCCCGCAGCAGGTTAATGCCGATGAGCACATCAAA
>ERZ1643250.1488-NODE-1488-length-19857-cov-5.854964_pt1 | contig 19857 bp, 13 predicted proteins | sample MGYA00579262_ERZ1643250 | MGnify/ENA primary metagenome ERZ1643250 (study PRJEB29033, sample SAMEA4952265) | chicken gut metagenome | biome: Broiler Chicken; feature: Gastrointestinal Tract; material: Caecum | place: Ireland | collected 2018 | study: Broiler... | reverse complement strand
GGATGCAACCATATATTGGAAATCTCATATACTCCTTATTTGTTATTATATCTAAGACGTTTACGGCGAAGGAAGGGATTTTTAAGAGATACTTGTGCTTTGAGCAAAAAAAATTTTTACGGGAGGGGAAAGGAAATGAATAAAGACATAAAAAATGATTTATGCGAATTGATATCAGAGATCCGAGGCGTTAAGCAGAATATAAACGAAAGTGATTCTTTAAAAAATGATTTAGGATTAGATTCGTTAATGCAGGTATTTCTTATTGTTGCTATCGAGGATCGGTTTCATATCGAAATAAAAGACAGTGATTTATCCGCCGAGGACTTGGAAACAGTCGGCAGTTTATGCGCTATGTTGGAGAAATATAAATGAATCTTGTCGGAACATTGATGTCTCGGATTAAGAAAAACGGAGAGCGAATCTTTACAGAAGTTTATGAAGGATACATTACATATTCTGATTTATATCAAAAAATTCAAGCGGTCAGTGAAGCGTTCAGCTCATTACCGTCGGATAATGTGATATTGCGTTGCCGGAAAGGACTCAATATGGCGATAGCAGTTCTATCGGGGCTCTATTCCGGTAAAAAGATTATTCCCGTCAACCGGCTGCTGAAAGAAGAACAAGTAAAAAGTATAACCGAACAATTTCATCATTATTGCTGTGTAACGGACGAACATATCGAAAGTATACCCAAAGTCCCGTCAGACTTAAATTCGCCGGTATCAAATCCGGAACCCGTCGTTCTTTTCACGTCCGGAACGACCGGAAAATTTAAAGGGGTGCGACTTACGCAAAGCGGTTTGCTATTCAATATAAAATCGATAGCAAAAATCGTTCGTTATACCCCTAAAGATAAAATGCTTATATCCCGTTCGTTGGCACACGTGGCCGCATTGGTAGGAGATTTGTTCGTCGGGATATTCAGCGGGGTCAGCTTTTCATTCTATGACGATTCTTTTTCTCCTATGGCAATCAAAAAAGAAGTACAAGAAAAAGGAATAACTTTGTGGAACGGAACCCCGACAAGTCTGTTTTCCTGTGCAGTACTGCGTACCGAAATTCCCGTCAAGAAATGTGTGCTTTCGGGTGAAGTCCTTACGGAAAGTGTATATGAACGGATAAGAAAGAGAATGCCGAAAACGATATTTTATGCCCGATACGGGATGACGGAAGCATCGCCAAGGATATCGATGGGAAGATTGCCGGAAAGGATTCAAAGGGGGTATGCCGGTAAATTGTTGAAAGGCGTAAAAGCTAAAATGAGCAAGGGAGAAATACAGATAAAATCGCCTGCATTGGCATACGGATATATGGACGAGAAAAGATTTCCGGAGCAGTGGTTCCACACCCACGACAGAGGATATATAAAAGGGAAAAAAGTCTATGTGTTAGGAAGATTGGATGGATTGATCGTGCGCGGCGGAGTGAATATAGATCCGGTTATGATCGAAGAAACGATACAATTAGATCGAAATATTGCGCATTGCAAGGTTTACGGAAAGCCGGACGAAATATTGGGACAAAAAATTTGCGTGTTGGTCCAGCCGCTGGCTGCAGGCATTGTGACAGAAAAATATGTTATGGAGTTGTGTCGGAAAAAATTGCCTGAATTTATGCAGTGCAACGAAATAAAGATAACAGAAAAATTTGATATCGGAGTGACAGGTAATAAATGAAAGAACTTGAATATATTGAATTAAAAGGGGTATTGCCGTTTAATCGTTTCTTTTTCCGCAGTTGTTATTTTCATCAGTTATTAGCTTGTTATAAATATTTTGGTGTTTCGCCTGAAATTGTAATAGGGAATTACTTAAATTTATATATCCAAAAAGAGGGAGAGCTGAGAACAAAGGAAATTCAGGTTTTCGATAAAGAAAATTTTGAAGCCCTTACCGGAATTCGTCAGATAAAATTTTTACCGCAGGAACCGATTCAAAAGGAATTGATTGCTCGGTTGAGGAAAGGGGCGCCGTCGATCATCGTTGTGGATTGTTTTTATATTCCCTTTCGTGCAGATACTTTCGGAAAAATACACACAGATCATTATATAACGGTTTACGGATATGATTCGGTTAAAAGAGTTTTCATTATTTTAGAACATGAATCAGAGAAAGACTTTCGATATGTTCGGCATGAATTTTCATTTGAAAATTTAGAAAAGGCTTTTCAGGCAGGTGTTCGTTGTTTGCAACAAGGCAGAGATCCGTTTGTAACGTTTGAGAAAAGGCATAATCCGGATGAGCGATATTTCGAAAAATTGAGACTAAGAATGAAAGAGCTGTCCGAAGAAATAAATACATCATATAAAACCTTAAAAAAATATTTTAGGAAGGCAAATATTTTCGATAATTTCAGCAGCGCATATAAGATTATGTATAATAATTTATATTGGCAGAAACTAAGGCAGATGTATCAAATGACTTTTGTTTATGGTCATAATGAGGGGAAAATAAAAAAATATTTTTCGGACGTGATGAAAGGATATAAGATTTTGTCTTCGGACAGTTCAGACAAGAAAAAAGATCTGGGGGATATTCTCAGAATATATTTACAAATTCGGATAATCTGTAAAAGAGAAAAACAGATCAAAACATTGATGCTCTATAATAATTAAAATAAAAGCAACAACGAAAGTCTTTTTTGTTGTTGCTTTGTTGTTTGGTCGATTATAGGAAATGGTATTGACTAAACAGAAATTTATGATATAATATAGTCAACTAAAATAATTTAGTTTGCAAATAAGGAGGCGGCAAATGAAAAAAATTCAATGGGGAGCTCTGTTAATTATATTATTTTTAGTGGCAATGGTATTTACCGCTTGCGCGAATGAGTTGGGCGGAAATATATGTACGGTTACATATCTCAGCAGAGATGGCAGAACAGTATTGGATACAATACAGGTTGAGAAAGGGGAAAATGCGCCTTACTGGGAGCCGTTGCCGGAGGAGGGATACGAATTTGTAAATTGGTATGAGGATAAAGAGCAAACCCGTCTGTTTGATTTTAAAGGGGAGCCGATAACGAAAAGTAAAAATATATATGCCGGCTTTGCAAAAACAGGTACGGTAGATACGCGAAGATGGGCAATTTCAGGGGAGGGGCAGGGCGACGTATTATTGGCGAGCCGTTCAGGTACGGTGATAGCAGATATTCATTTGTTGAAAAAGGCAGTAACAAAAAATGAATTTACAATCAGGCTTGATTTATATGAAGGGGATGAGTTCCGGTTCGTGGCTGAGGGGGATGCTACCCATCAGCGCGGCATCGGGTATGTTGCATCTTTTGACCGAACGCTGCAGATAAATAATAAGGAGCAAGAAGTTTTTTTGGAAAAAAGTGATGGAGGAGAGTCCGATAAACAGGGAAATATTGTCGTTAAATATTCTGGGAATTACACATTTAAATTAAAAACTTATATCGAAGAAGATAATTATGAGACCGGGAGCGACGGCGGAAAATTCAGCGTCAATAAATACGATTCTATCACTTGGGAATATAATGGTCCGGCGGCGGAACTGGATGAAAGCTATGTCGATTATTATATCAAAGGCAAAGAGATAACGAATGGCGGTGATGTGTATAATGATTTTACGCGAATGGTCCGAGTGGGGAAGACATATACAATGTCTGTTTTTTTGCGGGCAAATGACCGGATAATCTTTACAAGTAAAAGAGTAAGCCGAAAAACCGGTGAAGAAAAAGTCGAGGAATTTGTTATCGTTGAATCAATGCTTAACAGTAAGAGCCGCCGGTTGTTTTCTACGGGAATAAACAGTATGATGCCGCTAACCGACGGGTTATATAAATTTGTATATAATGACGAAACGCAAATATTGGACGTCACCGTTGACGAGTCGGCAAAAATGGAAGAATATGATGATTATTATATAGAGGGGAATATTGCGGAAGGTGAAAGGGAGAATACAACGTCGGGAAAAACTAATCGTTATCGAATGTTGAAACAAGTGGACGGAACATTTATAGCGGAGAATGTGAAATTGTCGGTCGGAGATGAATTTATAATACGGGGGATGCAAGCGGACGGTGAACAAACAACCGGACATACGGAGAACGTATACGATTATTCACATTATGTCGGAAGAAAAGGTCTTTTTAACGCAGCGGGCAAAGAAACGAACGGAAATATTGTAACGGTAAAGGCTGATAATTATGATATAAAATTTGAACCATACTCAAAAATCATATCGATAGTACCGACCGATACCCCGCATACAGTCTATATCAAAGGAAATTTTGCGCCGGACGAGAACATAACGGATTCCGAAGGATATTTATTGGAGCAATATAGATTGAAAGAAACGTCCGACGGAGTGTTTGAAATCACGATGACGATAATGGACGAAATGGTTGAATGGGATACCTGGACATGTTTGTTGATGCTCGATACGGCGGATGGAGAAAATGGAACGAGACTGGGGGTAGAGTATTTAGGAACGGATACGATTGAAAATGTAAACAGTTTATTTCGTCGATATCCGTATAAACTCGCCACGCAAACGGCAGGCACCTATCGATTCGTATTTGATCTTAAAACAAAAGAAATCAATATTTATGATGCGCCAATAGAATCGGACGAGTGGACTGATTACTATATCAAGGGTGAGGAGATAACATATTGGGCCGACATATATAATGAATCGACACGCATGCAACGTAACGGTTCGTTATATACGATGACTATTTATCTCCGCGCGGGAGATGAGTTTATCTTCACCGGCGTGGATGTAAACGGAGATACATCGGCGAGCGGTACGGAATATATCAAATGGTATAATTTGGACGAGAGCAGTAAAAGTTTATTTGATATTGCCGATTTTTCCCGCAGTAATATATTAGTGGAAAAATCGGGGGAATATACTTTTACATATAACGCCAAAACTCAGAAATTGAACGCAATTTTAGATCAAAATGGAAAATTACCATCCGCAGATTATTACCTTGACGGAAAAATCGGAGCTCTCGATTGGGGCGATACATTCTATAACTCTGAATATAAGTTTCAGTTTGTGAAGAATGATATTTATAAGTTAGATATAACACTGAATAAAGGGGACGCGATAAAAATACAAGCTTTTTCACAAGGCGCTACCGAACAGACCGGCGAAAAATTATCTGTATACGGATATGACCATTTATATATAGGCGAAGGAAATTTCGATAAAGGTTCAAATAATAGCCTTTTAACCCTAAAAGACGGAAATTACAGTATTGTATTTGATGCATATGCAAAGGTTATTGAGATTTATAGACAATCGATCCCTGTCTATATCAAAGGAAATTTTGTCGGTCCCGATTGGGATATTACAGATGAAAACGGAAATCTAATAGACGAATACAGATTAACCGAAACATCGGACGGAATCTATGAGATAACGATGACGATATCTCAAACTTCTTGGCAAGGAGGGATACAATATAATACAACCGACGGAAAAAACGGAATTTTTATCGATACTTCGTATTTAGGTGACGCGGAAGGAAATTGTAATTATTTATTTGGAATAAGCGGCTGCTTGAAGTGTTCTACGGTGGGCACATATCGATTTGAATTTAATATGGATACGATGAAATTAAATATTTTCAAAGCAGGCGGTCGATAGGTTAAAGTAAACAAAGAAAAAAGGAAGAGGAGCTCTTACGGCTTCTCTTTCTTTTTATAGTATATATATTTGAATAAATTATCGACAATTTTACCAACATGTTGAATTTTTGCAAATTTTTAGAAAAATTTTCAAAAAAGGTATTGACAACTAAAATTTTAGTGATATAATATAGATGACTAAAACATTTTAGCAATGTAATGTTTTAGAAATTAAAAATTGGAGGAAGATGTTGTGAAGAAACTCAAATGGATTTCCTTATTGTTCGTTATGGCTTTAGGGTTCTCTGTGATGGCCGCGTGTACGGGCGGGGGTGAAACGTTTACCGTTACGTTCTATGGAAGGGACGGGGAAACGGTAATAAAAACGTTGGAAGTAGAAGAAGGGGAAAAGGTCGAGGAGTGGACGCCTACGGAAGAAGGCTGGACTTTCGTTAAATGGTCGGCGACGCCGAATTTGAAGAGACCGTTCCCGTTTGACGATCCGATAACGCAGGATATGTCCGTTTTTTCGAGTTGGAAATCGGCGGTCTTTGAAGCCGATACCCGCGAATGGATACTGGTAGGCGAATCGATGTATGTCGGTTCGTTGCTCAGCACGAGCAATTGGGGAAAAGTATCGGGCGACGCGAGAACTCCGTATAAGTTTACCAAAGCCGATAAAGAAGAAGTCAACGAATATACGTTGACGGCGGATTTCTATCCGGGAGATAATTTCCAGATAGCAGATGTAGACGTGGGGAATAATTACGCTTTTACGAATCAGCGGGGTTACGGATATTTGGATATCAATGTTCCCGGTTTGATGGATATGGTCAGCGACGCAGGGAACGTGTACGAAGACAATACCAACAAATCGAACATCGAAATCGTTAAGAAGGGAAATTATACAATCAAATTTACAACGGAACTGAGCAATACGACTTTGGATACGATCACGTTGATTAGGAACGGAGATCCTACGGTCGATCTGAAACTGGAATATAAGCCTTCTTTGGCAGGCTCTATGACGGGCGGCGCCGCTTTGACGGGAGACTCTTCCGCATGGGGAGATTTGTATCTTAAAGAAACTTCCGCGGCGGGAGCCGAACTTAAAACGTTCGAAACGACGGTAAGTCTGAACAAGGGTGATTTCTTTGCTGTTTTGCCGTTTGAAAATTCTTGGAGCACTGCTTTAAGGACGGATAAAGTGACGGGCGACAGCGATAAGTGTTACGATGAGGAAGAAGCTTCCAACATAACGATTACGGAATCGGCAAAATATAAAATTACGCTGAGAGTAGTTGAAACGGATGGAATGTATAAAGAAGCCGACGTTACGGTTAAGAAAGTCGGTGAATTCGAACCTGGCGCAAACGATAATAAAATCACTTTTACCAACGGCGAAGACGTGACGACCGTATATGTCCGTAAAGGCGCCCGTGTACCCGACCCCGGTGATCCTGTAGCTCCGGAAGGAAAGAAATTTATCGGTTGGTATTCGGATTTGGAAAAGAATATCCCCATGGCGTTCAATAAGCCGTTGGCAACAGAGAAAGCGGAAATCAGCTGCGTACCTAAGTTTATGTCCGAAACCGATAAAGATACCCGCGACGTTTATGTCAGAGGTGATTTCAACGGCTGGAAGAATGACCCCGCTTATAAAATGACCTCGGACGGAAAACATACGTATACGTTGGATATAACGATTACCGATATAGCGAAAGCTTCCTGTATGCTGGTGTTCTTTGAAGGGGAGAACGATACCGGTCTGACTGCCAACGGAGAATGGGGCAATAAAGAAGGCTCGTCTGCGGAAGTCGGCGGTTTGGGCGAAAATAAAAATATTTCGTTTACGGCGTTGGGTACCTATACGATTACGGTGGATACCTATAATGAAACGATCACGATCGTAAAGAAATAATGGCGGCTTAGTACGGTGCTGAATATCAAACGACATTCAGCGGAAGGATGCAGGCAAATCGGACGGCTTTTTAATAAAGCCGTCCGATATAAATAAACTAAATCTTAAAATTGTGGGTAGGATATGTTTCTCTGCTTAATGCAAATTGAGTACATTTAACGATTTGAGAGTATTTTTCTTTTTGCAAATCGGCATTGAAATATACGGAGTTGTTTTCGGATAACAGGTCGCGTAAAACTTCGTTGTTTACGACGATGTTGAGTCCGGAGAGCCGTAAAATATCCGTTATACTTTCAACAAATATTACGTTTTGGAAAGCCGCCTTGATTTCTTCGTTCAGTTGATTGTCGTTGTGCGGAATATCCACATAAGTAAACGGTGAGGTAAGGTCTTTTTCGGCAAGAGAGTTCAGCTTTTCGTAATCTGTGGTGATTTGGAAGAAAACGGGATCGTTTATGATGCTGTCGACGGCGATTAAAGGGATAAAATTATTTTCTCCGAAACGGTGGAAATTTTCTTTTGTCAAGCCGAGAGAGACGATGGCATCGGCTATATCGACTTTTTTATCCTGCTCGTCCAAAAAGAGCACGCCGTATTGCAGCGAGGAAAAACAGTGAACGATTTTTTCTAAAAAATCGCAGATAAGGGCTTTTTTTAATGGCTCAGCGGAAAAAGAAGTATAGAGAGCGATAATTTTCTTCTCTTTGGATTTTCGGATGTTCTTCGCGAAAGCACTCGGTCTGTAACCCAAAAGATTGACGATTTGTAAAACTTTCTTTTTTGTTTCTTCGCTGATTTTTTGCTCGTCTCGATTGTTTAAGACGAAAGAAACGGTTGTAATAGAAACGCCGGCCAAATTGGCGATTTCCTCAATAGTAACTCTTTTACCCATAACGTCATTATAAAGCATTTTGTAATTAAAGTCAACCCAAAAACGGAGAATAATATGATAGAACAGGCGATATTTCATAAGCCGGAAACAGAATACGCTTATGCAAAAGACAAAAAGACAATTTCTCTTCGGCTTAGAACGGCGAAAGAAGATATTCCCGAAGTCGATGTCGTTTACGGAGGAAAATATAATTTTGCCCAACGGTATCATCGTGCGCATATGACGCTTTCGTATACGGATCGCATCTTCAACTATTATGTCGTCGATTTGGAATTGGAAGACGTCCGTCTCGTGTATGTCTTTGAAATTCGGGAAGGAGACAAAGTATATTATTTTTCGGAAGACGGTCTGACGGATTATTATGACTTCACGTTAAATTATTATAATGCGTTTCAAATCGCTTATATCAACGAAACGGACGTTCATAAAAAAGTCGGCTGGATGGAGGGGGCTTGTTTTTATCAGATATTTGTCGATCGTTTCAACCGCGGCGATTACGAGAAGGACGATTCATATATCAATATGAGCTGGAGCGACATCCCCAATCCAAAAAGTTTTGCCGGAGGCGATTTGAAGGGAATAACCGAGAAATTAGGTTATCTGAAAGATTTAGGGATTAACGCGCTTTATTTAACGCCTGTTTTTAAGTCGATCAGCAATCATAAGTATGATATAGAAGATTATTATACGATTGACGAAATGTTCGGCAGCAAGGAGGATTTCGCCGTATTGGTAAAACAGGCGCATAAGCGGGGGATTCGTATCGTAATGGACGCGGTATTCAATCATGTAAGCGATCGATGCGCTCAGTTTCAGGACGTTATCAAAAACGGGAAAGAGTCGAAATATTACGATTGGTTTGTTATCAACGGCGATCGTATAGATTTGGAGAATGTCAATTACGAGTGTTTCGCCGCCTGCGAATATATGCCGAAATGGAATACGTCCAACAGCGAGGTGCAAAAATATTTGATTGATATAGCTGTTTATTGGATTGAGAAATACAAAATAGACGGCTGGCGGCTGGACGTATCGGATGAGGTATCTCATTCGTTTTGGCGAAAATTCCGCGAAGCGGTAAAAAAAGCGAATCCCGAATGTGTGATTATCGGAGAAAATTGGCACAATGCGAATCCTTATTTGCACGGCGATCAGTACGATTCGATAATGAATTATGCTTTTACGAAAGCGTGTTTGGACTTTTTTGTATTCGATGCTTTTGACGCAAAAGCGTTTGCCGAGAAATTAAACGAGCTTTTAATGCGTAATACCGATACGGTAAATCAGATGATGCTCAATTTATTGGACAGTCACGATACGCATCGTTTTCTGACGCAATTGAACGGGGACGAAAAAAAATTGGAAAGCGCATTGGCGGTGCTGTATATGTATATCGGCGCTCCCTGCATTTATTACGGCACGGAAATCGGGATGGAGGGCGGATACGATCCGGACTGCCGCCGTCCCATGGATTGGCGTAAAACGCAAGAGTTTAATCCGTTGACTAAACTTATAAAACAATTGGCGTCATTGAAGAAAAATGCCGACATATTAAATAAAGGGGAAATACGGATTTACGCTAAGAAGGATATTTTCTATCTCGAAAGGAGATATGAAAATAAAAAATTGAGATTGATTCTGAACGGAGCGGATAACGCGGTGCCTTTGCGAGACGCGATATGTACGAACGCGGTCGGAAAGTTGAATAAATACGAATTTATGATAGAATATTTTTAGCGGGAGGGAAAAGTATGCCGAAATCGTTGATAGCCGTAATAGCGCACGCTTTGGCTTTAGTCACAATAATGACGACTTTCGGGGTTTTAAGCTTGCAGCGTGAGGATGCGGAGGAAACGGAAAGATTTACAGGGGAACTGGAAAGGAATGTAACGCTCCGTATCCTTGAAAACGATACCGCCAAGGAGGTGGGGTATCTCAAAGAACTGTTGGACGCGTTTAACGCAGAATACGCCGAATACGGAATAAAAGCCGTAGACGCCAATATGGATCAATATACCGATCTGGAACAAGACGGCCCTTACGGATACGGACCCGACGTATTATATCAGGCAAACGATGCGTTGATGAAATATACCGACGGAAAGCATATTCAGCCGATTCCCGTGGAGAAATTGGATTGTTACGATCAGATTTCCGAACAGGCATGGGCGGCTTATACTTCAACATACGGTTCGGAAACTTACGTGTTCGGCGTTCCCGTCAACGTCCAGGGGCCGGTTCTGTATTACAGGAAAGATCTGCTTCCGGAAAATTGGGAGACGGAGTGGGACAAAGACAAAAACGGCGTGCCCGACATGGTCGAGTATTGGACGGAAATGTATGCTTATTCCAAACAGATAAAAGAACAGAGCAAAGGCAAAAAATTCGGGTACATGAAATCGTTGTTCGACACCTATTTTTCAACCGGATACCTTTTCAGTTACGGCGGATACATTTTCGGCGACAACGGCAGAGATACAAAGGACATAGGTTTTGCCGCGGAAGATTCTTATAAAGGGGCGTATATCATCCGTCAGCTGGCCTCCGTAATGAACGAGGACTGTATCGACGATACGATAACGGTCAATGCGTACAGTATGCTGGCGAAAGGGACTTATTTTGCCACAATGACGACTCCGGACGTATATACGCTGTTTATCGACGAACTGACGACGCAATATATGTTCGACGGGTTAAGCTCCAAAGAAGCCGAGGCGAAAGCGATAGAAAATTTGGTGGTTGCGGATATCCCGAAATTACCCGCAAGCGGAGATTTGGAAGACCGCGACGGGGAAATGATAGACAGCATTATGATGGGCGGAATCAACGGATATGCCATCAGCTCTTACACGAAATCTCCCAACGCATGTCTTGCATTTATCGATTTTGCAACGAGTTATGAAATGATCGACAGAAGAAATGAATTGCTCGGAATCGCGCCCGCGCGGGCCGACGTCGCAAGCGACGTCGGGGGATTATCCGAAACCGTACGTGAAAATCTTGTTAACGGTAAAATTTCTGTAATGCCGAGCGTTCGGGCCGTCGCGCAGGTATGGACTCCCGCTCAGACTTTCTTTTCCGATTTGGCGAAAGATCCTTTCCGAAGCAAAAGCGAACAAAAATATCTTACAACGGAATCTTTGATTGAAGGCTTGGAAAAGGTCGATTCGCAAATCTATGCGGCGATTCATACGCTTGGTTAAACAGGGAGGGAGAAAAAGATGACAGTTGTTGCTAAACTGAAAAACAGCCTGCAAAAGAAAGTTCGGTCTTTTTCGGCTCTTGTAAAAGCCGGGAACGGAAAGGTTACGGCTTCTATGTGTTTGATGGGGCTGGGACAGATGATGTACAAACAATGGGGAAAGGGCATTTTGTATTTGTTGATTCAAATTGCTTATATCCTGTATCTTGTATTGACCGGCGCCGCCGATATGTTCGGGTTTTTTACGCTGGGTTCGGTCGAGGCGAATCCTTGGTACGGAATTGAAGGAGATAATTCCGTAATCATGCTGATAATGGGCGTCCTTTCTTTCATCGTTACGATTATTTATATCGTTATGTATATCTCGAATGTGAAAGACGTATACGCGACGCAGAAACGTATAGCGGAAGGGAAAAAACCGAGAACTTTCAAAGAAGAAGTTGCGGAGATATTCGATAAGAAATTTTATCGGACGGTTCTTTTTCTCCCGATAATCGGGGTTTGCATATTTAACGTGTTACCGATTATTTTCATGATATTGGTAGCGTTTACAAACTATGGCGGAGATATTGTTCCCCCGGCTCTTGTAGATTGGGCAGGGTTTGAGAATTTCGGAAAAATTTTGACGTTGGGTCAATTCGCGCCCACGTTTTTCAAAATCCTTGTCTGGAATATTCTTTGGGCAATATTGGCGACTTTCTTGAATTATTTCGGAGGCCTGCTGCTGGCGTTGCTTCTGAACAAAAAATGCGTCAAGGGGAAAGTTTTCTGGCGGGCATTCCCCATACTGGCTTATGCGATTCCGGGATTTATTACTTTGCTCGGTTTCAAATTTATGTTTTCCTACGGCGGTCCGATAAATTACTATATTACGGAGGCGGGAGGAACCGCCATAGGCTTTTTGGATCTCGATGCAAAATGGACGGCGAGATTCATCGGTCTTGCAGTCAATGCCTGGATCAGCATACCCTCTTCCATGCTATTGGCTTCGGGAATATTATCTAACGCCAATCAGGATCAGTTTGAGGCGGCCCGGATAGACGGGGCGAACGCATTTCAGCAATTTTTCTATTTGACTCTGCCGTTTGTCGTTTTTGCGACGACGCCGGTACTTATTACACAGTTTATCGGAAATTTCAATAACTTCGGTATTTTCTACTTCTTGCGGGGAGGGCTGTATATAGACGGATACTTCCTTGCGAGCGATACGGATTTATTGATCAACTGGTTGTATAATCTTTCGATCGATAATAATTACTATTCGATCGGCGCGGCGATCAGCTTGATAATCTTTATCATTACTTCCATAATATCGTTGGCCGTATATGTATTTTCGCCTTCGTACAGGCAGGAGGAAACGTATAGATGAGAACAAGCAAAAGTATTAAAGTCGGAAGTGTTGCCGATACGATAGTAACTTATATTATTTTACTTGCAGTTGCATTCATATTCTTTTTCCCGTGCCTTTGGCTGATTTTGGCATCGTTTTCGAAATCCGGCTCCATCTATTCGTTTGAAGGATTCTTTCCCTCCGCGTTTAGTTTTGACAGTTTCAAAACGCTGTTTACGGATACGGAAATGTACGATTATCCGAACTGGTTCAAAAATACATTGTTTATAGCGGTAATGAGTTGTCTGCTTGGAACATTTTTGACTATACTGACGGCTTACTGTATGTCCCGTTTCAAATTCAAGAGCCGTAAAGCGATGATGAAAACGACGCTCGTGCTGGGAATGTTTCCCTCTTTTATGGGAATGACGGCGGTTTATCTCTTAATGACGCAGTTTAATTTCATCAATAATCACTGGGGATTGATTTTGATTTATTCCGCCGGAGCTCCGATGGGATATATGGTTCAGAAGGGCTTTTTCGATACAATACCCAGTTCGATTGACGAAGCTGCCAGAATAGACGGAGCAACTAATTTTACTGTATTTATAAGGATAATTTTGCCGTTGTCCATGCCGATTATCGTATATACGGCGCTGACGTCGTTTACGTGGCCGTGGAGCGATTTCATTCTTCCGAAATTGCTGTTGAAGACAAAAGATACTTGGACCGTCGCCGTAGGATTGATGAGTTTGGGTGAAACGGAATTTTCGAGATTTGCCGCCGGCTCTATCTTTATCGCTGTTCCGATAGTCATATTGTACTTCTGTTTGGTACGGTATATGATCAACGGTATGGCAGCAGGTGCGGTAAAGGAGTAATGATGGAAAAGAAAAAGTTCTTAGAAGCGTTGAGAAAGATTGACATAAACGGGAAAGATGCAACGCAATTATATAACGAAATATCGTCTCTCGCCATGAAATATATACAGGCAAGCGAAAAGCCGAAGCGTTATGCGTCGTATCTTTCCATAGAGTTTCTGATCGGCAGGGTATTTTATAATAATTTGCTGGAACTCGGCGTATTGCAGGAAGTATCGGAGATCCTCAAAGAAAAGGGCGTGGATATCGCCCTTTTCGAGGAAATCGAAGACGCGGCTCTCGGAAACGGCGGGTTGGGCAGGCTCGCCGCCTGCTATATGGATTCGGGCGCGGCGGTCGGGATTCCGCTGTACGGTTACGGCATCCGTTATAAATACGGTTTGTTCCGTCAAAAGTTTGAGGACGGTTTTCAGAAAGAAATCCCTGACGATTGGCAGAGATTCGGCGATCCGTGGAGCGTACGGAAAGAGGAAGAAAAGCAAATTATTCGTTTTGCGGATATGGAAGTCGATGCCGTTCCTTACGATATGCCTATTATCGGAAAACGCGTAAATGTTTTGCGACTGTATCAAGCGGAGGGAAGCAAAGAGGCGGAAAAGATCAGCGGCGTTTTATACCCGCCCGACGATACGGAAGAAGGGAAGTTGTTGCGCATACGGCAGGAATATTTCCTTTCTGCGGCAGCGGTGGGAGATATTGTCCGCGAATACGAAAAACGGCACGGAAACGACTATAAGTATTTTGCGGAGGAAAACAGCATACAGCTTAACGACACGCATCCCGTGTTCGCTATTCCCGAACTGATTCGGGTATTGAAAGAGAAAGGGGTATCTTACCTTTCGGCATTGAAGATTGCAAAACAGGTGTTCAATTATACGAACCATACGATTTTGCCCGAAGCATTGGAACATTGGGACGTTCGGTTGCTGAAAAAGATATTGCCGGAAATATCGGAGATATTACTGTCGATAAACAGTTCCGCGCGTTCCCGCCACAGAAAAGAGGGATATACGCCGCAGGAGAGCGCGGCAACGTCGATCTACATACATTCCCGCCGAGCCTTTTCCATGGCGAATACAGCGGTATTCGTCGCCAATAAGATAAACGGCGTGGCGGAGATCCATTCGGAAATCATTAAACGGGATTTGTTCGCGGCGGAATATGCGCATCATCCCGAAAAATTCGAGAACGTGACGAACGGCGTGGCGCAGAGGCGTTGGCTGGAACTTGCAAATCCCGAATTGTCGGCATTGATAGATAAACAAATCGGGCAAGATTGGAGAGAGCATTTCGAGGAATTGGACAAACTGAACGCCTATACCGCAGACGAAGAAACGCTTTCAAAGTTTATTCAAGTCAAAGGAAGGAAAAAAGAGCAGTTATTCCGGTACATCGAAAAGACGGAAGGAGTCAAAATCGACGGAGAGAGGATATTATACGCGCAGGTCAAACGCCTGCACGAATATAAGCGGCAGCTGATGACGGCATTCGCTTTGCTTCGTCTGTATTACGATTTGAAAGAGGGAAAACTCAGAGATTTCACGCCTTCGGTGTTTCTGTTCGGAGCAAAGAGCGCGCCTTCGTATTTCCGCGCGAAAGGAATCATCAAATACATAAACGAAATCATAAAGTTGATCAATAACGATCCCGAAACGAACGGCAGACTGACGGGTGTATTCGTGACGGAATACAACGTGTCGTATGCGGAGAAAATCGTAGCGGCTGCGGACGTATCGTTGCAGGTCTCGACGGCAGGGCTGGAAGCGAGCGGAACGGGCAACATGAAGTTTATGATGAACGGAGCGGTCACGCTCGGTACGATGGACGGAGCGAATATAGAGATCGTCGAAAAAGCGGGCGAAGAAAATAATTATATCTTCGGCGCGCGCGTGGAGGAAATAGAGGAACTCCGAAAGGGCGGATATGATCCGAATAACTATCTGAAAGAACACCCGGAGTGGAATAAAGTTGTACGAACATTGAATAATGGAACATTTCCAAGTGGAGGTTTTGGGGATTTATATACTTCTTTAACAATAGGAACTTCTTGGCATGAACCTGATCATTATTTTATATTCAGGGATGTAGAGGAATACTATCAAGCAATTTTACGGGTGAATTGCGATTATGGGAATAGAAGTGAATTTGCCAAAAAACAATTCACAAATATTGCGAATTCTTATTATTTTACTTCCGACCGCTCTATTAAGGAGTATGCGGAACGGATTTGGAATTTGTAACGAACTTGCCGTAAGGCAAGTCGAAATAAAAACAAGGGAGGTTTGATGAGATGACGAAAGTCAAATCGAAACTGATTGCATTTTTATGTGCAATCGTAATGGTGTTGGGGCTTACCCTGACTTCTTTGCCTGTGTTCGCTCATGCGGAAGGTACGGAAGATTCGGATACTGATTTTCTTATGCAAGCACAAGGAAAAACAGATTTAGATTATTCTATAGAAAATTTAAATGGTGAAATTGAAATAATACAAGATAGAATCATAGTGTTTTTTGATTCATATCAAATAGATATTTCAAAATTTGACTTTTACAAAATCATTGATAACAATGGCCAAATTAGATATTTTCAAGCCGATACAGATACCAAAGATATTTTAGACAATCCTTTTGGATTGATCATAATTTATCTTCCTTCAGCAGACTATCGTCATAAAGATTATACAATGGAGATTTTATATGGAAATGCTGTTGAAAAAGAAGTGTATAATGTTACAGTAATTTTAGAAGATAATGAGATAGGTTATTTTGAAAGTATATCCGAAAATAAGCAATTGAACAATGATGAATTATCTTTACGTTTAATAAATGCTATAAGATCTCGTGATTTAATAAATGAAATAGATTATTGTGAAATAAATAGTAGTCAAAATATAGCTTTAGCAAATAACACTTCTAATTATGACAGTTATACAGATTCAGATGGAATTATCCATTCATATAGTCAATTCTATTTTGGGGATTATCATAAAAATGGCTATATCACAGATGATCCCATTGTAAGAATTATACCTAAAGAACTATTTTTTATCCCTGGAGAACATCTTTATGTTGGAAAAGAATATGGTTTTTTTGTAAAAACAGTTCATACAATAGGGGGTGATCAATATGCAGATGTTTTTGTTTTTGACATTTTTCATAGATTGCCTTATTTTACTGCGGATAGTACGGGAACAGTGAGAATTACTCCTCTTTTTCAATATAAATATAGAACCATTGAAAATATCAGTGGAGGGAGCGGATTTGATCCATCATTAACAAAAGTCGTATATCCGCACGTTAATTCTGATGCTGTACAATATTTTATTGGAGAAACTGGATTCAAGATTTCTTTGTATAATCCAACAGAATTAAATCTCGGAGATGAAGGTTATGATCCAAATGAGGACGAGGGGGCTTTTATAATACAGACGCGAGTTAATGCGAGAGGTGTTGGCGCGAAGAAAAAAGATGGTGATTTTCTACAAGATACTTTATCTTTTGCATTTGGTTATGTTCCTTATGTAAGCGATATTTTGTCTATAGGTGAATATGTCGCTTCTGTGCATAACGGTTTTGGAAATCAAGGATATTGTTATAGCAGAGAGGAATGGGTTATGGACAATGAGGCTAACATTACTACATATCAAACAAATAGTTCAGGACAAATAGATGAGTATCACCAACTTTTAAAATCGGTTTCTTTAAGACGTACTTTTCATAGTGATAGTCCTCGTCTTATTCACGTTGGAGGTGGCTATGTTGAGCTAAAGTATGTTGTGGCACGCAAATCAAATTCTGAATATGATTTAATTAATGCTATTAGATCAATATCGGTAACAATTGTCGAGGACAATACTTCGAGATATTGGTTTTTTGGATGGCACGAATCGGGAGAAATTTATAATTGTGGTTCATGTACAGGAACCTATGAAGAGAGTTCTGTATAGCGGGAATAATAATGAAAAATTGTAGAGTAAAAATATTTTGTTATAACATTTTCGTTGTTTTATTAATATTGATTTCTGTATTAGTTGTAGGATGTAGTCCAAAAGAATATAACTGGCAGAACCATATTGAAAATTATGATATGGAAGACATCGGGTATCTTTTTTTAGAAAAAGGTGAAAGCGTTACGTTCAATTATACCGAACATTTTGCAGATACTCCGATCACGATCGATAAATTCGAGGCTCGCAGCAGCGATGAAAGCGTGTTTACTGTCAGCGGGAATACCATAACGGCTGTTGGTATAGGGAGAGCAACAATGCCCGTAAATCTGTATAGTAAAGCAGAAAATACTTATTATTATACCACAGCGGCAACGATATATGTTACAGCAAAAGAAGATACGCGGCTGACGGAAATCGATTCGGCTCAGGATTTGGCTGATATTAGGAAAGATTTAGACGGTTACTATATTCTTAAAAATAATATCGACCTTTCCGAATGGGGGGATTGGAACCCGATAGGAAATCTTCCGCTTGAAGAAGAAAGCGTTCTGCCCGGTAACAACGCTTTTCGGGGGGTTTTTATCAATCCGTATGGATATACAATCAAAAATCTGACGATAAGCTCATCGGAGAATATTCCGCACGGACTATATGGCGGATGTCATGGCGGACTGTTCGGAGATATAAAAGATGCATATATAGACGGCTTAATTTTAAAAAACGTGCAAATTGACCTTTCAGATTTTGAGGGCGGACGATCGAGCGCAGGCGGGATTACGGCTTCGAGCTTGAATAGCGTAATACGGAATTGCAATGTAACGGGAAGAATTGTTTCGCAGGATAGTAGCGGCGGTATCGATGGCGGAGCCAGTTGGGGCAGACTTATCGGCTGCCGATTCAAAGGTACCGTGGTTTCTACCGAAAACGGCGCAGGCGGAATCGCGGGATTCGGGTATATTGTTCAGGCTTGCTCGGTGGACGCGACTGTTCAAGGGGCATTTTCGGCCGGTGGGATTTTAGGGCTTGTGACAACTCCTACGCATTTCATCGTAAACTGTAATTTTACGGGAGAATTATTGAGCGATGGTATGACAAATGAAAGTGTAGGATATGATCCATATTCTCGATATAAATAAAAAGGCAAAAATTATTTGTAACGAACTTGCCGTAAGGCAAGTCGAAATAAAAACAAGGGAGGTTTGATGAGATGACGAAAGTCAAATCGAAACTGATTGCATTTTTATGTGCAATCGTAATGGTGTTGGGGCTTACCCTGACTTCTTTGCCTGTGTTCGCTCATGCGGAAGGTACGGAAGATTCGGATGTCTCAAACAGCGCAAGTTTTTCTACGGACACCATTTATCAGATCGTGACCGACAGATTTTACGACGGCGATCCGTCGAATAATCCGTCCGGCGATATTTTTGATAAGAATGATCCGAGAAAATACCACGGCGGAGATTGGGAAGGGATTACGGACAAAATCGAAGACGGATATTTGACCAATATGGGTATAACCGCTATTTGGATTTCGTCCCCCGTAGAAAACATTACTACGGTCGATCCTTCCAATAATTCGGCTGCTTACCACGGATATTGGGGCAGAGACTTCTTCCGTACTAATGAATTTTTTGGTTCGATGGATGATTTTACGGAATTAGTCGATACGGCGCATAACAACGATATAAAAATCGTAATCGACTTTGCGCCGAATCATACGTCTACGGCGGAATACGGCGAAATGGTTTTCCCGGAAGACGGAAGGCTGTACCGTGACGGAGAACTGATCAGCGGTTTTAAGACGGATACGCAAGGCATATTCAACCACGAAAGTTGGACGGATTTCTCTACTTGGGAAAACAGTATTTATCACAGCATGTACGGTTTGGCTGACTTAAACCAAATGAACGGGACAGTAGATAACTATCTGAAAGATTCCATCGATATGTGGTTGGATTTAGGGGTTGACGGTATTCGTGTTGATGCAGTTAAACATATGCCTATGGGCTGGCAGAGCAACTGGCTGTCCGATATTTACGAAGAACACGAAACTTTCGTCTTCGGCGAATGGTTT
>ERZ1643250.1487-NODE-1487-length-19863-cov-4.580624_pt1 | contig 19863 bp, 17 predicted proteins | sample MGYA00579262_ERZ1643250 | MGnify/ENA primary metagenome ERZ1643250 (study PRJEB29033, sample SAMEA4952265) | chicken gut metagenome | biome: Broiler Chicken; feature: Gastrointestinal Tract; material: Caecum | place: Ireland | collected 2018 | study: Broiler... | reverse complement strand
TCAGGGAAATAAACGATACGTCTACAGAAAAAAAGGAAATCGAGTCGGGAACGAGCTCTTTTGTGATATACCGGGCATTGGTGCGTTCCAAATTGACCACTCTGGGGTCGTTGCGCAGTTTCCAAGCCAGCTGCCCGTATCCCACATCAATGGCATACACCTTTTTAGCTCCGTTTTGGAGCATGCAGTCTGTAAACCCACCGGTGGAAGCTCCCACATCCATGCAGATTTTCCCTTCCAAGGAAAGTGGGAACACCTGCATGGCTTTTTCCAGCTTTAGACCCCCGCGGCTTACATAAGGGAGCCCTTTTCCCCGCACCTCAATGTGCGCTTCGGAGGAAAAAGTGTCTCCCGGCTTATCAGCCTTTTGGTTATCCACATAAACTTGGCCAGCCATAATAAGGGTTTTTGCCTTTTCTCGGCTTTCTGCCAAACCTTTTTCTGTCACTAAAATGTCCAGTCGCTTTTTCAGAGGTCTTCCCCCTCTCTGTCTTCTAAAGTATCTAAAATCCACTGTTCAATGCCTGCGGCATTGAGTCCCAACATCTCCAGCGAACGAAACATGGGGGCATGCTTAATATAGGGATCCTGAATGGCCCTGAGATGAAACTTCCCTTGAAATCCTGCTTTTTCCAAACAGAAGGAAAAATGTTCTCCCAGTCCACCCCGCTGGATACCTTCCTCTAAGAAAAACACATGGCTGCAGGTGCTGGCAAGCTGTACTGCCTCCGGATCCAGAGGAATAATGCGGTTTAATTTAAGAAGCTTCAGGGGAATCCCTTGTGTCTGCAATTTTTCTTGGCACTCTGCGGCGAAAGAAAAAACGCGTCCAAAAGTTACGACACATACAGAGGCATCCTTGTCTCCATAAAGGCTGGTGGGCTCTGTTGTGCTGCGGAAAGCTCCGGGTTTATACAGCTCTTTTCCACGAGGGTAGCGAATGGCGCACAGGCCAGTGCCCTTTTCCACCAAATAGGAAAGCTGCATTCTCAGCTCTTTAAAATACGCAGGAGAATACACAGTGATGTTGGGAATTGTCTGCAAATAGGCAACGTCAAACACCCCCTGATGGGTTTTTCCGTCTTCCCCCACTACCCCTGCGCGGTCAATGGCTAAAATCACCTTTGTGTTCTGCATGGAAACGTCATGAATTAGCTCATCGTATGCCCGCTGCAAAAAGGTGGAATACACCGCGAAGACGGGAAGCATCCCCCCTGCCGCTAACCCGCCGGCAAAGGTGACCGCGTGTTCCTCTGAAATGCCCACGTCAAAAAAGCGCTCCCGAAATTGTTCACGGAAGGGTCCTAGCCCGGTACCGGATTGCATAGCTGCGGTAATGGCGCAAAGGCGGGGCTCCTTCTCTGCCAGCTGGCATAGCGTCTGTCCGAATTCATCGGAAAAACTCTGGGATTTTTCTCCCGTGCTTCCCGTGGTCACATCAAAACCGGACAGCCCATGATAAATGGTGGGGTCTTGTTCTGCGTACTGATACCCTTTTCCCTTGTAGGTGCGCACATGGAGCAGCACTGGTTTGTGAATAAGCTTGGCGGTTTCCAAGGTTTCAGCCAGTTCTTTGATGTTGTGCCCATCAAAAGGTCCGTAGTAGGCAAAGCCAAAATCGTCGAAGATGGTAGAGTTGTAGAACAGACGCTTGATGCCCCGTTTGACTCTGCGAAGTCCTTTTGCAATGGCAGAGCCTACGACAGGCAGCTTTTGCAGAGAGTGCTCCAACCGGTTCTTGGTTCGAATATACCCGGGTTTCGTGCGAATGTAGCTGAGATAGCGTGCCATAGATCCCACATTGCGCGAAATGGACATGGCATTGTCGTTGAGAATCACAATTAGGTTGCGGTGAAGCCGGCCGGCGTTGTTTAAACCCTCGTAGGCAAGCCCGCCGGTTAAGGCCCCGTCCCCAATGACGGCTACCACATACCCCTCTTTCCCCTGCAGGTAGTTTGCTTCTGAAACTCCCAGGGCCGAGGAGATGGACGTGCTGCTGTGTCCGCAGGTAAAAAGGTCATAAGGGCTTTCCTCCCGGCAAGGAAACCCGGCTAAACCGCCCTCTTGCCGGATGGTGGCAAACTGCGGATATCTTCCAGTGAGCAATTTATAGGGATAACTTTGATGTCCTACGTCCCACACAATGGTGTCCTGAGGCGGTGAAAAGGCAAGCGCTAACGCCACAGTCAGCTCTACCACACCTAAGTTTGAGGCTAAATGGCCCCCGTTGGAGGACACTGTGTCGATGATGACACGCCGCATCTCCTCACAAAGAGCCGAAAGCTCCTCCCCGTCGAACCCTTTGATATCTTCCGGGGAATGAATCTTTTCCAGCATTCCTGCCATTGAGAAATCTCTCCCCTCGCATCAAAGAAGGTGGTTCTGCATTTTTGCAGCTGTAACTGTATTTTTCAGAAGCATGGCAATTGTCATAGGACCGACGCCTCCTGGGACGGGCGTGATAAACGATGCCAAGGGTTCCACCGCGTTAAAGTCCACGTCCCCGCAAAGCTTTCCGTTTTCATCGCGGTTCATCCCCACATCCACGACAACAGCGCCTGGTTTGACCATATCCGCGGTGACAAAGCGGCTTTTTCCCACGGCAGACACCAAAATGTCCGCCTGCCGGGTAACTTCCGGCAAGTTCTGGGTGCGGCTGTGGCAAATTGTCACCGTGCCATTTTCATGCAGCAACAGCATAGCCATGGGTTTTCCTACAATGTTGCTGCGTCCGATCACCACGCAGCGTTTTCCCTCCACAGGAATAGCATACGCGTGCAACAGCTCCATGATGCCTGCAGGTGTACAAGGTAAAAATCGATAGTTTCCCAGCATGATTTTTCCCACGTTGTAGGCGTGGAAGGCATCCACATCCTTGGAAGGATGGATGGCTTCTACCACGGCCCCTTCATCCAGATGCCGTGGAAGAGGAGATTGCACCAAAATACCGTGAATGTCCGGCCTGCCGTTCAGCTGCTCTACCAGGGCCAAAAGCTCTTGCTGTGTGGTGGTCTCTGGCAGAGCATGTTCCTCAGAGTACATGCCCACTGCCGCGCAGGCTTTTTTCTTGTTGTTGACATAAATGCGGGAAGCGGGATCTTCTCCCACGATTACAACAGCCAATCCGGGACATACACCACTCTTTTTCAGATGGTCTACCGCCTGGGCAACCGACTCTCTCACTTGAGCAGAAACGGCCTTTCCGTCCATGCGCTGCGCCATGACTTTCTCTCCCTTTCCTCACATATTCATTCTTCTGGTTTATCGGTTCCTAGATCGTTTTCCTGTAAATACGCTTTCTTTCTAGCTGCCGTGCTCATTTCCTGTTCCTCTTCGGAAGATTCCTTGGAGGCTCCAGCGATTCCTCTGTAGATTTCCTTTACCTCTTCCGGAGGGAGATCTCCAAAAATGGTGCTGGGGCCATCATCCTCAGGCTCTTCTTCCTCCACGGTCTCTTCCTGGGGAGTAGGCTCCGCAAGCCCAATGGACTCCATAATCTGCGGATCTCCACAGCCGCTCAAGCTGGTCTTGTGCCGGAACACCACCAGGAGAATTACCCCAACAGCCACACAGGCAGCGGCAATCACCTGGGAAACGCGCAAGTCTACTCCTGGAATCATCAAACTATCGGTGCGCAAACCCTCGATGAAGAATCGGACAACCCCATACCAGACAATGTACAGCAAAAAGGTCTGTCCGTCATACCGGCGATATTTTCTGGTGAAAATATGCAGCAAGATAAATCCGAGCAAGCAGAGGAGTGATTCATACAAGAAGCAGGGATGCACCGGAGAGCCAGGCACCACTTGGGCCGTGGCGTCGCTCTGCATGCCCCAGGGCAGGTCTGTTGCCGTGCCGAAAGCCTCCTGGTTGATAAAGTTCCCCCAGCGGCCCACACACTGCCCAATCAAAAAGCCAAGGGATGCCAGATCTAGAACCGCTGCCACTTTCATTTTGCGCGCTTTCGCAACCAGTGCGCCCGCTGCCAATCCGCCGATGATCCCTCCATAAATGGCGAGGCCTCCATCGTGGATCTGGAAAATCTCCAAGGGATTTTCTCTGTATTTGTCTCCGGGGTAAAAAATGACGTAGAACAGACGTGCACAGATTACACCCACGATCAATCCCACAATGACTGCGTCAAACAGCTGATTGACGTCGATGTGCATTTTCTTGCAGCTAAACGAGGCGTAAATCAACGCCAAAAGAAACCCAACGGCGATGATGATGCCGTACCAGTAGACATGGAAGTCCCCAATGGAAAATGCCACTGGATTTACAGTGAACTCCCATCCCAAACTGGGAAATGAAATAGTGTGCGTCATAACAGATCCTCCTTGATTGGCGCAACCGCCAAACACGATGCTTTATTGTAGGGGCAAGATGGTGGAAAGAACGCTTTGTTCCTCCCGGAAAACACGGGTGAGTTTGTCTGCCACATCCTCTGGTTTTACATCTGCCAGACAGTCCATATAGGTGAACAGATCCCTGCCTCGCAGCGTCATATTGACCAAACCGTTGGCAACACTTCCCATATTGTTAAGGCTGGAAACCATGTCTCCATACAGCGCTCGTTTGGAACGCTCAAAGGCTTCCTGGGGGATCCCCTCTTTTTGGAACCGGTCTGCTTCCTGCAGAAGCGCTTGTGCCACCGCCTGGGGATTTTGGGATTCGCCGCTGAACATAATCGTGACATACCCATTTCCCTCAAAGTATTCGTAGGAAAAGCTGGATTCGTTGATCAACTCCTCATCCAAAAGGCGGCGGTATAAGGGAGACGCTTCCGAAGCCATGGTTTCCAACAGCACTTCCATAGCGGCCACTTCCCGTTCGCTGCGGCCCGTTTGTCCAACGGGTTCCTTAAATCCAAACTGGAATAAAGGAAGGGCCACCGGAAGATGTTCTTCCACCTTGCTGCAGACCACAGAATCCGGTTCCTCCGGAAACACGCGGCGCACGGGCAACAACGGGGATGGTTTGAGCATGCGGTCGCAAATTTCCCGCACTTTGTCTACCTGGAAATTACCTGCCACAGCCAGCACCATATTGCCCAAATTATAGAAGGTGTTGTAGCAGCGGTACAGATGCTCCGGCGTTATTTTCGCAATGCTGTCCACCGTTCCTGCAATGTCGCTGCGAATGGGATGGGCGTGATACATGCTCCGCAAATAGTTGAACATCAACCGCCACTGGGGATCATCGTCATACATCTTGATCTCCTGACCGATGATACCCTGTTCCTTGCGAACCGTCTCATCTGTAAAGTACGGGGATTGCACAAAGTCCAGCAAAATTTCGAGAGACTCATAAAAATGATCCGTGCAGGAGAAAAGGTAGCAAGTGGTTTCAAAAGAGGTAAACGCATTGGCGCTGGCGCCTGTTTGAGCATACCGAGAAAACGCGTCCCCCTCCTCACTCTCAAAAAGCTTGTGCTCCAGGTAATGGGCAATTCCCTCCGGAACTTGCTCCGGATGGTCTTCGTCTTGCCTTTGAAAGCAGTTATCAATGGAGCCATACTTTGTGCCGAAGATCGCATAGGTCGTGTGGAACCCTTCCTGGGGAAAGAGGCAGAGTGTTAACCCGGAAGGGTGATGGATTTTATAATAGGAATCGTCCACCCAGCGTCCGGAACGTAGTTCCATCTCCGTATTCATTTTGCACTGCCACTTCCTTTCAAACCATATACCACAGCTGGGTACACTTTTTGCGCAGCCTGCGCAACTTGCTGCGCCGTGTATGACAGCAGCTGCTCTTCTGCAGCTTGTATGGAAAGATCTTCCCCGCGGAAGGTTCTTCCCATGCACCAGCCCTCCAGGGAAGGCAGGGAATCTTCCACTGCGTGTAACGAGTTGCGCAAAGCCAACTTGGCAGACAGCAGTTCTTCCTCTGTCAGGTCACCATTTTGCAGAGCTTCCAGCTGCTTTCCAATTTCTCTTTCCGCTTTTTCCAGATTTTCTGTTTCCACGCCGCTTTCTACAAACAAAGTGCGGCTGTTCAAGCTCAAGCCTGCCGAGCAGTAATAGCACAGGCTCATTTTCTCTCGGACATTTTGAAATAGCTTAGAACTGGGAACGCCTCCCAATACCGCTGCCATAAGGCGAAATAGCATTGCGTCTTCCGGCGTGCAATCTATGCGGTATGCCATAGAGAGTTTTGACTGGGAAAGGGGCTGTACTTCCTCCACATGGCGGACCTCCCGAGGCTTTTCAAACGCAAGCATGCCGGAGCCCTGGGGCGACCCAAGGTGCCCAAACTTTGTTTGCAGCCTGTCCAAATCCGGTGTGCAATCCCCCAGCACAAAAATGTCAAACTTGGCGGAAGAGAGCAATGTTTCCCAAGCGTCTGTCACCTGCTTGCGGTCCAGCTCCTCCACTTCTTTCCGAGAGCCATACCGATCCATGCCACCTGGCTGCCCCTCAAACAGCAATTCCTCACAGCGCTGATGTGCGTAGGTGATTTTATCGTTAAACTCAGCGTCCTTCATTTCCAAGAGCTGCCGCTTTTCCTGCAGGAATCCATCCAAAGGAAAAAGCCCCTCCCCGTCCTTTACGGGCGAGAAGAATACATCCAGCAGCAGATCCGTCAGCTGGGCACCCATATCTTCTCCTCCAAAAGCATACCGGCTGGAGATTCCGCCGGCGGTTAGAGAGAGGATCTGATATTCTCCCATTTTAGACACTGTGCTGCTGAGAGAGGCTCCATACAGCTCTGCCAGCCGGGCGCTCAAAGCCGTATAATCGGGATACCGTTCCGTAGCGCGACTGACTAAGGCAGGGAGAATCCCGTACGCAGCTGCAGACTCCCGCGCCAGCGGAACCCTCATGTTTACAGAGACTCTCATGGTTTTATAGCGGGAATCTGTAAAGGAGTGCAGCCTTACGGAATCCCCGATTTGTTGATTTTTCCATTTGCCCATAGTGTGTGTCCTTCCCCAAAAATTTGCAAAAGAACTGCATAAATATGCTATTGTTCCTTTTAGTATAGCACACTTCTTCTCGTTTTGAAAGAGCTTGAAAAAAATTCACAAAAGGAGGGGACACGCATTTCGCGTGTCCCCTCCCGGGAAATAGATGTATGCAGCGACAGAGAATGGTGTTACAGGGTGCCGAAAATCCGGTCGCCGGCATCTCCCAAGCCTGGGAGAATGTAGCCATTTTCATTCAAGCAGCGGTCCAGAGAAGCACAGTACACCTGTACATCCGGATGCGCTTTGGCCAGCGCCTCTACCCCTTCCGGAGCTGCAATGATGCACAGGAACTTAATGCTCTTGGGATGGCTTCGTTTGACAATGGTGATGGCATCGATGGCGGAGCCGCCTGTGGCCAGCATGGGGTCCAGAACAATCACATCCCGCTCTTCAATGTCTTGGGGAAGCTTGTTGTAGTACTCTACGGGTTTCAGGGTATCGTGGTCACGATAGAGGCCAATGTGGCCCACTTTTGCCGAGGGCACTAATTCCAGCATGCCGTCCACCATGCCCAGGCCTGCGCGCAGAATAGGTACAAAGGCAAGCTTGCGTCCTGCAATCACCTGGGTCACCGTTTTTTCCATAGGGGTGACCGTTTCTACATCCATCAAAGGCAGATCGCGCGTTGCTTCATAGCACATCAGTGTGGCAATCTCGCTGACCAACTCCCGGAAATTTTTGGTGCCTGTGGAGACATCCCGCAAAAATGTCAGCTTATGCTGGATCAGCGGATGGTCCATGATAAAAACGTTGGGGTAATTTTCCATGACAAATCTCCTCCTGCATGGTAAAAGGTTAAGATTACAGATTCCCGTTTTCGATTTCAGCAATCTGGTCAATACGGCGTTGATGACGGCCGCCTTCGAACTCTGTGTGGAGAAAAATCTCCAACATCCGCACGGCTAAGTCGGAATCTACCACTTTTCCTCCCATGCAAAGAATATTGGCATTGTTGTGGCGCCGGGTCATTTCCGCGCAGAATTCATTGGTACACAGGGCTGCGCGCACGCCTTTTACCTTGTTGGCGGCAATGGAGATGCCAATACCCGTGGAGCAAATCAGCACGCCATAGTCCGCCTGCCCAGCAGCAACAGAACGTGCGGCTTGTGCGGCGATAGGCGCATAATCTACAGATTCCGTGCTGTAAGCACCAAAGTCCTCGTAGGGGATCTTTTGTTGATCCAGATAAGTGCGGATCACCTCTTTCAGGGCAAATCCGCCGTGGTCACATCCAATCGCAAGCTTCATAGGCCTGCTCCTTTCTCTTGTCTCTTTTTCAATTCCCGCTCCGCCTGAGGCAGCCGCAGGTAAACGGGGTTCAACGCATCCGGCGTGACAGTGCAGCCTTGCAGCACCTTCTGTTCCCCTAACAGGGCAACAGAAGCAGCCCTTTGAAAGCGCATTGCTTCCGGAGCAAGACGTGCTCCCCACTCTTGAAAGGACCGATAGCAAAGTTCTGCTCCGTCTCCCAAAAGCAACAATCGATTGCCCCAAGGGCGGCATTCCTCTTCCAATTGGGCTATGGAAAGGGCCCGATCCGGGCAGAGCCGGGTGAGACGTCCATTTTCCACTTGAAACAGGGCGTTGTATACCTGGCCGCACCGAGCATCCATAACAGCGCAGACAATCGCCCCTTCACAGGCTACGCCCCCAAAGGCAATTGCCTCTAAGGTAGAGATACCTACGCAAGGGGTTTGGTTGGGAAAGGCCAAGCCTTTGACACAGGCAATACCGATCCGCACACCGGTAAAAGAACCAGGCCCGTGAGAGACCGCCAAACCATCGCACTCTGCAGGCTTTCTCCCTAAGGTGCGCAGCAAATTTTCCGCCATGGGAAGCAATGTCTGGCTGTGAGTCTGCTTGGTGTTTCCATAGAATTCTCCCAAAAGCCTTCCATCTTCCACCGCAGCTACCGAAGCCGCAACGGCCGAGGATTCTATACCTACTATCAGCACGGCGTACCGCCCCCCTTCCAGCCATCAATTGTGATAATGCGTTGGGTTTCCCCGTTCCCTGGAGCAATATCAATGGAGATGGTCCCCTCTGGAAGCGCTCCTGCGATGTGCTCGCTCCATTCGATCACCAGAACACATTCGGTGTCCAAGTAGTCAAAATATCCAGTGGAATATAAGTCGTCCCAATTGTCCACGCGATACATGTCAAAATGTTCCACCGTTAGCCTGGCGGAATATTCGTTTACCAAGGCAAAGGTGGGACTGGAGACAACGTCTCCTCCGCCTAAACCTTCCACCAGCCCACGAGTGAAAGCGGTTTTTCCAGCGCCCATTCCCCCGGTGAAAGCAATGACCTCCCCACCCTGCAGGTCTTGGGCGAGGCGTTTGGCCAATGCGGCGGTTTCCTCCGGAGAATGGGAGATAAACTGCTCTGCCATATTAAAACAGCCCGTGGATGACGGCGTGATCGTCCACGTCGATCTTTTCTGCGGCAGGGACTTTAGGCAGGCCGGGCATGGTCATGATGTCCCCTGCGTAAGCCACCACAAAACCGGCGCCGTTAGAAAGGCGCAGGTCCCGGATAGTGATGGTGAAGTCCGTGGGACGGCCCAACAGCTTGGCGTTATCCGACAGAGAGTATTGGGTTTTAGCGATGCACACGGGCATGCTGTCTCCGCCCAGAGCTTTGATATCCTTCAGGGACTTCTGGGCAGCGGCTGTAAAGGTCACGTCCTTTGCACCGTAGATCTTTTGGGCAATAGCAGTGATTTTCTCTTCCACCGTGGCCTCCAGGGGATAGATAGGCGCAAAGTGGCTTTCCCCTTCCTTTTCTTCTATGACGCGGCAGATGGTCTGCGCCAATTCCAGGCCGCCTTCCCCACCTTTGGCAAACACTTCCGAAAGGGCGTAAGGCACTCCCAATTCCTGGCAGCAGCGGTCAATTACACCCAGCTCTCCTTCGGTATCGGTGCCAAACCGGTTGATGGCCACAACTACCGGCACGCCGAACTTCTGCATGTTCTCCACGTGGGCCTTCAGGTTGACAATCCCTTTTTCCAAAGCAGGCACGTTTTCAGCAGCCAGTTCAGCCTTGGGAACACCGCCGTTATACTTCAAAGCCCGCACAGTGGCAACCACCACCACGCAAGAGGGAGTCAAGCCAGCCATGCGGCATTTGATATCCATAAATTTCTCTGCGCCTAAGTCGGAGCCGAAGCCTGCTTCCGTAATGCAGTAATCTGCCAGTTTCAAAGCCAGGCGGGTGGCGCGGACCGAATTACATCCGTGGGCAATGTTGGCAAAGGGGCCGCCATGCATAATGGCGGGGGTTCCCTCGATGGTCTGCACCAAGTTGGGGTTTACCGCATCCCGCAGCAGCGCAGCCATGGCGCCCTCTGCCTTGATATCCCGGGCGTAGACAGGCTCCCCTGTGTACGTGTAGGCGATCAGAATGTTCCCCAGGCGTTCCTTCAGGTCATTCATGTCCTTAGCCAGGCACAAAATGGCCATGACTTCCGAGGCGACGGTGATAATGAAGCCATCCTCCCGGGGCACGCCGTTGATCTTTCCACCGAGACCGATGACAATGTTGCGCAGCGCTCGGTCATTCATATCCAAGCAGCGCTTGATCTGTACCCGCCGAGGATCAATCCCCAAGGCGTTGCCCTGCTGCATGTGGTTATCCAGCATGGCGCAGCACAGATTGTTGGCAGAGGTGATCGCATGCATATCCCCTGTAAAGTGAAGATTGATGTCCTCCATAGGGAGAACCTGGGCGTAGCCGCCGCCGGCAGCGCCGCCCTTAATGCCAAACACCGGCCCCAGAGAAGGCTCCCGCAGGGCGATGATGGCGTTTTTTCCAATTTTGGCCATGGCCTGTCCCAAACCGGCGGTGGTGGTTGTTTTTCCTTCTCCAGCTGGGGTGGGGTTAATCGCTGTGACCAACACCAGCTTTCCGTCCGGTCTGTCCGCCAAGCGAGAGAAGGCGCGCTCGTTAATCTTCGCCTTGTAGCGGCCGTAGAGATCCAGCTCATCCTCTTGGATGCCCAGCTCTGCGGCAATGTCCGCGATGGGTCTCAATGTTGTGCTTTGGGCGATTTCAATGTCAGAAAGCATTTCCTGTCACCTTTCTAGCCGTTGTACGGCCATTTAGATTTTACCTGCTCAAATCTAGTTCGCTTTGGGTTGAGAAACACTGCTCTCAGGAGAAATCCTGTTTGTTTGTCTCCTGAGAAACGCATGCATAGTTCGTCTTTATTATAGTGTATCCGGCTGGAATAGTAAAGACCGAAACAAAAAACTTGAAGGGCCTCCAGCAATATGCTATAATCAGTAGACATAAAGTTTACACGGATACTAAAATCCAGCGCTGGGGCTGGATGTGAAAGAATAGGGAAATTATGGTAAAGAATTTTTTCAAAAACTTTGCGAATTACCTGATGAAGGCAGACATGATCCTCTGGCTGCTTTTGGCGGCTATTTCTGTCTACAGTCTGCTGCTTCTGCGAAGCGTGGATAGTTCCACCGGGTCCAGCTATTTCCGTACGCAGCTGGTTGCCATTGTTTTAGGCGTTGTTGGAGCCGTTATCCTCTCTCTGCTGGATTATGCGACCTTGGCGAATTTTTGGTATCTCTTGGGCGGGGCTTCTATTTTCCTGATGATTTATACGGCCCTGTTTGGGGACCAGGTGCTGGGCAGCGGCGGCGTGAACGCCCGTGCCTGGATTCAAATTGGCGGCAGCACCTTTCAGACTTCAGAGGCGGTAAAGATTGCCTTTATCCTGACTTTTTCCAAGCATTTGGATACGCTGCGCAAACGGGAATGGATCAATCGGCCTCTGCATGTGGTTCTGTTGGGCTGCCATGCGCTGGTTCCCATGCTGCTCTGTGAACTGCAGGGAGATACTGGCGCCGCCATTGTCTTTTTTTCCATGTTTCTGGCGATGAGTTTAGCCGCTGGTGTCAAGTTGCGGTATTTCGCGATTTTGGGTGGATTGGTTTTGATTGCTCTGCCACTGCTGTGGCAGTTTGGGATGGATGAATATCAAAAGCTTCGTTTCATCGCCCTGTTTAATCTGGATGATCCAAACATTCGTATGGACGCAGGTTATCAGCAATACCAAGGCAGAATCTCCATCGGAAGTGGCAAACTCACAGGGCAAGGACTCTTTCATGGAAGCCGAGTGGCCAGCAACAGCGTTCCCTTCCAACAGAGCGACTATATCTTTTCTGTGGTAGGTGAGGAACTGGGATTTGTGGGCTGTTCGCTCATCCTTCTTCTCTTGCTGCTCTTTATGGCTAAAGTGCTCCACGTGGCTCAGACGGCCCGGGATGACTTGGGAAAATATATTTGCTTTGGATATTTTGGCATTATTGCGTTGCAGTCCATCTCCAACATTGGAATGTGCCTGGCCCTACTCCCCGCTATGGGCGTGACTCTTCCTTTCTTCAGTGCGGGAGGTTCTTCCGCCATTTGTATGTACCTGGGGTTCGGTCTCGTGCAAAGTGTGCACATGCGCCGCAAAGAGGGAGAAGGAATGCGGCTGAGAAGAAAAGCGCCTCTTCGTTTTACCTACAGCCGTATTCAAGAACACAGGTAGATTCCTTTTCTCCTTGCAATAAAGAGGCCCCGTTGCAGAATTTTTTCATTCTGCAACGGGGCCCATTTGTTTGTTAAGTTCAAATCCCTTTTACAAATTCTCGGAATCGGGGCAACATACCGATCTTGTCCGGTGTGTGAGGAGGCATTTGCAAGATGTCATAACCAGGGAGGTTATTCCCCTCCACAAAGACGGGACCGTTGGGGGTAATAGCCACGTCCCAGCCCACATACCGCATTTGCGGAACAATTTGCGAGGCCTCCAGGCACATAGCCTTTGCTTCCTCCCAGCAGGGAATGGCAAAGCCTTGAATGGTTGTTCCGGTGCGGGGGTGCTCCGTATAGGTGTGCCGCGCCTTATCGTAAGCGGGATATTGAATCACGCCACGCTCCAAATCAATGGGGGCGAACATACCGCCGGAGTGGAGGTTATCCACAGGACGGTCGCTATTGCCGATCCGAATATGGGCGTAAACAATATGGGGACCTGTCTCGTTTAAAATGGTGACAATGCGCAGGGTATTGATTGAACCAGGATTCATGCGATTCATTTCTTCGTGCTGCTGCAGCACTTCTTCTACCACGCCGATTTTCTGCTCTTTCAAGTGATCATACATGGCGTCTACGCTGGGGTAGTCTTTCTTATACAGCTTGTCTACGCCGAATCCCCCGCTGGAGGATTCCGGTTTTACCATAATGGTTTCCCGGCTTTCCATAAACTTTTGGAAGTCCTCTTTGGAAGCTTTGGAAAAATCCAGCCACTGCCGGCCGATGTACTTTCCGAAAGTGGTGTAAAATTCACTTTTGTTGTCAAAATAATGGTAGTACTCCCGGTTGTTAAGGATGCGCACCAGGTCATTGTTCACTTTTCGAGTGACATATGTGGCTCGCTGGGCGTCGCTTAAGTTGTAAAATTCACAGAGCAGGTAGTCGTTGAATCCGGCACCATAGCGAAGACCGCAGAGCACCACATCGATCAGGATACCCAGGGAGTTTTTTCCTGTGATTTGATGCACTTTACCCACTGTGCGGAACAGCTCCCCGTAATCCATATGCACAATGCAATTCCATAGAAACTTTATTTTTCTCACGAAAACCGCCCCCCTTTCTTACCTCTTTTTCTTGCCCTTGCGATCCTCTTTTTTTGACGGCTCTAGACGCAGCTCGCCTTCTTCCGTGATGGCGAGTACGCTTCCAGGCGCAGCTCCCGCCGGAAGTTCAGCAATTTCAATGGCGAAATATTTCTGATCGGCATCCACACAAATGGCGAATGTGCCGTCTATGCGGTCAATTACAAGTTGTTTCATGGTTGTTGCATCCTTTCCCTTTGTTATTGTACAAGTTTTTCTAGGGCATATTCCAAAGCTCTGTTGTATTGTCTCTCTGTCCAGAGAGACAGGGTTTCCCCATCCCAGGAAAAAACCAGATCTCCCTCCACATCGGTGCGGCAAACCTGTGCACCCGTCTCCTCCAAACGGCGAAGGGTTTCCTCTCTGGGAAGATGGCTGTTGTCAGGTCCTGCAGATACGGCGGCGTATGCAGGAGAGACCGCCTCTAAAAAGCGGGAGGAACAGGAACTGGCGCTGCCATGATGGGGTACTTTCAGCAGGTCCACATCCAGATCTACCCCGGACTTTACCAGATCTTTTTCCGCCTCATAGGCAATATCACCGCAGAACAGCGCGGAGAACCCTTGAAAATCTAATCGTATGACCAAGGAGCTATTGTTGGAATCTTCATAGGCCTTCAGGGGGCCTAAAATTTGCAGCCGGGCTTCCCCCACCGAAAAAACATCTCCAGGCAAGACCTGTCTGCAGGAGAGAGATTCCTCCCTGGTTGCCTGCAGCAAATTTTGATACTCTGTGCTTTGGCACAGGGAAGCAGGCCAGGGATACGTGAGAACTTCTTGTGTGGGGATTTCTTGCAAAACCTGGGCCATGCCTCCTATGTGGTCACTGTCCGGATGGGAGGGGATCACATATTTCAGCTCTGTTACACCCACACGCAGCAAATAGTCCACCACCGTGTCCCCACGGGGGTATGTGCCCGCATCCAACAGGACAGCTTCCCCTTGGCACTCCAAAAGAATGGCGTCCGCTTTTCCCACATCTATCACATGCACACGTAAGGGAGATTGCTGTGATGGACCGGAAAATTCGGAAATGGCAAAAAGCCAAGTCCACAGCTCCCGCCCATTGGGAGTGGCCGAGAAGGCCAGTACTATGGCTATCAGCGCCAGCAGCGCTGCCTCCCGCAATTTCTTTCTCTTCTCTCGCAGTTCCCGCTCTCTCTTCTCCATGGAAAGAAATCAGCCATCCTCTTCCATCGCATCGGGTTTTTGCATGTTCCTTTCTAGCCACTGGGCATAGGTGATCAGGACTTGACGGGGCTTTGAACCTTCATGGGGGCCCACCACACCCAGCTGTTCCATTTCGTCGATCAAGCGTCCTGCGCGGGCGTATCCAAGGCGCAGCCTGCGCTGCAGGAGGGAGGTAGAAGCTTGACCTGCTTCCACTACCACTTTGATTGCCTCATCGATCATGGGATCGCCATTTCCTTCCCCTTCCGAAGAAGAGTCGCTCTTAGATTCGCTGGCGGCGTTTCGCTCGATTTCCTCGATGACAGATTCGTCATATTCGATGGCCTTTGTCTTTTTGACAAATTCCACGACAGAAGAGATTTCCTCGTCGCTGACAAAACATCCCTGTACCCGGAGAGGCTTCGTGACGCCCACAGGGGCAAAGAGCATATCTCCGTTTCCCAGAAGCTTTTCGGCGCCGCCTGCATCCAAGATTGTGCGGGAGTCTACCGCGTTGGAGACGGTGAGAGCAATGCGGCTGGGAATGTTGGCTTTGATCAGACCTGTAACCACGTCTACGGAAGGCCGCTGGGTGGCCACTACCAGGTGCATTCCTGCAGCGCGAGCCAGCTGCGCCAGACGGCAGATGGAGTCCTCCACCTCTTTGGGAGCTGCCATCATCAAATCTGCCAGCTCATCAATGATAATGACAATCTGGGGCATGGCCGGCATGGGCTGGCCGTTTTCATCCTGATAGTTTTGAGAAGCCGCCAGGCTGTTGTACCCCTTCAAGTTGCGTACATTGCACTCGGAGAAAATCTTATACCGCTTCATCATCTCAGTGACTGCCCAACTCAAGGCGCCCGAAGCTTTTCTGGGATCTGTCACAACGGGCACCAGCATATGGGGCATGCCGTTGTATTCGGTCAACTCCACAGCCTTCGGGTCGATCATCAAGAAGCGAACCTCATCCGGCGTCGCTTTATAGAGCATACTGATAATCAAGGAATTGATGCACACCGACTTACCGGAACCAGTGGTGCCTGCAATCAGCATATGAGGCATCTTAGCCAGGTCCGCTATCACAGGCTGCCCGGCGATATCGCGCCCCAGGGCGACGGAAAGCTTGCTTTTGGAAGTTTGGAACGAGTTGGATTCCACCAGCTCTCGCATGCGCACCGTGCTGCGGGATTTATTGGGCACCTCAATGCCCACGGCCGCCTTGCCAGGAATGGGCGCCTCAATGCGAACGCCTGTTGCCGCCAAATTCAGCGCCAGGTCGTCTGCCAGGTTTGTGATTTTACTGATCTTCACGCCGGCTGCGGGCTGAATTTCATAGCGGGTTACCGCAGGTCCCCGGCAGATATCTAAGATTTTGGTTTGCACGCCAAAACTCTTTAGGGTATCCACCAGAATTCGACCGTTGGTCTGCAGCTCTTCGGTTTCCTGCGCCGGATTGCTGTGGGGGCTGACGGCCAGCATGGTGACAGGCGGGAAGCAATACGCTTTTGCCGGTTCCACAGAGGCGTATTTCGCCTGTTGGGCTGGAGTGGCTTCCCGTTTGTCCTTCCACTCTTTCTCCTCCATGAACTTTTCCGTAAGCTTTTGCACCTCATCGGGAACAGGGGGTGTAACGGAAGGGGGTGCCGGTTCGTCTTCTTTCCCTTGCTGCGGCTCTTCTAAGGGAATGCTCGGCTCTTTGGGGAGAGGGGTGTGCACGGTATTCACCGGAACAGCAGGGATATGTATTTCCTCCAGCTCTTCTACGGCCTGCTCCAATTCTAAGGCGCCCTTTTGAATTTGCTGCTCGGGGGTGGGAGGTTCTTCCGGCGCCTCTTCTTCCACGCCAAAGGCTGCTTTCAGGCGATCTAACTTCTCATTTTTCTTAGGCTTTTCCGGCCTCTTCTTTTCTGGAGGCTTGGGAAAGGGATTGACGAAATCGGAACGCACTCGGTGTGCCGGAAGAGGGACTTCCTCCTCGTAATACTCCTCCAGAATTTCCCTCTCCTCTTCCCGGCGCTGCCGGGCGTTTTGCAGCCCTTCACTCATAACATCCACTGGTTTTTTTATGGTTCGGAACAGCCCCAGCAAGGTAGTGCCTGTGAGAATCATAACCGCTACGAACAACAGCAAAACAACGATAATACGAGCTCCTATCACACCGGCAGCTTGGAGCAGGGGCAGGCCGATAAGTCCGCCCAGGACGCCGCCTCCTGTACCGTTATTCTCCGTGTACAGATGGGCTATGTATTCGCCGAAGTTCAAGTTTTCCGGGATATTTCTGCCGCTGAAAATAAACCCCGTGGCGCAGAAAAGGACGATTACCACCACGGTCATCCAAACTTTTCCGCTGATGGAGCCCCGGGGCTTGTCTAGGGCTGTGATCACGGCCACATAGACCATCAGGACAGGCCACAACAAAGCCCAACTGCCAAATAGGCCCAAAATAGCGTTGTGTGCCCATAGCCACAGGTTATCCCCTGGAATTAAAACCAAACACCCTAACAAGATCGCACAGGCAAAGAGGACCACGGCGCGGATTTGGTTTTTTTGGCGTATGGCCTCTGCAGTTACAGGGGGAGCAGCTCCCTGTTTTCTTCCACGAGTACCGCTTCTTTTTTTCGCGGAAGAAGCCGACGCCGTTTTTCGGGGCGCTGGCTTCCTCTTTTTTGCGGCTGTTTTCGCCGCTGTTTTTTTTGCAGGCAACGCTTCTTCCTCCGTTCTTTTGAGCCAAAGCTCTCCGTTGGTTTTTCAAAAACAATGGATCCCTTGCCGGCGTGTCTTACCGCATTTGCCTGTATGTAGCGGCGGGTTTTCCCGCCACTTGCAAGGGTTCACCCTTTCTTTTTCTTTTCCACATTGGCTCGGCGCTTTCGCCCCCGATCGATCATCTTCTCCAGACAATCCATAGCGTCGGACAGAGAGCCCAACCCATCGATAAGACCTTCCTCCACAGCATCGGGACCGTCCAAGACCGTTCCCACGTCCATGACAAGTTCCTGAGTGTTCATAGCTAAGCTCATAAACCGCTCTTTGCTGATCGCAGAATTCTGCGTGACAAAATTTGTGATACGGTCCTGCATGCGGCGAAAATACTCCAGGGTTTGGGGAATTCCTAACACAAGCCCATTCATCCGCACCGGGTGAATGGTCATAGAGGCGGATTCCGCAATAAAGGATCGCTTTGCCGCCACCGCCAGCGGAACACCAATGGAATGGCCTCCGCCCAGCACCAAAGAAACCGTGGGTTTCTTCATGCCTGCCACAAGCTCTGCCAAGGCCAGCCCGGCTTCTACATCTCCCCCCACCGTGTTCAAAAGCATGAGCAGGCCGTCAATGTGGGGGTCTTCCTCCACTGCCACAATTTGGGGAATCACATGTTCATACTTTGTGGTTTTATTTTGGGAAGGCAAAATATAGTGGCCTTCAATCTGCCCAATAATGGTGAGGCAGTGAATGGTGTGTCCGTTGCAATGGGTGGTCACGGACCCGTCTTCCGCATAGGAAGGCGACGGGGCCGGTGAAACGGGAGCGGGCTCTTCCCCGCTTTCCTCTAAGGCGTTTCGAACAAGGCCGCGCAATCTTTTCTCATCTTCCTTCTTCATGGCAACATCCTCCTTTACAAGGGATAGTCTGCCAGAAAAAAGGGGCAATCATGCAGGGAAGAAAAAACTTTCCCGCGAATAGCATGGCTCCAACCTCAAGAATTTATTATACCATTTGTTTTGCCCCAGAGCAAGCCAGGGGCACGGATTTCTCTTTAGAAGTTTAATTTGCCTATTCTCCACGTAAGTGGTATAATTTTGTAAAATCCGTGGAGGAGAGGGTGGATCGGTTCGTGGAAAGTTTATTTATATCCTTGGAGATTGTACTTCCTTTATTTTTCTTAATGGCCATTGGCTACATCATCAAGCGGACGGGCATGATGAATGAAACCTCCGTGAAACAGGTAAACAGCGTCATTTTTAAGATATTCCTGCCCCTGTTGGTTTTTCTCAATATCTATAACACAGAGCTGGCGGAAAGCTTTAACTCTAAGCTGCTTCTCTATGCAGTTGCCGGCGTGCTCATTCAATTTGTCCTTTCTCTGTGCTTGGTCATTTTAGTGGAAAAGGAAAATTCCCGCCGCGGTGTTATGCTGCAAGGCATGTTCCGCAGCAATTTTGTTTTGTTTGGCATTCCCATTAGTACTGCACTTTTTGGGGAGCAAGCCGCAGGCTTGGCAGCCATTCTCATTGCGGTGATCATTCCACTGTACAATGTGCTGGCAGTCATCTCCCTGGAAATCTTCAACGGCAGACGGCCCAACATTTTGAAAATACTGCTGGGCATTGTTACGAACCCTCTCATTATTGGATCGGTAGTTGGCGTTCTTTTCCTGCTGTTCCACATAGAACTTCCCACGGTTTTGTATGAAACGGTTTCCGACATCTCCGGTATAGCCACTCCGCTTGCGTTTATAATCTTAGGCGCGTCTTTCAATTTTGGAGACGTGGGGAAATACGTGCGGGAGCTCTCCCTTGTTTTGGGATGCAAGCTGGTGATTTTTCCGGTCCTGTTTTTAGGCATTGCACTTTTACTGGGCTTCCGGGACGCTCCGCTTGCGGTTTTGCTCACGGTGTTCGGCGCACCTATTGCTGTATCTTCCTTTACCATGGCCCAGCAAATGGGCGGAGACCATGCTCTGGCGGGCCAGCTGGTGGTCTTCAGCTCCATTTTCTCCATTGTGACCATGTTTTTGTTTATCTTCCTTCTCAAAGAGATGGCGTTCCTGTAAAAAGGGAATGTGGATTGACAGAACCATGCTTTTAGGAGATAATAGGTTAATAACCTGTTTGTTCTACAAAGTGAAATTGTATCGCAATAGAAAGGGAGGAATTTTTTATGGCTGCATACAAGAAAATCCCCATGAAAACCCCGCTGGTGGAAATGGACGGCGATGAGATGACCCGGGTCATCTGGAAGATGATCAAGGACATCCTGCTCCTCCCCTACATTGACCTGAACACGGAATACTACGACCTTGGCCTGGAGAACCGGGACA
>ERZ1643250.1486-NODE-1486-length-19867-cov-6.404502_pt1 | contig 19867 bp, 19 predicted proteins | sample MGYA00579262_ERZ1643250 | MGnify/ENA primary metagenome ERZ1643250 (study PRJEB29033, sample SAMEA4952265) | chicken gut metagenome | biome: Broiler Chicken; feature: Gastrointestinal Tract; material: Caecum | place: Ireland | collected 2018 | study: Broiler... | reverse complement strand
TGACCCGCAGTGCCGGTTCCTCGTCCTCCAGTGCTTTGAAAATCGCCAGCATTTCCCTAGCCGAACACTGTTTTTCATCGAAAAGCACGGACGCTCCCAGAACGGGCTGAAAGGAAGGGAGCTTTCCGGCAGGTTCTGCTCCCAGACCCTCTCCGGCACGCACCCGGGAAAGCCCCGTCACGCCGCAGAGCTCTCCGGCAGATACCTGCTGTACCGTTTTGAATTTGGTGCCGTTGTACACCCGAAGCTCACTGATTTTTTCTTCCCCGACCATTTCTTTTGCCCGAAGGGTTCCGCCGGTTACCCGAAGAAAAGCCGTGCGGCCTCCCTGAGGGTCCCGGCGAATTTGCCAGACCCGCGCGGAAAAAGGTGCGTCTTCCCCGCCGGGTTCCGGCGTCAATAAATGAAGGCTATCCAGCAAGGGCTCTACCCCTTCCCCTGTCAGGGCACAACCCCGGACACAAGGACACAAAAATCCCTCTTTCATGGCGGGAAGCAGCAGCTTCGGCCACTCTTCCGGCAGGATTTCTCCCGACAGATAACGCTCCAGCAAAGCGTCATCCTGTTCGGCAGCACAGTCCATCATCTGTAGAGAAACCGCACCCTCAAAGGGACACAGGGTGGTATGGAACCGGGTTTCCAATTCCTTCTGCACCCGATCCGGGTCAGCGCCTGCCCGGTCAATTTTATTGAGAAAGAAAAAGGTGGGAATATTTCGGCGGCGCAGCAACTGCCAGATGGTCTCCGTATGGCTCTGCACACCTTCCACACAGCTGACAGTTACAATGGCCGCGTCCAAAACGGACAGGCAGCGCTCCATTTCCGGCATAAAATCTGCGTGACCCGGTGTATCCACCAAATACCACGGCTGTTCCTGCCAAACGAAAGGAGCCTGTCCCGAAAAAATCGTAATGCCCCGCCGTTTTTCCAGAGGATCGCTGTCCAGAAAGCTGTCCTGATGATCCACTCTTCCCGCTTGCCGGATGGCATGGGCGTGAAAGAGAATCTGCTCCGAAAGGGAGGTTTTTCCCGCGTCAACATGAGCCAGAATGCCCATTACCCGTGTCTGCATGACTGCGCCTCCCGTTTATTCCTGACCGGACAGGGCCAGCAGCTCTTCCTCCGTCAGAATGGGGATATTCAGCTTCATGGCTTTGTCCAGTTTGCTGCCGGCTTCTTCTCCGGCCACCACATAAGACGTTTTTTTGGAAACGCTGCCGCTGACCTTTCCGCCAAGGCTTTCAATCAGTGCTGAAGCCTGACTGCGGGTCATGGTAGGCAAAGTGCCGGTGAGTACAAAGGTTTTTCCGGCAAAACGGTCTCCCACGGCGGTTTCTTCCGCCTGCATATTCACTCCCGCTTCTTTCAATGCACCGATCGGATGAAGGCTGCCGGGAAGATGCAGGAAGGATACCACAGATCTCGCCATGATTCCGCCAAACCCGTCAATAGCGGCAATTTCCTCTTCCGGTGCTTCCAGCAGTTCATCCATAGTGTGAAAACGGGTGGTCAGAAGCTTTGCGGCTTTTGCACCGATATGGGGAATGCCCAGGGCAAACACCAAGCGATAAAAGTCCTGATGTCTGGATTTTTCCAGCGCGTCCAGCAAATTCTGAGCGGACTTTTCTCCCATTCTTTCCAGCTCGGAAAGCTGCTGGGCTGTCAGGTGGTAAAGATCTGCCGGTGTGCGGAGAAGGCCGGCGGTCACCAGCTGCTCCAGAAGAGCCGGGCCAAGGCCGTCAATGTCCATAGCATCCCGGGAGGCAAAGTGAATCAAATGGCGAAGCAGCTGGGCAGGGCATTCGGGATTGGTGCAGCGGATGGCTGCTTCCCCTTCTTCCCGGGAGACAGGCTCTCCACAGGAGGGGCAGGTTTCCGGCATCTGGAAGGGAACACCGTCCGGCGGACAGGACACCACGGACACCACTTCCGGAATGATTTCCCCTGCTTTTCGCAGAATCACCCTTGCGCCGATTTGCAAGCCCTTTTCGGCAATAAAATCTTCATTGTGCAGGGTGGCACGGCTGACTGTGGTTCCTGCCAACAGCACCGGTTCAAAAACGCCGGTAGGCGTCAAAACACCGGTGCGTCCCACGTTGATTTCCACATCCAGAAGGGTGGTTTCCTTTTCTTCCGGGGGATATTTATAGGCTTCTGCCCATCTGGGGAATTTGGCGGTGCTGCCAAGCTGTTCCCGCTGACGGAAATCGTCCACCTTCACCACTGCGCCGTCAATGGAATAGGGCAATTCGCCCCGAAGGTCGCCAATGCGGCGAATTTCCTCAATCACCTGCTCAATGGTATCACAGACCCGGTAAAAGGGCGCAACCGTCAGCCCCAGTGCTTTCATTCTTTCCAGAGACTGGGCATGGCCGGACAGGATTTCCCCTTCGATTTGCTGAATGTTGAAAACAAAAATATCCAGTCCCCGTCCTGCAGTCACCCGGGCATCTTTCTGACGGAGAGAACCGGCCGCAGCGTTTCGGGGATTTTTAAAGGGCTTTTCCTCATTCAGCTCCTGACGGGCACAGAGCTGATAAAAACTGTCGTGAGACATATATACCTCGCCCCGAACTTCCAGAAACGGTACCGATTCTTTCAGCTTTTTGGGAACCGTGCGGATGGTCCGGATATTGGCGGTGACATCTTCACCGGTGCGTCCGTCGCCCCGGGTGGAACCGCGCACCAGCACCCCGTCCCGATATTCCAGTGAAACGGACAGGCCATCAAATTTGGGCTCTACCACATAGCGCACCGAGCCACAGGTTTCCTGTACCCGGCGGTCAAACTCCCGCAGCTCTTCTTCAGAAAAAGAATCGTGCAGGCTTTCCATGGGAACCCGGTGTTCTACCGGTGCAAAGGTGTTCAGTGCCGGGCCGCCCACCTGCTGGGTCGGTGAATCTGCCGTAATCAACTGCGGGAAAGCCGCTTCCAGATCTTCCAGCTGCCGGTACAGCGCATCGTATTCATAGTCCTCAATCTCCGGTGCGTCCTCCACATAATATTTTTCTCCGTGATACCGGATTACTTCCCGCAATTCTTCCACACGCTTCTGCGCTTCCTGAAGGGTCATATTGCTGCCGCCTTTCCATTCATATTTTCATTTTCTTTCTCGTTTTGTCTTTGCCTTTATCTTTCAGCTTCTGCTGATAGTCTGTCCCGTTTCAGAACCAAAAACAAAAAAGCTCTTCCTCCGGAACACGGAGCGCCGCATCCTGGGGAAAGAGCTCTCGAATTTTTTAGTTGCCCATCAATAAGCTGCACTGAGGGGATTCAGTACGCCGTATTCCTTGTTCTCCATATCGTCAATGTAACGAATGGCTTTGCCTGCACCGTTGACCACACAGTTTTCCGGCTCCTCCGCTGTGTGTACCGCAATTTTGGTCTTTTTGGAAAGAAGCTTTTCAAAACCGGCCAGACGGGCAGAACCGCCGGTGAGGATAATCCCATCCTCGTACACGTCCGCCATCAGCTCCGGCGGGGTATTTTCCAGCGTTTCCTGTACCCGCAGCACAATCTGCATGGCCGGTTCAATCATGGCTTCCAGCATTTCCGTAGAAGTGATGTCCGCCCACTGGGGCAGGCCAGTGAGGGCATTGCGTCCCTTGACCCGGAAGGTTTTGACTTCTTCCTGAGGATAGACACAGCCAATGGCGATTTTGGCTTCTTCCGCCATTCTTTCACCAATGAGCAGATTGTATTTCCGACGGATGTATTTCACGATCATCTCATCAAAGGTACTGCCGGCCACCTGCATGGAGGAGGAAATGGAAATACCGCTGAGGGAAATCACAGCCATATCAGTGGTGCCGCCACCCACATCCACTACGAAAGAGCCGTGAGGACGGGCAATATCCACTCCGGCGCCCATGGCTGCGGCTACCGGCTCTTCAATCAGACAGATTTTCCGCACGCCAGTGGAGCTGATGGTATCTACCACCGCCCGCTTTTCCACTTCGGTAATGCCGCAGGGAACGCTGACGACAACCCGGGGCATAAATACCCGGCCCGTGTGGATTTTTTTCAGATAATAACGGATCAGCTCCTGTGCCAGCAAAAAGTCGGAAATGACGCCATTGCACAGAGGACGAATCACCGCTGTACGCGGGGAAGTTCTGCCGATCATACGGTAGGCTTCATCACCCACCGCCAGAATGGTATCTGTTGCGGTGTCTACGGCCACGACTGCCGGCTCATTGAGGATGATTCCCTTTTTCTCCAGATATATTTTGACAGATGAGGTTCCCAGATCAATTGCAATATCGGTTCCTGCCACGAAATATTCACCTTTCCTTTTATCAAATCACAGCCGGTCAGAACCGGCCTTTTTCATGTTCTGTCATAGGTTCCGCACATCAACAGGTGCTGTTTGCAGACTTGAAATTATTATAACACCCTTTTTTCCAAATAGGAACCCTTCCCGGAAGGTTGAAACAAAATTGTAACAACTTGGACCCGGATTTTTCATGAATTCTGATTTGCAAGGAGTGTTTTCAGGATTTCCGGTACATTGTCAGCCTGTATCGGGAACTGTTCGCGAAGCCGAGGATGGGCGCCGGACATGAGCACCGGGTGCCCCACCTGTTTCAGCATGGGGATATCATTGAAGTTATCGCCAAAAGCCATCACGTCTTCCGGTGCGATGTGCAGGGCACTGCATACAGTGCGGATACCGGTCCCTTTGTCTGCCAGCGTAAAGTCCAGCCACTCTTTTCCCGCTACTGCGACCTGAAAATGTTCTCTCCACCGGGGTGCCATTTCTTTTTCCACCAGTTCAGTATCCGGTTTACTGTAAGCCGATACTTTGATAATATCCTCCGGCACATGGGCTGCATCGGGAAGCAGCACAACATGGTTGCCCACAAAGTCCCGCAGCGTCACCACAATTTCCTCTTCCTTGGGACAAAGATAGCTGGTATTGGCACCACAAATCAGCACTTCGCACTCGGGTCTCGCCATGATTTCTCCGGCCAGCTGCTCCGCCAGTTTCCGGTCCATAACCGTTTTCCCCAAAAGCCGCTCTTCACTGCCCATATCATAAACAGCTGCACCGTTTTCGCAAATATAGTAGATCTCATCTGCCACCGGAGCAAATAGCCGCCGCAGACTGGAATACTGCCGCCCACTGGCTGCACAGAAAGCAATTCCCCGCTCCCGCAGTTTTCGAATCAGCGGAAAAAGCTCCTCCGGCAGAGAAGTCGCACCATTCTGTAAAAGGGTTCCGTCAATATCGCTGGCAATCAGTCGTATCATGCTGTTCATCCTTTCCAACTCTCTAAAACCGCCAATGGGTCTATTTTTCATCTGTTGTTCCCAAATATTGTAACACGGGCCTAAATGCAAATCAATGAAGGAGGATTTTTTCATGGCTTCTGAAAAAAATCCCAAACGGTTTCCTGAAAAAACGCAAAAAATGCCGAAGTTCTCCAAACAAGCCCCTTATGGAACGTGCTATAATGAAGGTAAAATCATCAAGGATTTGCGGGAGGTCTGATTATGAACGGAAATGAATCGAGAACTTTTTGGATACAGACAATGACAGCCATTGCCCGGCCGGTATTGGAAACCCTGAGTCGGCGGCAGCTGTATCGTTCCCTTCCCATGGAATTTCACAGTGAACGAAAAGAGTTCGCCTGTCTGGAAGCTTTTGGTCGGACATTGTGCGGCATTGCCCCGTGGCTGGAATGTGACGGCCTGAGCGGAGAAGAGGAAGCTTTGCGGAAACATTTTTGTGAGATGGCGCTGCAAGGCCTTGACGCCGCCACAGATCCGAACTCTCCGGATTATATGCTTTTTGATGGGGACGGCCAGCCGCTGGTGGATGCCGCATTTTTAGCCCATGGGCTGATACGCGCTCCCAAAGCCCTGATCGGCGGTATGAGTGACAAAGTACTCCGTCAGGTTGCCGATGCACTGCGCTCTTCCCGGAAAATTACGCCGCCCCACTGCAACTGGCTGTTTTTCTCCGCTATGGTAGAAGCTGCCCTGTATCGGATGGGCGAAGAATATGATCTGACCCGAGTGACGCTGGCTGCACGGACTTTTGAAAGCTGGTATCTGGGAGACGGGGTCTATGGAGATGGGCCGGAATTTCACTGGGATTACTACAACAGTTTTGTGATTCAGCCTATGTATGTGGACATTCTGCGAACCTTTGCTCCGATTTCCCGGGAGCTGGCACAGTTACTGAAACCGGTGCAGCAGAGGGCGGCCCGGTATGCCGCCATTCTGGAGCGCATGATTGCACCGGACGGAACCTATCCTATTATCGGGCGCTCTATCTGTTATCGATTCGGCGCTTTCCAGCAGCTTTCTCAGGCAGCGTTAGAACATATGTTACCGGCCGAGCTTTCCCCGGCTCAGGTGCGCTGTGCTTTGACAGCAGTCATTCAGCGAGTGATGGCCTGTAAGGGGATTTTGGATGAAAATGGATGGCTGACTCCGGGGGTAGGCGGCTGTCAGCCTGGGCTGGCAGAGCATTACATCAATCGGGGCAGCTTGTATCTGTGCTGTTTTGTATTTCTGGCGTTGGGACTGTCTCCGGAGGATGCTTTCTGGGCAACCTCGGCGGAACCGTGGACATCCGTTAAAATCTGGCAGGGTACAGATCTGCCGGCAGATCACGCTCTGTAATCATCGTGGAGGCCCCATATTTTTTGAAATGATCTCTTCGAATATCACAATATTCTGATAGAATTATGATTTTTCTTCTGGTATAATAAAAGAATCCGCTGTCGGGCAAATTATGACCTCATACCTGCACGCGGTCGAATTGTCTTTCTTAAAAAAAGGGGACGGAATTGTCATGGAATACTGGAAGAAATTTCTGAAAAAGGACTTCATCAAATCAGAACACGGACATATAGGAGCCGTTTCTATTGAATTGTGGAAAAAGCTGGGAATCGGGCTGCTTCCCTGTTTTTGCACGGGATTGCTTTTGATGACAGTGTATGCTGTGTTTGGCTTTTCTCCTTTTGGAGAAAAAAGCATTTCCTGGTGCGATATGGACCAGCAGGTGGTGCCTCTTCTGGCGGAATTCCGGCGTGTACTGGTAGAGGGCGGAGATATGTTCCGCAGCCCCGGCGCTGGAGGAATCAATTTCTGGGGTGTTTTTTTCTTCTTTGTATCAAGCCCCTTTACCTTCTTGTGCGCTTTTGTACCGGTAGAATCTCTGCCGTGGTTTGTCAACTGGCTGCTTCTGTTAAAAATGATGTGCTGCGCCGGAACCGCAGGAATGTTTTTCCGGAAGATGGGATTTGATTCTCCCATCTGGGGTGTGCTGTACGCATTTTGTGGTTTCTCTCTCTTGTATTATCAGAATCTGGTTTGGTTGGATATGGAGGCGCTGTTTCCTCTTTTGCTTCTTTCCCTGTATCATCTGGAAACAAAACGAAAGCTCCTCCCCTTTGTCGCTGCTTTTTCCGCAATGCTGGTAATCAACTACTATCTGAGCTATATGGTAGTTCTCTTCCTGCTGCTGTGCTACGGTCTGTTTCTGCTATTGTACCGCAAAAACCCGGAAGAGCGGGCAAAATCAGCGGCACTGCTTTGCTGGGGAGCCATATTGTCTGCACTGATTACTGCGGTGGTGTGGCTGCCGTCTTTGCTGGAAGTCCTATTTTCCGCCCGGGAAAGCGACACCTTTCAGCATCTGGTTTCCAGCTCCTTCTTCTCCCAACTGCCCACGACTCTGCCTACGATTTTCACCGCAGCCCTGCCCTTTGCTGCACTGGCATTGATCAAACGCCGCCCTCGTGAAAACCGGTTGATAACCCCGGTGATGGCCAGCTGTCTCCTGCTGTTGGTGCCCATCATCGTTCAGCCGGTCAACCGGATGTGGCATACAGGAAGTTATCAGGGGTTTCCCACTCGATATGGATATATGATCAATTTTCTGCTGCTGTTTCTGGGCGCTTTATTGATGCGGGAGTATTTATCAGATCATAACCATCTTGCTCACCGTTCTACGATTCCCGGGCTTATGACAGGCAGCGGACTGTGTGCTGTTTATGGAATTCTGGCGGGAGTTTCCCTTGGATGTTTTCCTGATCTGTTTTCCACCTATACCAGAATGCTGTGGGGAGATACCGGCTCGCTGCTGGCGCTGACGGCCATGCTGTTGGTGGCGGTACTGGTATATCTGTTCCTGTTGCTTTTCTGTCGGGAAAAACTGTTGAGCTGTCGGGCGTTATCGGTATTTCTCTGTATCATGACAGCCATGGAATGCTTTTTCCAGGCAGGCGTTTACATCGGTTCGGTGAACAATTCCCAACAAAACTATCTGGATGCAGTAAGTGTTCGGGAACAGATTGAGGAGACTGGATTTTTCCGGGTTAAAACCAAGGAAAAATATTTTGATGTGAATCTTTTTTCCGCTATGGGATTGGAGTCCCTTTCCCACTATACCTCCCTGACTCCGGAAACCACCCTCACGGCTCAGCGTCGATTGGGGTATTCGGGATACTGGATGGAAGTGAACTCCAATGGAGGAACCGCTTTTTCCGACGCGGTTCTGGCAAACCAGTATATGGTGCAGCAATTGGATCAAAGTAAGGAACCAACTGTGATATCCCTGCCCTTTGTGATGCCGGATACTCTGATTACCGATACCCCTGCTGGATTTCTGGAAGATCTTCCGGCCGGTTCCCGGATGTCTATCCAGCAACAGTTGGCAGAAGCACTCTTCCCCGGAAGCGAAGAACTGTTTTTCCTGTGCGGCATGGTAGAAACTGAAAATCTGAGCCGCTCGGAAAATGGTGCGTGGATTCCTCAGAATGGTGCAAGCGGCACCATTACCTGGAAAGTGGATATAACCGAACCAACGCTGTTATATTTTGACTGTGCCAGCGCACCGTCCAACGCTTTGAATGAACCGGTCAATGGCAGTTGCTGTGTGTTGGTCAACGGCGAAACTATTCGCTGTGACTATCCTTCTCAATCGGATAACGGGATCGTCCCTCTGGGACGCTTTACAGAAAAAGACGGAGAAGTGGAAATCAAAGTCATTGTCAGCCGTTCAATTGCACCGGAATCCTTCGAAGTATTCGGATTGAGGACTAATAAACTTCGGGAGCTGTGCGAAAACGCAAAAGGAGCCTCCTTGAAAGGAAGCGGCAGCCACTTTACTGCGAAATGTACCGCTCAGGAAGGACAAACCCTTTTTATCCCTCTTTCCTGGGATACGGGATGGACGGCCACTGTCAATGGAGAGGAAGTTCCTCTGTATCGGACTGCTGGGGGATATCTTTCTCTGTCCCTGTCAGAAGGTGAAAACCGGATTACACTGGACTATACGCCTCCGGGATGGACAGTTGGCTTGATCCTGTCAGGAATCGGACTTTTGCTGACAGCTGTTTTCCTCCTTTGGGGCAAAAAGCGATTGCTACGCTGTCCGGTTCTCTCTCGCTTTTTCTATCGTCTCTATCTGGTTTGCGGTGGCGCTGCTGCTGCGCTGGTATATGTTTTCCCGGTAACATTGTGGTGCTTTTACCGGTTATTACATGGATAACCGTCAGATCGTTACCGCATGCAGCCCCCAGAGCACCAGCAAATGGGTAGGATAAAAGGCATAAAAAATCCAGCCAGGCAATTTAGGACCTCTTTTTTCGTTGTAAAACGCCAAGGGCAGCACTGCCGTTGCTGCGGCCAGCTGAATCCGACTGGACAGAAGGGAAAAACCGGTATTCAGCAGCGTAAAGCCTGTCAATGCCCCAACACGCTGACTTCGGCAAATGTAAAATACAACAATCAAAGCCGCACCGAAAGCTCCATAATCGGTATGAAACCACTCTGCCGCAAAAATCGGCAACAGCAGAAATCCCACTGCTGCTGCCGGTTTTTCTTTTTCAAAGTGAGTCAGCAAACATAGACTACATAGACCAAAAAACAGGGTAAAAAAGACATTTTGATGATTTGGCACCCACAAGTTTCCCCGAAAAGCCAAATCAAAAACTGGTTCAGAAATAACGCCCCATAGTCCCATACGAAACAAATATCGTTTTCGGCTGGAGGTGTGGACAAATCCTTCGGACAACAGAAAACAATAAATCGGAAATGACAATCTGCCCACCAGACGAAGTATTTCATTGGAAGGAAACAGAATTGCACCGGTGTGATCCAGTGTCATGGTAATCATCGCCAGCAGTTTTAATGCAAAAGAAGACATACAGCACCTCACAGGGATAAATTCATCGAAAATCAGATCTTCGGTTCCTTCAAACTGTATCATGTTTTTTTTGCTGGGTCAACTTTTGAACCTCAACCTGTTTGTGATATACCCTTGTGTTTTCGCCGAAATTTGTGTATACTGATTTCAGAAATCACGTTACAAAGGAGACCACCATGACCAGACAGGAACTTGCCCTTCTCGCGGTAGAAGCTATGAAAAATGAATACCCTGATGCCATCTGTTCCCTAACCTATCAGGAACCGCTGGAGCTGTTGATTGCCACCCGTCTGGCGGCTCAGTGTACGGATGCCCGAGTAAATCTGGTAACACCGGCACTGTTTGAACGGTTTCCTACATTGGACAGCTTTTGTGAAGGAAGCGAAGAGGAAATTGCGGAATATATTCGCTCCTGCGGTCTGTATAAAACAAAAGCCAGAGATATTTTTGCCATGTGCAATATGCTGCGGGATGAATTTGGAGGCGTTGTGCCGGACACCGTAGATGAACTGACACGGCTGCCGGGTATCGGTCGGAAAACCGCCAATCTGGTGGTAGGCGACATTTACCACAAGCCTGCAGTGGTAACGGACACCCACTGTATTCGCATCAGCGGCCGTCTGGGGCTGACAGACAGTGTGAATCCTCTGACAGTGGAAAAGGATCTTCGTGCCGTACTTCCGCCGGAAGAGTCCAACGATTTCTGCCATCGTCTGGTATTACATGGCCGGGCAGTATGTGATTCCAGAAAGCCCAAGTGTGAAAATTGCTGTCTGAAAGAATTCTGCCGCTATGTTCTCTCCGGTGGTACCATCGACCCGAAAAAAGATAAGAAGGCAAAATAAGCTTTTTGAAAAAGTTTCGGAAAAACAGTTGACAAATCAGTCGTTTTTTCGTATAATAACTGCTGTTGACTTTCCATATAGTTGAAAGTCTTTTGCTGGAGTGGCTCAGTCGGTAGAGCAGCTGATTCGTAATCAGCAGGTCGTCGGTTCAAGTCCGATCTCCAGCTCCAGAAAACCCGCATGAAATCGCCATTTTTGGTAGTTCATGCGGGTTTTTCTTTTGTCCATTTTCGTAACTGACTACTTTTTGACTACTTTTCCGTCTGATTTTCCAGTACCCGGACCCGCTCCTCCAGCTGACGAATCCGGACAAGCAGCTGGGTAATCTCATCGTCGTGGAGATAGATCAGCCGGGTCAAGGCGTCATTGTCCAGAGGAGCGGGTGATTTCTCTTTATATTCCACATTCAGCACATCCTTGTGTCTTTTTCTACATCATACCATATTTTTCCAAAAAGAAAAACTGTCCTACTCGGAAAAACTCCAAGCGGGACCTTTTCTCATAACTGCTTTCTGTTACCCGTTTGGTACCCGGTATTACCGCTCGATAAAAATATTCCATTATTTGTGTTCTTTGTTTTGCACGAAAACCAGACTTGACAAAATTCTATGGGCATTCTATAGTTAATACAAGGCAAATGAATGCAGAATCGGTAAATATAGTTATACAGCAAATTGTAATGAGTAGATTTTCAGAGAGGAAGTGTTTTAATGGGATTCATGGACAAAATTGGTGGCACTGTGATGCAGGGGCTGGCTGGCAATCTCAATGAAATGATGCCCGAAGCTCTGATGCAGGAATATGGGTGTTATTTGATGGAGGGAGAAACAATTAAAACCGGTTTTAAGCTGGTTCGCGATGTGGTGCTGTTTACCGATAAACGTATCATTGATTTTGACAAGCAAGGAGCAACTGGACAAAAAATGCGGGTCGATTCCATCAATCTGAACAGCGTGATTCATGTATCCGCTGAAACAGCTGGTTTTGGGGTTGATGATAGCGAAATTAATATTCAATACATCTCTTCTCCCTATTTCAGAGCCAGCGGCGGTGTCGATATAGCCAGCAAAAAATTGGAATTTCCTAAAAAATACAATATTCAAGCTTTGTACCGGTATTTGCAGGAAATCGCTTATAGAAATCATGAATCAATAAACCGCTAACTTTACACAAAGTAAATCCCGCATTCTCAAACAAATTGAGAATGCGGGATTTTTTCATTGGATTCTTTATTTTGCAGTTCCTGGTGATGTTACAGGCCGTTTTCCTCTACTCCATGAACGGCCTGTTCATGAGTAAAGCCCTCAAACTCCAACTGGCTGATCAAACCGTCTCTGGAAAAAGAGGAATACTCCAAATATTCCGCTGCTTTTTTCACAGCCTGTTCGTTCCAGTCTGCACCACAATTTTTCACACCATAACTGGCCTGCTCCGATGTGAATTTTTCGAATTCCAACTGTTTCTGAAGTCCGGTTTTGGAAAAAGCAGAATATTCCAGATAATCCTTTGCCTTTTTTAGTGCCTGTTCATTCCAGTTTGCACCACAGTGGTCAACTGCATAGACCGCATCCTGATGGGAAAAATCCTCGAATTCGAGCTGTCCAATGAGTCCTTCACGAGAGAAAGCAGAATAGCGCAAGTAAGATTTTGCTCGATCCAGTGCGTTCTTCTGTCCGTTGGTTATACCGCTGTCAGGTTTTTTGGTAGGCGCGGTGGTCGGCTTGGCAGTTGGTTTGGCTGTCGGCTTCGGAGTAGTTTCTGGCTTTTTAGAAGTTTCTGACTTCACATCATCCTCTTCTGTATTTCCATTCTCCTCGTCATCTTTATTGTCTTCATCATTCTCGTCATCTGTTTTCTCAGAATTTTCTGACTCTTCTGAATCCTCCGAATCAGAAAGTTCTACGAAATTTACCTGCTTTAATTTACCGTCTTCCAATGTGCCGCTGACGGTATTGGAACTGTTTTCATCAGCCCAGAAAAAAGTGGTTCCAGAAATTTTGGCATCGAATCCCATGATTTCTTCAGCTTCTTCTATGGTCATTTCACTTTTCAGTTGCTTTGCATGAATAATAAAGGGTTGACCATAGCAGTAAGCATTTTCATGAAGATAATCAACAGGGAGCCACCATTTTTCCATCAAAAACCGTTGCATACTCAGCAACCTGTTCTTTAGTGAAAGCTGTGTTCAGACGAAGAAGTGCATTTTTCCAAACAATCTGATATAAAAATGGATCTGAAACGATATGTCTTTGAAGAGATTCTGCCCGTTCCTCCGCTTCTTCCGGCGTTTCAAAAATTTCTATTGAACCGCCTAAAGGTTCGTTTTTGTCATAAGTGATCTCAATCCGCTCATCAGTGAAATTACCCTTTTCCGTATAGGGAGTATCATCGCCGTTGGGATCGTTTTCCTTCGTGTAAATAATATAATACGGAATCGGGATATCCGCCTCTTGAAACGCCTGAATCACGGATTCTGCCGTCAGCGTTTCAGGAACGGGCGATGAATTTTCGGTCTCCCCGGAACAACCAGCCAGCATGCTGCACAGCAGCGCCAGGGTAGAAAACCACGCAATTATTTTTTTCATCTTTTTCACACTTCTTTTTGTGTTATCTTTATTATAACACCAAAAAGTTCCCGTTTCAATCGGCACGTTTTTATGAAAAACGCCATAAAATTTCTCGTAATAGTTACAACTACTCGATATAGACAAAAGAAAAAGCCTGAACACTATGTGTTCAGGCTTTTGAGTGGTTGCGGAGGCTGGACTTGAACCAACGACCTTCGGGTTATGAGCCCGACGAGCTACCAACTGCTCCACTCCGCGATATCGAACACCATTTTTCAGGTGCTCATTTATTATACCACGTTTTTTGAGAATTGCAAGTGTTTTTTCCAATTTTTTCAAAGAAAAAGCTGATTTTCTTTTCTCCCGGAACAGGCTGCTTCAAGCTTCTTTGTTAGACCAGCCACCATTTCCTCATTCAGAAAGCGTGCATGATGGGGACATACGGAAATGCAGCGCATACAGGCGAAACATTTCTCCGTATCAGTCTGATTGGGCGCTTCTCGAGGAATGGCCTGGACAGGGCACTGAGAGGCACAGATTCCACATTTTACACAGTTCTCCCCTGCCTGTGGTTTCAGGGCAGAGGGTTTCAGTTCCCGATAGGGACGATTGCCCGGGACCTGTACATCCTCCGACAGAGAACCGCTTTCCAGTGCCTGTCGAAGCTGTTTTCCAAAGGACTCCAGCTCTTGCTCATCCTGTGCATCCGGTCTTCCCGCTGCTACCCTGCGCATAATGGAGTGTTCTGCTACGGCTGCAACTGCGGCAACGCAGCGAAAACCTGCTTCCGTCAGCAGGTTTTTCAGTTCCAGCAGGGTATCGTCAAAGGCACGATTTCCATAGACTGCTGTCAGGATGGCCGCCGCACCGTTTCCGGTCAGCTGCTTCAACCGCTCCGCTTCCGGCACCGGCACACGTCCAGCAAAAGCGGGAGCCGTAAAAATACACACATCGTCCTTTTCAGGAATCGGCCACACACCCTCTGGGTCGGTCAGATCTACAAAGAGTTTCTCGCAATCCCATCCCTTGCTGATGCTGTGGGAAACCTTCCGACAGCCGCCGGTAGGACTGAAACAGAATTCGTACAGTTTCATTTTCACACACTCCTTCAAAAAAGACGGCACTGCCAAAACCGGCAGGCCGTCTGGTTCGTTTAGTTATTGGTTGCCTGACGGAGCGCCTGTGCCAGCTGATCCGGGCAGGAAGTGGGCTTGAAACCGCAGCGGATTCCCTCACAGCGGGCAATCACATCTTCCACTTTCATTCCCTTTACCAGTGCACTGATGCCCTTGGTGTTGCCGTTGCAGCCGCCTACGAATTTCACATCGTTGACGATTCCATTTTCCACGTCCAGAAGAATCTGGGAAGAGCAGGTGCCCTTTGTTTTATAAGTATACTGCATAATCATTTCCTCCTGTTTTCTTTGATCTGTCTTTTCCCTGTCAGTCGGGTCATTCTTTTTATTATAGATCCAGTTGCCCGAAAACGCAACTGTTTCCCCGATCTTTTTCCTTATTTCGCGAAAATTCGCTCTGCCAGCTTCTCCCAATGTTCTTTGGGTGCGGTAGAGCTTCCCAACGGGAGACACTTTTTGGTGTTTCCACCGTGGAAGTCTGTTCCACCGGTCATCAGCAGACTATACTTTTCTGCCGTTTCCACAAACACCGGGATTTCCTCTGTTGGATTGCGAGGGTGCCAGATTTCCACACCATCGATTTCTCCGGAAGCAGCCAGCTCCTGTAACAATGCCTGACTGCCGTATTCACTGGGATGAGCCAGCACCGGGATTCCGCCGGACGCACGGACTACCTCCAGAGCTTCATGTACATTGGGATAGTGAACAGGCGCATAGGCCAGCCCTTTTTTGGAGTCGAACAGCTCCTTGAACAGCGGACCATACATGATGTCTGCATAACCTGCGCTCATCAGCGCCAGCATAATATGCTGCTTGAACAAAGCCGGTGAATGACAGGACCAGCGCTCTACCAGCTCCCGGGGGATTGGATAGTGTTTTCTTGTTTTTTCCAGCATGATTTCACCGGCAGCCTGACGGCTGCGGCAAATTTCGTCGCACAGCGCTGTAATCGGCTCCGGGTTCCGGATTCCGTATACCAGAATATGTGCCTTCCGCCCGGTTTTGGGATCAAGAGTTGAGAGCTCTACACCGGGGACTACCTGCACCCCCAGCTCTTTTCCCAAGGATACCAGCTCCGGCGTTCCGGAAAGGGTATCATGATCGGTAATGGCCACCACCGGCAGTCCGGCAGCCGCAGCCAGCCGCACCAGTTCTTCCGGAAGAACCGCACCGTCAGAGCGCATGGTATGACAATGGAGATCAGCGTACATTTACAAAAGGACTCCTTTCAAAAAGGGTTACCGCAGAAGTTTTTCCGCGTTAAAGCTGCCGGAAGCCAGATGGAATAGCAGGAAATCCAGCCCGATGATAACGGCGGACAGAATCAGCAGTACCACCGGTCCCAGTACAAACAGGCCGGTGAACTGTCCCACAAAAAGCAGGATCAACGGCAACACCACATAACCGGAGGTCTGCATGGCCTCCATATAGCTTTTGGAACGGCCCGAAACCAGCACCATGAACACCACGCCAAACACCGTGAGAGCTGGCGCCAGCAACACAATGAGCACGACCCACGCCCAGTCAAACCAGAAGGGCATGTCCAGGAGGAAGTTCCCCACCACAATGGTGACGGCAAACAATGCCAGTGAAATTCCCGTGACCAGCAGGGAAAGGCGCACGCACATTTCCACCTTGGCGCGGAAAATCTGGCGGACGGTCATTGGGGTCAGCAACAGCGTTTCAATGGTACTGCGCTCTTTTTCCCCTACAAAAGAACTGGAAGCCGTAACAGTGGCACTCATCAGGGGAATCATCAGGAAAAACATGGGCGCCATCATATTGATCATAGTATAAAACATCATCTGGCGAGGATTGAGGGTTTTGGCCTTTTCCGGCAAAAGCGCCAGAATTTCCTCCATCCCGTTCATTTGCTCCAAAGGGGCAAAATAAGCAGCCAACAGGAATGCTACCGGCATGACTACCATTAAAATGGCGGGTAACAGCAGCAGAGTATTCCGGAGCATGGGAGTTTTCCAGACTTCGGCAAAATCTTTTCGCATCAGCGCTTTTTGACCTGTTGTCAGTTTTCCGATGGCTTTCATGCCGGACGGCCCCCCTTCTCTTCCCCATTTTCCGCCTGCTGTAAAAAGCGGAAATAGACTTCTTCCAGCTGAGGACGGAATAACCGGGCTTCGTAAACGTCCAGATTCTGCTCGATCAGGGTTCGCAGAAGTCCGGGCATTTCCTCTTCCCCATGAACCGGCACACGCCACCAGCCATCCTTTTCCTGAAAGTTTCCAGCCGGGCGCTGATGCTCTTTCAATCGGAAACCAGCCCAGATCTGGCATCCCGCCTCTTTCCACAGGGATTCAAAATCTCCCCATGCCAACAGAGTTCCCCGGTCAATCAGCCCATACTGGGTGCAGATGTCCTGGGCATAGCGGAGCTGATGGGTGCAGAGAAACACGGTAGTGCCGTCCTGACGGGCCAAATCCCGGATCAAATTGTTGACCATCTGGGCAGATTCCGGGTCCAGACCACTGGTGGGTTCATCTAGAAACAGTACACCAGGCCGGTGCATCAACGCTCGCGCCAAAGAAAGCCGCTGCATCATGCCGGTGGAATAAGCTGAGGCCTTCCGGTCGCGAGCCTCCCAGAGATCCAGCCAGCGAAGGAGCTCACAGGCACGCTGCCGGGCATCTTCCCGGCTCATACCGGCGGTTTCTCCGAAAAAGCTCAGGTTTTCCAATCCTGTAAGCTGTCCGTACATCCGGGCTGTCTCTGTCATCACACCGGACAGGGCATGGACTTTTTCCGGCTCTTTTGCCGGATTATATCCCAAAACGGAGCACTCTCCAGATGTTGGGGAAAGCAACCCGTTGAAGAGCTTAACTGCTGTTGTTTTTCCTGCACCGTTTGGCCCCAGAAAACCGCACACGCCGCCTTCCGGAACCTGTAGCGTCAGGCCTTTCAGCGCCTGGGTTTTTCCATAGGATTTAGTCAATCCTTTCGCTTCGATTGCCGTCATGATTCACACTCCTTTTGTGTGATTGTATTATGATACTGGCACAATCATATCGCTGTACTTCCGGTTTGTCAAGGGAAATCTTCCGTTAGATACAACCCTGAAATGGAAAAAGAATCATGCCGCAGCGTTTGACGGCTGCGGCATGAAAAATTACCGGAAGACAGTGCGCAAAATCAGCGCTGTTCCATGTTAATCTGACTGAAATCGTGCTCTTTGAAGTTCTCCACGATACCGCGGCTGTCGGCTTCGGAGAGCAACTTGGTGCGGTTCTTCTTAAGACGCAGGGCGGTTTCCACACCACCGGGACCGGAGACACAGCCGCCTTCGCAGGCCATACCCTCGATCATGTCGTCCTTGAAGCGTCCGGCATTCAGGAGCATCAGGGCCTTCTTGCACTCAGCAGCACCGTTGCACTTCACGCAGGTAAAGGGCAGTTCGATGCCTTCTTCGTCCAGCACCTGCGCAACTGCAGCACTTACGCCGCCGCTGACAGCGAAGTTCTTACCGGCCAAGCTGCCGTCCTGCTCGTTGTCAGCCATATCGGCAGGGTTAATACCCTGTGCATCAAACATGGCGATGAGCTCTTCAAAGGTGATGACATAATCAGCAGTATCCTGCACCTTCTGGGCTTCCAGCTTCTTAGCAACACACGGTCCAATAAAGACAACCTTGATGTTGGGGTTCTTGGCCTTCAGATAGCGAACCGTCATGGTCATGGGAGAAGCGGTCTTGGAAATGTAAGGCACAACCTTGGGGAAGTGCTTTTCAATCATATCCACAAAAGCGGGGCAGCAGGAAGTGGTCAGCTTGGTGTGGTTTTCCAGAGCTTCCACCAGCTCATGAGCTTCGTGGTAAGAAGTGGCGTCAGCACCCAGAGAGACTTCCACTGCATCGGTGAAGCCCAGCTTTTTCAGAGCAGCTTTCAGCATACCCACGTTGGCGGCGCCGAAGTGACCCTCGATGGCAGGCGCAAAAATGGCATAAACCGGCGTGTCGCTCTTGATCAGATCAATGACATTGACAATATAGGAACGATCGGTGATGGCACCGAAGGGACAGTTCTTGGTGCAGGCGCCGCAGCTGATACACTTGTCGTAATCAATGGCAGCCTGTTTGTTCTCGTCCATGATGATGGCATCCACCGGGCAGGCGCGCAGACAGGGCCGCATGGTATCGGAAATGGCGTGATAGGGGCAGGCCTCTGCACAGCGGCCGCACTCACGGCATTTGTTGGGATCGATGTAAGCGCCCCGTCCGGTAACGGAAATGGCGCCGAAGGGACAGGCAGCCTGACATTTCTTAGCCAAGCAGCGCTGGCAGTTGTCGGTGACGGTGAAACGGCTGATAGGGCAGCCCTCACAGGCAGCCGGCAGCACACCCACAATGCCGTTAACGGTCTGGTGGGGCAGCGTCAGGCCTCTGGCTGCGGTTACGCGCTCGCGGATGATCTCACGCTCGCGGTAAATGCAGCAGCGGAACTCCGGCATAGGGCCAGGAATAACATCATAGGGAATCTGATCCAGATTCTCCTCCAGCGTGCCTTTGAACTCGTTTTCGGCGACGATCTTCAATACCCGATACTTTAACTGTTTCGCGTCGTTATCGTATTGCATATTCTGATCCTTTCTCTAACATATTCTATCTATTCCGGAGGTTCAAATCTCCGGTTTGATGAAGGGGAGGGCGTGCACTCGCACCTCCCCTGCAACACTCAGTAATACAGCCGTTCTACGGTTTTACCCATCTTTTCCAGCAGACTGCACAGCTCGTCCAGCAGCTTCATTTTAATGCTTAGATCTGCCGGCAGCCCCGGGTTCTGGTGGGCGGGGTTGATAGCTTTGCCAACAAACAGCCGCAGATGGGTGCAGTTTTCCAACAGCATCTTGGCGATCATGGCAGCGCCATTTTCCTCGTCCAGCTTGTGGAAGTAGAAGGGGTCTGTTTCGTGGCCTACATAATCCCGCAGCAGCTGGACCGTGCGGCTCAGGGTCAGAACACCTTCCGTTACCAGATCCAGGCCCTGAATTTTGCCCACAGGCGGAAGGGTCGGGTCGGCATAGTTGAGAGAGGTTTCAATTTTACGGTTCAGCACACGGGCCACAATGTTGGCGCTGGTTCCACCGCAGACAATATGTTTGCCGGAAGAGGTGATATAATCATGAACCATTTTGGCGTCATCCTCTT
>ERZ1643250.1484-NODE-1484-length-19893-cov-6.655056_pt1 | contig 19893 bp, 15 predicted proteins | sample MGYA00579262_ERZ1643250 | MGnify/ENA primary metagenome ERZ1643250 (study PRJEB29033, sample SAMEA4952265) | chicken gut metagenome | biome: Broiler Chicken; feature: Gastrointestinal Tract; material: Caecum | place: Ireland | collected 2018 | study: Broiler... | reverse complement strand
CATTGTACATGGGAAAGATTATTGGCGAGGGGATTACATTTGATGACGTTCTGCTTGTTCCGGCGTATTCAGAGGTGATTCCAAATGAAGTGAATCTGTCCACTTATCTGACAAAAAACATTAAGCTTAATATTCCGATGATGAGTGCAGGCATGGATACAGTTACCGAGCACCGCATGGCGATTGCTATGGCCCGCCAGGGTGGAATCGGAATTATTCATAAAAATATGACGATAGAGCAGCAGGCGGAAGAGGTTGACAAGGTAAAAAGATCAGAGAACGGAGTTATCACAGACCCGTTTTTCCTGTCACCTGAGAACACCCTGGAAGACGCCAACAATCTGATGGCGAAGTTCAGGATCTCGGGAGTGCCTGTCACAGAGGGACGCAAGCTGGTTGGTATCATTACAAACCGTGATCTGAAATTTGAGGAAGACTTCTCTAAGAAAATAAAGGAATCCATGACATCTGAAGGCCTGATCACGGCGAAAGAGGGGATTACTCTGGAAGAGGCGAAGAAGATTCTTGCAAAAGCGAGAAAGGAAAAACTTCCGATCGTTGACGACGAGGGAAATCTGAAAGGCCTTATTACGATCAAGGACATTGAGAAACAGATCAAATATCCGCTGTCCGCAAAGGATTCCCAGGGCCGGCTGCTCTGCGGCGCAGCGATCGGCATTACGGCAAACTGTCTGGAGCGTGTGGAGGAACTTGTGAAGGCGAAGGTAGATGTTGTCGTTATGGACTCTGCTCACGGACACTCTGCAAATGTGCTGCGGACAGTCAGAATGGTAAAGGAAAAATATCCGGATCTGCAGGTTATTGCAGGCAATGTAGCAACGGGTGAGGGAACGAAAGCGCTGATCGAGGCCGGAGTGGACGCAGTAAAAGTCGGAATCGGACCGGGATCCATCTGTACGACCCGGGTTGTTGCAGGAATCGGTGTTCCGCAGATCACGGCAGTCATGGACTGCTATGAGGCGGCGAAAGAGTACGGTGTTCCGATCATTGCCGATGGCGGCATCAAATATTCCGGCGATATGACAAAAGCGATCGCGGCCGGAGCAAACGTGTGCATGATGGGAAGTATTTTTGCCGGATGTGACGAGAGCCCGGGAACATTCGAACTGTATCAGGGAAGAAAATACAAAGTATATCGTGGCATGGGCTCGATCGCGGCTATGGAGAACGGGAGCAAGGACCGTTATTTCCAGGAGAATGCGAAGAAGCTTGTCCCGGAAGGCGTGGAAGGACGTGTTGCCTACAAGGGAACCGTAGAAGATACCGTATTCCAGCTCATGGGCGGACTGCGTTCCGGTATGGGGTACTGCGGAACTCACTCGATCGAGGAACTGAAGGCTAACGGACGTTTTATCAAGATTTCCGCCGCTTCTCTCAAGGAAAGCCATCCCCATGATATTCATATCACAAAAGAAGCGCCGAACTACAGTGTTGACGAATAATAGCAGAAGAACCTGCAATATAAGGCAGGCTGCCGGAATGAAGATTTCCGACAGCCTGCCTTGAATTTTCCGTATTTTTATCAGAGAAAAATATCAGCCTTTTTGTCGCTCTGGCATACTTTTTTCAACTTGTTTTCTGTCATGCGCAGCTTCAAAGAACTGATGCTGCGGGCGTACTCTTTGCACACGCGGATGCATTTCATACAGGAGATGCATTTTTTAGAATCCGTTTTTTTCGGATCTTTTAGCGAAATGGCGCCTGCGGGACAGACTCTGGCGCAGGAGCCGCACTCGGTGCATCTGGTGGAGTCCGTTTTCGGAGTGAGCGGTATTGTGCTGTACTTGCGGTACGGTGAATTTCCGGGAACCTGTATCTGAATCTGGTCGAAAGATTTTTTATTTTTTATCCTTCGATTTATTTCCACTCCAAACTCACCGATCGTCTTCATGTCTTCTTTGTTCGGCCTCCGGGCTCCGATCGTCTGGATGATCGAATGCTCTGCAGGAAATGCTGCGGCGGCGATTACTTTAAATCCGTGGGACTCCACAACCGTTTTCATTTCCAGAAGGGCATCCTCATATTCCCGGCATCCATATGTAACAATAAGAGCAGCGGGAGTGCCTTTTCCGGTGACATTTTCCAGATATTCTGTAAACAAAGCAGGAACGCGGCCGCCGTATACGGGGGCCGCAAAAAGTGCAAAATCGTTTTCTGCAAATTTGAGCACCGGTTTCTTAGCTTTATAGACGGAAAAATCAAAAGAAACAGATTTGAGCCCAATATGACGGGCCGTCTCCATAATAACCCTCCGCGTCGTTCCCGTCGGGCTGAAATATACAAGCTTAAGTTCATTTATTTTCATAAAACAGGCCTCCTTTGTATGTAATAATATCATATTGTATGACAAATTACTACAATTTGATTAAAAGGGGCCTGACCCCCTTGTTAGAAATTGTCAGACATTTTATAATATAGGTATTCTGACGGATGAGTCCTGAATTAGAGAGGAAGTTGCTTATGAGTAAATATGATGTGATTATTATAGGCGCAGGTCCGGGAGGGATTTTTGCGGCGTATGAACTGGCGCGGCTGGCGCCTGAGATGAAGGTTGTAGTGATGGAGGCGGGAGCTCCGCTGGAGGATAGGAAGTGCCCTATTGATGGGAAAAAGGTGAAAAGCTGTATTAAATGTAAAACGTGTGCGATTATGAGTGGATTTGGCGGCGCGGGCGCTTTTTCTGACGGAAAGTATAATATTACGAATGATTTTGGCGGTACGTTATATGAGTATATTGGGCGGAAGAAAGCGATTGAGCTGATGGAATACGTGGATAAGATCAATATGGAAAACGGAGGACAGGCTACTAAGATGTACTTGACATCCGGCACTCGTTTTAAAAAGCTGTGTATGCAGAATAAGCTGAAGCTTCTGGATGCCTCGGTACGCCATCTTGGGACAGATATTAATTATGTTGTGCTGAAAAATCTGTACCACCAGTTGAAGGATAAAGTGGAATTCCGGTTCCACTGCCGGGTGGACCGTCTGGAAAAGACGGAGGATGGATACCGTGTATGGCAGGGAGATCACTGTGATACCGGAAGGGAATGTATTGTTTCTGTGGGAAGGAGCGGAAGCAAATGGATGGAGGAAATCTGCCGGGAACTGGACATTCCAACCCGATCCAACCGGGTTGATATAGGAGTCCGGGTGGAGTTGCCTGCTGAGATATTCTCCCATCTTACGGATGAACTTTATGAGAGCAAGATCGTGTACCGGACAGAAAAATTTGAAGACAGAGTCCGCACATTTTGTATGAATCCACACGGGATTGTGGTAAATGAAAATACGAACGGGATTGTTACGGTAAACGGGCACAGCTACGAGGATGAGGAAAAGCAGACAGAAAATACAAATTTTGCCCTTCTGGTGGCGAAACATTTCTCCGAGCCTTTTAAGGACAGCAACGGATATGGTGAAAGCATCGCACGGCTTTCCAATATGCTGGGCGGCGGAGTGATCGTCCAGCGTTTTGGAGACCTGATCCGGGGCAGAAGGAGCACGCATAACAGGATAGAAGACGGTTTTGTTATTCCTACACTCGCCGCAGAGCCTGGAGATCTGAGCCTTGTTCTGCCGAAGCGGATTCTCGACGGTATTATTGAAATGATATATGCGCTGGACAAGATCGCTCCGGGCACTGCAAATGACGACACACTGCTCTACGGCGTGGAAGTGAAGTTTTACAATATGGAGGTGGAACTTAACAGCTGCCTTGAGACGAAATATAAGGGCCTGTATGTGATCGGGGATGGAAGCGGCGTTACACATTCACTGTCTCACGCATCCGCCAGCGGCATCTGCGTGGCCCGGGAAATCGCAGGTAAAAACTATCAGTTGTAAAACAGGCATAAATGGAGTATAATACTTTTAGAGAAGTAAAGAAAGCTAACCTGAAATGTGCGATAACCCCGTAATTTTGAACCTACATTACTTTAAAAGGGATTCCTATATTTCTGTAATATGTCAGGCCTCCGACTTGCAGTGGAAGACAAAAAAGCAGATGCGGTTGCCCACCTAGCTGTGGCTAGGAGTCAAAATACAGGGACCGGCATTTTGGGGAAATACTAAAGATAAAGGCGGTCGTCCTGTACGGCCGCTTTTTTCCGTAGGATTTTTCAGGAGTGTTTTCAGAATGGGGAAAAGAAAAAGGATCCGGACGCAGTTATTAAGAATTATTGTTACTGTCACTTCGCATCATACGGGGGCGTATGCGGCGCAGGCGGCGTATTTTTTTGTACTCTCTCTGATTCCCATTTTCCTGCTCCTTCTCACAATGGTGCAGTTTACCCCTGTAACTATGAATGATGTGATGGAGGCGGTGCTGCAGGTGTTCCCGGAATCCGTAACGCCGATGATCCGCTCCATAGTGATCCAGGTATACACACAGTCGGGAACCGTGATCCCGATCACTATTATTGTGGCTCTCTGGTCGGCAGGAAAGGGCGTGCTCTCTGTTACATCAGGACTCAACTGCATTTATGCGAAAACAGAGACGCGAAATTATTTCTATCTGAGAATACGTGCGTCCTTTTACACGGTAATTTTTCTTCTGGCGATCATGCTTTCTCTGATCCTGTCAGTCTTTGGAAACAGTATCAGCGTTATGCTGTATGAGTATGTCCCGTTTCTGAATAAGGTGGTGGATTTTATCATCCGCATCAGAACTTTTGTGACGCTTGTCGTACTGACTATATTTTGGGATCTTGTGTATAAATTCCTTCCAAACAGGAAAAACCGGGCAAAGACTACACTCCGGCAGCAGCTGCCCGGAGCGGTGTTTACAGCCTGCGGATGGCTGCTTGTCTCTTTCGTGTTTTCTGTTTATCTGGATGTCTTTACCGGATTTACAAATATGTATGGCAGCCTTACGACTATCATCTTGATTTTGCTCTGGCTGTATGTGTGTATGTATATCATTCTCCTGGGAGGAGAAGTGAACGCCCTGCTGGAACGTTTTCATGTGGGCCGGAAGGAAAATGCGGACGGCGGAAAGCCGGCAGACAGAGAGCAGGAGGAAACAGAAAATGAAGGAAGAAAATCTTGACAAAAAGAAAAGCTGTGTTAGAATGGATAAAGAAATCGACTATATATTAGTGATATAAAAAGCTAAGACCGTGCAAAGTAGGATGCCGTTTTCTGCCAGAGAGAGAAGATCACCGGCTGAAAGTCTTCTTCAGTTCAGACGACAGCTGAATTTCCCACGCGAGCCGCGTTTCTGAAACAGATTTTCAGGAAGTAGGAAACGACGTATGTTGTACGTTACACAAATTTGAGTGTCTGCGGTTATGCCGCAGGAATCAGGGTGGTACCGCGGGTTATCAGGCCTCGTCCCTTTTGGGATGGGGTCTTTTTTGATTGCGGCGAGTCAAAGCCCGGACTTGTCCGAGACCTTGGCGACCGCATACGATCCCGGAATGTGTCTTTTGGCACTTTTGGTGATTGATGAGACAGTATGCAGGAAGGCTGCCGGCAGCAGCCCCCTGTGCTTTACAGAAATGTTCGGCCTTAGAGTGTACCTGAAACAAGAAAGGAGCAGCAAAAAAATGAAAGAAAAACTGGAACAGATCAAAGCAGAGGCAACCGCGCAGATCCAGGCAGCGGATATTCCCGAAAAGCTTAATGATGTGCGTGTAAAGTTCCTTGGAAAAAAAGGAGAACTGACAGCAGTCCTCAAAGGAATGAAAGACGTGGCGCCGGAAGACAGACCGAAGATCGGTCAGCTGGTAAATGATACCAGAGCGGCTATTGAGGAGATGCTTGAAGAAAGAAAGATGAAAATGGAACGGGCAATCCGGGAACAGAAGATGAAAGAGGAAGTGATCGACGTTACTCTTCCGTCAAGAAAGAACCTGATGGGACACAGACATCCGAATACGATTGCTCAGGAAGAAGTAGAACGTATTTTCGTGGGTATGGGGTATGAAGTCGTAGAAGGGCCGGAAGTTGAGTACGATGAGTACAATTTTGAAAAACTTAATATTCCGGCTGACCATCCGGCAAAAGACGAGCAGGATACATTTTATATTAACAAGGAGATTGTACTGCGCACCCAGACCTCTCCTGTTCAGGCCCGCGTAATGGAACAGGGAAAACTCCCTATCAGAATTATCTCACCAGGAAGAGTATTCCGCTCGGACGAGGTGGATGCGACGCACTCTCCGTCCTTCCATCAGATTGAAGGACTTGTGATCGACAAAAATATTTCATTTGCAGATCTGAAAGGAACACTGGAGGTATTTGCAAAAGAACTGTTCGGACCGGATACAAAGACAAAATTCAGGCCCCATCATTTCCCGTTCACGGAGCCGAGCGCTGAGGTGGATGTAAGCTGCTTCAAGTGCGGCGGAAAGGGATGCCGTTTCTGTAAAGGCTCAGGATGGATCGAGATCCTCGGCTGCGGCATGGTACATCCACACGTTCTGGAAATGTGCGGCATTGATCCGAAAGAGTACACCGGATTTGCGTTCGGAGTAGGGCTTGAGCGTATCGCGCTTCTGAAATACGAGATTGACGATATGCGTCTCCTCTACGAAAACGACATCCGCTTCCTCAAACAATTCTAGTAAAAAATCACGAAGTGATTTTTTACGGGCTTCTTGATTCGCGGAGAGAATCAAGAAGATACCCCAAGATAAAATCAGAAAGTGATTTTTTTACGGGCTTCTTGATTCGCGGAGAGAATCAAGAAGATACTCCAAAATAAAATCAGAAAGTGATTTTTTTACGGGCTTATATAATTTGTATTTTATAGAAAGGATTTTTGTTATGAATACTTCATTATCATGGATCAAGGCGTATGTTCCGGACCTTGATGTGACTGCACAGGAATATACAGACGCTATGACGCTTTCCGGGACAAAGGTGGAAGGCTATGAAGAAATGGACGCCGATCTGGACAAGATCGTGATTGGTCAGATTGAGAAAATTGAGAAACACCCGGATGCTGATAAGCTGATCATTTGTCAGGTAAATATCGGGAGTGAAGTGATCCAGATCGTCACAGGTGCTCCGAATGTAAAGGAAGGAGACAAAGTGCCGGTCGTACTGGATGGGGGACGGGTAGCAGGCGGCCATGAGCCCGGACAGAGAATAGAGGGCGGCATTAAGATAAAAAAAGGAAAACTCCGCGGGGTAGAAAGCTGCGGCATGATGTGCTCCATAGAAGAACTGGGCTCCACAAAAGATATGTACCCGGAGGCGCCGGAATATGGCATCTATATTTTCCCGGAGGATGCTCAGGTGGGGGCAAGCGCTGTGGAGGCGCTGGGCCTGAATGACGCTGTATTTGAGTATGAAGTTACATCAAACAGAGTGGACTGCTTCAGTGTTGTCGGTATTGCAAGAGAAGCGGCGGCCACATTTAGGAAAGAATTTCATCCTCCGGTCGTAACCCCTACAGGAAATGAGGAAGATGCAAACGACTATATCAGGGTAACGGTCGAAAATGAAGATCTCTGTCCCCGTTATTGCGCGAGGGTGGTAAAAAATATAAAAATCGGGCCTTCGCCGAAATGGATGCAGAGAAGACTGGCGTCTGTGGGAATCCGTCCTATCAACAATCTGGTAGATATTACAAACTACGTGATGGAAGAGTACGGACAGCCCATGCACGCCTATGACCTGGATACGATCGCGGACCGCCAGATCATTGTAAAAACGGCGCAGAACGGGGAGAAATTTACTACGCTTGACGGCCAGGTGCGGGAGATGGACGAAAATGTCCTGATGATCTGCGACGGCGAGAAGGCGATCGGCATAGCCGGTATCATGGGAGGAGAAAACTCCATGATCACGGATGACGTAAAGACCATGCTTTTTGAGGCGGCATGCTTCGACGGCGTGAACATCCGTAAATCCAGCAAACGGGTAGGGCTTCGCACTGAGGCGTCTGCAAAATTCGAGAAAGGGCTTGATCCGAACAACGCGCAGGCGGCGATCGACCGGGCCTGCCAGCTTGTAGAGGAAATGGGAGCCGGTGAGGTCGTAGGCGGTATGGTCGATGTATACGGCAAGAAAAAGGAGCCGGCTCGGGTGCCTTTTGACGCGGACAAGGTCAACGCCCTGCTTGGAACCCAGATTTCCAAAGAAGAGATGTTGGAATATTTCCGTATGATCGGGCTGGAGTACGATGAAGCAGCGGGAGAAGTGATCGCGCCTACATTTCGTCAGGATCTGCTTTGCCTGGCAGATCTGGCTGAGGAAGTGGCAAGATTCTATGGATATGACAATATACCGACCACGCTTCCGAATGGAGAAGCGACAACAGGTAAGCTGTCCTTTAAACTTCGGATCGAGCAGGTGGCAAGAGATATCGCAGAATTTTGCGGTTTCAGCCAGGGAATGACATATTCTTTTGAAAGCCCGAAGGTGTTTGACCGTCTGCTGATCCCAGAAGATTCACCGCTTCGGAAGACGGTACAGATCATGAACCCTCTGGGGGAAGATTACAGCATCATGCGCACGACTTCCTTAAACGGTATGCTGACTTCACTTGCCACAAATTATAATAGAAGAAATAAAGACGTCCGACTGTATGAGCTGGGGAATATATATCTGCCGAAATCTCTGCCTCTGACAGAACTCCCAGAGGAACGCATGCAGTTTACACTGGGGATGTACGGAGACGGCGATTTCTTCACTATGAAAGGTGTTGTGGAAGAATTCTTTGAAAAAATCGGCATGAAGGAGAAAGAGGTCTATGACCCGAATTCCGAAAGACCTTATCTCCATCCGGGGCGCCAGGCAGATATCATATACAGAGGGAACCGGATCGGATTCCTGGGCGAGGTGCACCCGGAGGTGGCAGATACCTATGGGATTGGCGAGCGGGCATATGTTGCCGTGATTGATATGCCGGAGATCCTGAAGTATGCTACCTTTGACAGAAAGTATACCGGAATAGCAAAATATCCTGCGGTGACAAGGGACATCAGTATGGTTGTGCCTAAAGAAATCCTTGTGGGACAGATTGAGGATGTCATTGAGAAAAAAGGCGGCTCTTATCTGGAAAGCTATCGTCTGTTCGACCTGTATGAAGGCGCGCAGATCAAGGAAGGCTTCAAATCTGTTGCTTACTCCATTGTATTCCGTGCAAAGGATAAGACACTGTCTGACGCGGAAGTGACAGAGGCAATGAACCGGATCCTTAAAGGTCTGGAAGCTCTGGGAATTGAACTTCGTAAATAAATGACGCAGGGATAAAAATATGCCTGTTATACGGCGCAGCGCAGAAATAAGGAGATAATGAATGAAAAAGAAACAGATAATCGGCATTGTTGTGGCGGCTGTTATGTTTATCATAACCTGCGCCGCCAGCATGCTGACGAACGGGCTCATGGAACGGATATTCGGCAGCGTATCCTCCGAGATCCTGGCGGGAGGGATTGAATTTTCCGCCCCTTCGGAGGATTATATTGCAGTTGTGACTGTGGCGGGGACGATACAGGAACAGACGGCGACAGGACTGTTTGATACGGTGGAGGGATATCAGCATACGACGACAATGGATTATATCAATCAGCTGATGGGAGACAGCAGCAATAAAGGCATCCTCCTCTATGTGGACTCGCCGGGGGGAACGGTCTATGAGTCTGAAGAACTGTATGATAAGCTGATCGAGTATAAGGAGGTCACGGGCAATCCAATCTGGTGCTATATGGCTCATTACGCGGCATCCGGGGGATATATGGCCTCCGTGGCTGCTGATCGCATATACGCAAATCAGAATACAACGACAGGCTCTATTGGAGTGATCCTGTCAGGCTACGATCTGTCCGGGCTGTATGAGAAGCTTGGAATCCAGTATTTCAGTATTACCAGCGGAGCAAACAAAGACAGCAGTCAGATGACCCCGGAACAGATGGATATCTATCAGACCCAGGTAGATGAGTGCTATACCCGTTTTGTGGAGAAGGTTGCAGACGGGAGGGGAATGACCGAGGACCAGGTCCTCAGTCTTGCGGACGGCCGGACTTACACGGCGCAGCAGGCGTTGGAAAACGGCCTTATTGATGAGATCGGCTCTTACGAAGAAGTGTGCGGGCAGATGGCCGCTGAGATGGGAGTGGACACATTTTACCAGCCAACTGCCGAAGACAGCTTCCTTGCGTCTCTCTTTTCAAAAGCAGAGAGTGTTATCCCCAAATCAGAAGCTCAGATACTGAAAGAGACCGCAGAAGAGATGGAAAGCGGGGTGCTGATGTACTATGCAGAACAGTTACAGTGAGAAGACTGTTGTATATGCAGGATTTTGGGTGCGGTTTGCTGCATTTCTTATTGACAGTCTGATCGTGGGTGCGGCTCTGCTTATTGTGCGGCTTGCGTTGTTTTTTGGCTTTTCCGTTTTTGAATTAATCGAGGTGAATCCGCTGGATACGAAGGTTCTCTTTTCTTATACTGTGAAAGATATCATTTTGTATCTTGCAGGCGCCGCTTACTATATAATCTGTACATACTGTGCAGGGACAACGGCAGGAAAATGGCTGTTTAATCTGCGGGTCGTCCCTGCGGGCGGATCCGGGCAGAGAAAGCTTCGGCTGATCGACGTGGTGTACAGAGAAACGATCGGAAAGTTTCTAAGCGGCCTGGTCATGAACATTGGTTATATTATAGCAGGAATGGACAGTGAAAAAAGAGCGCTTCACGATATGCTTTGCGACACCCGCGTGATCTATGCAAAACGCGTAAAGGTAATCCCGGTCCGTCCCGGCCAGTATGCATACACACCGCCCGGAGCAGGGCCGCAGAACATGACGCCTGGCTCGGGTAATATGGCATATACGCAGAACACGCCTGGCCCGGGTAATATGCCGCATATGCAGAATGTACCTGGTCCGGGGAACGTGCCACATATGCAGAATGAACGTGGACAGGGAACAATGCCATATACCCGGAATATGCCGGGGCAGGGAAGCGTACCCTGCACGCAAAATATGACCGCGGCACAGAATGCAGACAACCGGCAGAACACAGAGCAGACGCATAACATATCGGCATCTCAGCATGAACCGGTTATAAAGGATACCGCAGTTTTGCAGAACTTGCCGGATCCTCAAAATACACGGGATGATGCAGATACAAACAACAATAAAAGATAGAGGTTGACAGATATGAAACGTCAGGATTTTTATTACGAACTTCCGCAGGAACTGATCGCCCAGGATCCACTGGAGGATCGGTCGTCCTCCAGGCTTCTTGTTCTTGACAAAAAAACAGGCGATATACAGCATCATATTTTCCGGGAGATCGTGAATTATTTGAATCCAGGGGACTGTCTTGTGATCAATGATACCAAAGTCATCCCGGCCCGCCTGATCGGAGCGAAGGAAGAAACCGGGGCAAAGATCGAGGTTCTGCTTCTTAAAAGGGGACAGAATGATGTGTGGGAAACTCTTGTCAAGCCGGGAAGAAAAGCAAAGCCGGGAACAAGGATCAGTTTTGGAGACGGACTTCTCAAGGGAGAGGTTATTGATGTGGTGGATGAGGGGAATCGTCTGATCCGCTTTGAGTATGAGGGGATTTTTGAAGAAATTCTCGACAGTCTGGGGCAGATGCCGCTTCCTCCGTATATTACCCATCAGTTAAGAGACAAGGACAGATATAATACGGTTTATGCGGCTCATTCCGGCTCTGCAGCGGCACCTACGGCCGGGCTCCATTTTACACCGGAGCTGCTGGAAGAGATTGGAAGAAAAGGCGTAGATATTGCCAGAGTGACTCTTCATGTAGGACTTGGAACTTTCCGCCCTGTAAAGGTGGAAGAGGTGGAAAACCATCATATGCATTCTGAATTTTATATGATCGATGAAGAGGCTGCAGAGAAGATCAACCGGGCAAAAGAGCAGGGTGGCCGGGTAATCTGTGTGGGGACCACAAGCTGCCGGACGGTTGAGTCGGCGGCGGATGAAGAGGGGCGTCTGAAAGCGTGCAGCGGATGGACGGAGATCTTTATCTATCCGGGATATCAGTTTAAGGTGCTGGACGGACTGATCACGAATTTTCACCTGCCGGAATCCACTTTGATCATGCTGGTGTCCGCGCTGGCCGGACGGGAACATGTACTTGACGCATATGAAGAGGCGGTGAAAGAAAGGTACAGGTTCTTCAGTTTTGGAGATGCGATGCTGGTAATATAGATTCAAATTCATAAACCCTCGTACAGATGCATAGATTTTCTGTACGGGGGTGATTTTTTGATTTATGTAGTGGAGAAAGGCGACACACTGGAGCATATTTCTGCGGAGAGCGGTGTTCCGGTATGGAAGATTATATATGACAATCAGCTGGATCTGCCGGACCGGCTTGTTCCAGGGCAGGCGCTTCTCCTTTTGAAGGAAGGTGAGACGGGACATGAAGGGGAGGGGCTTCGGGTCGGAGGATATGCCTATCCTTTTATTGAGCCGGAGATTCTTATGCAGGCTGTTCCGGCGCTGCACGAACTGCTCGTGTTTTCTTATGGCTTTACGTTTGAAGGCGAACTTGTTCCACCGCAGCAGGATGATCTGTGGCTGGTGGAGGAGTGCTGGAAGCGGGGCGTGGAACCTGTCCTTGTGCTGACCCCGTTTTCCGGCGGAGCATTTAATAATCAGCTGGTAAAAGTACTGACGGAAAATGATGTGATCCAGGAGAAGGTGATCGATCAGCTGTACAGAGCAGTAGAAGACAACGGATATGCAGGGGTAAATATTGATTTTGAGTACATACTTCCTGAAAATAAGGTGAAGTTTGCGCAATTTGTGGGCAGGGTGAGAAAACAGATGAGTGAAGGAGGGTACCGTACGTCTGTTGCTGTTGCGCCTAAGGTGTCGGAGACGCAGAAAGGTCTTCTTGTAGAGGGACTGGATTATTATCTTTTAGGTGAAAATGCGGACTATGTTTTTCTGATGACTTATGAGTGGGGATATACATATGGCCCGCCTATGGCTGTGGCTCCTGCAGATAAGGTCAGGCAGGTTCTGGAGTATGCTGTCACAAAAATCCCGGAAGAAAAGCTGATCATGGGAATCCCCAATTACGGTTATGACTGGCCGCTGCCTTACGAGAGAGGAATGACACGTGCCAGAACCATCGGAAATGTGGAGGCGGTGCGGATCGCGGCGGAGACCGCGGTGGAAATCCGGTATGCCCAGATCGCACAAAGCCCCTGGTTCACCTATGTGGACGCAGGCCAGAGCCATGAAGTATGGTTTGAGGATCCCAGAAGTATTATGGCAAAAATTGATCTGGCCAGGGAGTTTGGAATATCGGGGATCGGGTACTGGAACCTGATGCGTCCATTTCGTGCCAACTGGCTGCTGACAGGCAGCCGCGCAGAAGGATAAGGTTGTGCACAGGAATCAAACGGTGCGTTACGGCGACAAGGAAAAGTGTCAGGGCAGATTTTTATATCTTCTTTAAAAATCTGTTTTACAGAGAAGGCTTTTGGTGTCTGTCCGGCGCGGCACTTGACAAATGCCGTACGAGATAATAACCGATTCCCAATGCATCTGCAAGGAGCCATCCGACAGGAACAGACCACCAGATGCCGACAACCCCGAAGGAGGGAATTGCGGAGAGCGCATAAGCCAGCGCTACGCGGGTACCCAGGGACACGACTGTCAGGACAACGGACATACCGGGTCTGCCCAGAGCACGGTACAGACCATAGAGGAGGAAGAGGATGCCGATCAGTGCGTAGAAGGCGCCCTCAATCCGCAGGTAACGGACGCCTTCAAAAATCACGGCTGTTTCCCGGGCATCTATAAACAGGCGCATCAGTGGTTCGGCAAAGACGAAGACGGCAAGAGAAACAGCCAGGCTGAAAATGACAGAGGTCAGAACAGCGCAGCGGATCCCTTTTTTGATCCTTTCCCTTTTTCCTGCACCGAAGTTTTGGGCAATGAAGATAGAAAAAGCATTGCCGAAATCCTGCACCGGCAGATAGGCAAAGGCATCAATCTTTACTGCGGCCGCAAAAGAGGCCATGATCGTGGTCCCGAAACTGTTGACCAGTCCCTGGACTGCCAGGATGCCCAGATTCATAACGGACTGCTGCATACAGGTCAGTGCAGAGAAGCTTGTGATCTGCTTTATACGGAACAAACGGAGACGGACGGTTTCATCTCTGCACAGCAGATGTGGGAATTTGATCTTTGTGTATACGGCGATCCCGATACCGGAAATATACTGTGATATAACAGTGGCCTCGGCGGCTCCGGCTACGCCGCGGTTTAATCCTGCTACAAACCACAGGTCAAGGATAATATTCAGTATGGCGGATACAGCCAGAAAAGCAAGCGGAACCACAGAATTTCCCAGGGAGCGCAGCAGAGAGGCAAAAAAATTGTACAGGAAAATCCCGATTAATCCTGTAAATATGACGATCAGATAATCTTTCATTATTCCCATAAGTTTGTGCGGGGTGCGGAGAAACCAGATGATCCAGTCAATACCCGCAAAAATCAGGATATTAAGAATAATCGTAACAATTCCCAGAAGGGTAAAGGATGCCAGGATGCCTTCTTTCAGACCGGCCTCGTCTTTCTGGCCGAAACGGATGGAAAAGACAGTCCCGCTTCCCATTGCCAGGCCCAGCAGGATGGAAGTCAGAAATGTCATTAGTGAGAAGGCAGAACCTACGGCGGCAAGGGCGTTTTCGCCGAGGAAACGGCCCACGATCAGCGTATCTGCAATATTGTAGCACTGCTGTAGGAGGTTTCCCAGGATCATGGGGACTGCAAAACGCAGCATCGTTTTCATAACAGGGCCATGGGTCAATTCGTTTTCCATTTTAATCACCAGAACTTTCTTTTTGTAATTTAATACTTAACAATCGTAATATATAATAATTTGAATAAAACGAAATGTCAATCCTGGTGCCGCTTGACTATTATTTTTTTCACATTGTATAATGGGGATATCCATACAGGAACGGGAGGCAGATTCTTATGTTTTTAGACGGGCTTGACGAATTGGATCAGAAGATCATCCGTCTGTTGATCCAAAATGCCAGAATGTCTTACTCAGAGATCGGACAACAGGTCGGCATTTCCCGCGTGGCGGTAAAGATGCGGGTGCAGGCGCTGGAGAAAAAGGGGATCATCGAAGAATATACGACGATAATCAATCCGCAGAAGATCAGCGGGGCGGTTTCCTGCTATTTTGAGATTGAGACAAAGCCGGATGCGCTGACAGAGACAGCAGAGATCCTGGAGCAGAATGATACGGTTACACAGATCTATCGCGTGACCGGCAGCAGCAGACTCCATGTCCACGCAGTGGCTTCTTCCAACGAAGAAATGGAAAAGCTGATCTGTCATACGCTGGACAGGCTTCCGGGCGTTCTTGCATACAGCTGCAATGTGATACTTTCCAGGATTAAAGATATAAAAGGACTGCGGCTCTGAACGGGAGGAGATATTATATGGACGGCGTCTGCCTTAAGAATGACAGGATAGTGATCTTTAGTTTTACCCGTACGGGGACAGAGCTGAACAGGCTTTTAAGTGAAAAATTGAAAAATACCGGCAGGACGTGCCGGGGATATACAACGAAAAAGTATGCAGGAGAAGAAATCCTTTCTTTTCCCGGCAGTGGAAAAGAACTGGTGGGTTCCAACTGGGGGAGCGCAGCTTTTCTTTTTATTGGCGCAGCAGGAATTGCCGTGCGGTGGATCGCTCCCTGGCTGAAGGACAAGTTTACTGACTCTCCGGTACTTGTGATGGATGAAAAAGGGCAGTATGTGATTCCTCTGCTTTCCGGGCATATGGGAGGCGCGGTGTCTCTTGCAGAGGAGATCGCGGAACTGACAGGCGCGGTTCCGGTACATACGACGGCCACAGATGTTCAGAAAAAATTTGCAGTGGATGTATTTGCAAGGGAAAACGGTCTGCTGATCACAGACAGAAAGATGGCAAAAGAGATCGCAGCGGCTGTGCTGGAAGGAGAAAAGATCGGGATCTGTATTCAGTATTCCGAATATTCCATATCCGGGGATGTCCCGGAAGAGCTGATCTTGTGTGATACTGTTTTGGAGACGGAAAAGTACAGATATCGGATCGTAATAGGGGATATACCCGGACAGCCGGGAACGTGTGTGGCAGAGAAAGGTTCCGGTCCGCATCGGAGTGAGAAGGCGGCAGGCGGGACGCTTTTTCTGAAGCCCCAAAATGTGACAGCGGGGATTGGATGCAGGAAGGGGATCGGTGCAGGCATGCTTGAAAAGGGGCTCTGCGATATCCTCGACAGGAATGGGCTGGAGATCGGGCAGGTGGAGCGGCTTGCCAGCATCGATCTGAAAAAAGAGGAACAGGGAATCCTGGATCTTTGCAAAAAGTATCAGATTCCTTTTGCCGTATATACCGCGGAAGAGCTTCGCAGTGTCAGAAAGGTTACTTCAGGTTCGGAATTCGTAGAACAGGTAACAGGAGTGGACAATGTGTGTGAAAGGGCGGCTCTTCTGTGCTGCGCGGACGGAGAACTGGTTCAGGGAAAAACAGTCAGACCGTCCATGACAGCGGCTCTGGCAAGGCGGCCTCTGAGAATCAGATTCTGATAAAAACGGAAGAATCTCAGAAAAGAGACCTTCCGTTTAGGGACAGGGTGAATCCGGGTTGGGGACGTAGTAAAATCGCATTTTACTACGTCCCCAACCCGGATTCACCCTGTCCCTAATTATGATTCAGCTGGCTAAAATTCCGACTGCAGCGCTTCATAGCCGGTTTCTTTGGTGCGGATCTTCATAGCGCTACGGATCTCATAGCTGAAGATTTTTCCGTCGCCTACTTCATTTGTAAATGCGGCTTCCTGAATAGCAGTAATAACTTTTTTCTCCCATTCTTCAGAAGAAACGACAATTTCAAACTTGATCTTCGGCTGAAGGAAAAGATCAACCTCGGAGCCGCGGACGATTTCTTTATATCCCCTCTGAGCTCCGCAGCCCATGACCTGGGATACGGTAATACCGTTCACCTGTATTTTGCTGAGCGCGTCTTTTACATCCTCAAATTTTTCTTCCCTGACGATTGCTTCTACTTTAATTAACATATGTTTATTCCTCCTATCCTTTCACTGATATACCTGAAACTGCTGCGGTTTAGTCGAAACCGTTGAAGGACGGGTAAGCATTTTCGCCATGCTGTGTAACGTCAAGTCCGATCAGTTCATCCTTTTCGTCAACACGAAGTTTCGTGAAAATACGGATGATGCCGATGCAGATCAGAGAGCCCACAACTGCTACAGCAATCGTTACAAGAATACTGATTATCTGGGCGGTGAAAAGCTTTGTCTCACCGAATACAAGGCCGTCCCACTGAGCGACAGCGTTGATCGAGTGCTGTCCGAACAGGCCCGTAGCAATACCGCCCCAGATACCGCCGATGCCGTGGCACCCGAATGCGTCCAGTGCGTCGTCGATTTTCAGTTTGTGCTTGATGAAATTCATCATAAAGTAGCAGATCGGGCTGACCAGAGCGCCGATAATAAAGGATGCCCAGATCGGGACGAAACCTGCTCCCGGTGTGATCGCTACAAGACCTACTACAAGTCCGGTGGATGCGCCTACCAGCGTGGGTTTGCCGTCCTTCACCGTGTCGATCAGCATCCAGGAGAGCAGTGCTGTTGCGGCAGATATGGAGGTTGTCATAAATGCGTGCGCTGCAAGCCCGTCTGCCGCAAGGGCGCTTCCTGCGTTGAATCCATACCATCCAAACCACAGAAGAGCGGCGCCGAGTACGACGAAAGGAATATTGTGAATACGGTAAGAAGTCTTCTCATAGCCGCGTCTTCTGCCAAGATATATGGCGAGTACGAGGGCGCTTACGCCGGAACTGATATGTACGACGTTGCCGCCTGCAAAATCTACGGAGCCGATCGCCGCAAGGAAGCCTCCCTGCCCCCATACCATATGCGCCATCGGATAGTAGACGATTATTGACCACAAAGCGATAAAGGCAAACAGCGCCTTGAATTTCATTCTTCCTACAACAGCGCCGGTGATCAGCGCCGGTGTGATCATGGCAAACATCATCTGAAATGCGGCATATACAAGATGTGGAATACTGTCTGAGTAAGGCCCCGCATCCCAGCCTACGCCGTTTAAGCCAAGCCATTCAAGACTTCCAATGACTCCGCCGTGATCGCTGCCGAATGCAAGCGAATACCCGAACAGAGCCCACATAAATACGGAAAGCCCCATGATCATTACACATGCCATCATTGTGTTAACTACATTTTTCCTTCTGACAAGTCCCCCGTAGAAGAAAGCGAGCCCGGGCGTCATAATAAATACAAGCGCAGCGCAGATCATTATAAATCCTGTGTTACCTGTGTCCATAAAAATACCTCCCATTTCTTGCAGAGTTAACAGATTTTCATGATTCCCCGGGTGTTTATCACGGAAAAGAGTTAAACATCTTTGTGATAAAAGAAAAGACGCCTGATCGGTGAGGGCGTTTCCTTCGCCTCATCATCAGACGTCTTTGTCTTGTGCTAAGTCTAGCAGATAGAAAATCAAAAATCAAGAAAAAAACCGGGAAAAAGGAATTTTTGGTGAATTATAAAGAAATTTCGGAAAAAATTATAAAATTATCAGTTAAATTTACAGGCTGTCCCTTTCGTGGTACAATATTCAGGTGTTTTGTAGATCATAAATAAAGAAGAAAGATTGATAAAACAGAAATGATTGTATGCAGGGCTGTTTGTGATCACGAAACTGGACCGGATCAGGCGGAAAAGAGTAAAACAGCGGGATTTGGAGAGAAAATATGCCAGATGACAGGAATTGTCCGGGAATATTGATATTCGCGGGAACTACAGAAGGAAGAGAGCTTGCGCAATATGTATCAGCAGTTAATTCGGAAAATAAAGAAGATGCGGCGGACCGGCTGTGCGCAGACGGAAGAAGGATGCGGTGTTTTGTGTGTACGGCTACGGAATACGGCAAGAGCATTCTGAAAGATCTGCGGGGGATTACCGTACATGCCGGACGGATGAATTGCCGGGAGATACAGGATTTTATAGAAAATAATAGGATCTCACTGGTGGTCGACGCGACACATCCTTTTGCCAGAGAGGTCACGGATAATATAAGGCAGGCTTGTAATGCGGCGGCCTGCAAAATGAATGTGCGCTATGTGCGCTGCCTGAGGTCAAAGACCGAGCAGATACAGGACGGCAGACAGCAGCCGGAAAATGGACGGACAGCGGACGAAGAGAGTGAGCGGAGTTTGGGTGACCCGGCTGTGTGCGTGGATTCTGTAATACAGGCAGTTGACTATCTGAAAAATACAGAGGGAAATATTTTGATCGCCACAGGGAGCAAAGAACTGGATCTGTATACGGAAATTCCAGATTATAAAACCCGCTGCTTTGCCCGTGTGCTTTCTACGAGGGAGGCCGTGGAAACAGGAGTGCGGCTGGGATTTGAAGGAAAACACCTTATCGCTATGCAGGGTCCGTTTTCGGTGGAGATGAATCTGGCGCTTTTAAGGCAGACAGAAGCTTCCTGGTTTGTAACAAAGGAATCCGGAGCGGCAGGCGGCTTTCACGAAAAACTGACGGCTGCACAGCGGGCGGGAGCTGTGGCTGTTGTGGTCGGCAGACCGGCGGAGAACGGAAAGAGCGTGGAGGAAGTGAAAGAGATAATACGGGTGCTCGGCTTACAGTAAAAAACGCCTGAACTGTTACATTTCCTTGTATTCCGGCATAAAAATTCCTTGCAACGCCCCTCTTTCTGTGATATACTACGAATGTTGCAAAAAAACACGTATGCGGATTTTCCTGACGGTGCCGAAGCCGGCTGTGCCGGACGGTTTCAGGAAAGAAAACATGCGGAAGATCAAAACCAAATGGAGGAAAGAAACATGAGTGTTATTTCAATGAAACAGCTTTTAG
>ERZ1643250.1483-NODE-1483-length-19896-cov-7.722847_pt1 | contig 19896 bp, 18 predicted proteins | sample MGYA00579262_ERZ1643250 | MGnify/ENA primary metagenome ERZ1643250 (study PRJEB29033, sample SAMEA4952265) | chicken gut metagenome | biome: Broiler Chicken; feature: Gastrointestinal Tract; material: Caecum | place: Ireland | collected 2018 | study: Broiler... | reverse complement strand
GGGGCCCCGGCGAAGGGGCCGGTCATCCCTTGGCGATGGCCTCAGCCACCCGGATGCCATCCACCGCGGCGGACACAATTCCGCCCGCATACCCGGCCCCTGTCCCCAGCGGTTTGCAAACAAACCGCTGGGAGCCCCTTGGGCGATTAAAATGCTCGACACGGCAAAGCCGTGTCTCCGCCAAGGTTTTTGCTCCGCAAAAACGCTTGTACGCGCTGTCGCGCGCCCCACCTGCGGCGGGGCCCCGGCGAAGGGGCCGGTCATCCCTTGGCGATGGCCTCAGCCACCCGGATACCATCCACCGCGGCACTAACAATCCCACCGGCATACCCGGCCCCTTCGCCGCAGGGGTAGAGCCCCCGGAGGGCGGACTGGAGGGTCTCGTCCCGGAGGATGCGCACCGGCGAGGAGGAGCGGGTCTCCACTCCGGTGAGCACCCCGTCCGGGCAGGCAAAGCCCCGGAGCTTCCGGTCCATCAGGGGCAGGGCCCCCCGCAGGGTGTCGGCCACCGCCCGGGGCAGACACCGGTCCAGCTCCGTCCAGGTCACCCCGGGGCGGTAGGTGGGCCGGATACTCCCCGGCCCCTGAGAGGGCTGTTTCAGGAGGAAGTCCTCCACCCGCTGGGCGGGGGCATAAAAGTTCCCGCCCCCCAGCTGAAAGGCCGCGTGCTCCCACTGCTCCTGGAAGCGCACCCCGGCCAGGGGGTCGGAGCCGAAGGCCGAAAAGTCCTCCGGACCCACCCCCACCAGGAAGCCGCCGTTGATGTTCTTCCCGTCCCGGGCCCGGTAGCTCATGCCGTTGGTCACCACCTGCCCCGGGGCGGAGGCGGCGGCCACCACCTCTCCCCCGGGGCACACGCAGAAGGTGAAGGCGGACCGGCCGGTGGGCAGGTGGCAGGCCAGCTTGTAGTCCGAGGGGGGCAGCTGCTCCCAGGCGGGTCCGTACTGGGCCCGGGAGACGGCGGCCTGGTCCTGCTCAATGCGCACCCCGATGGCGAAGGGTTTCTGCTCCATAGGCACCCCCGCCCCGTGGAGCATGGCAAAGGTGTCCCGGGCGGAGTGTCCCGGGGCCAGCACCAGGGCGCCGCAGTCCAGGCGGTACGCCCCCTGGGGGCCCTCCACGCGCACACCGGTGAGCATCCCCTCCCCGGTCTCCAGGCCGGTGAGCTGATGGCCGAAGCGCACGTCGCACCCCAGGGCGATGAGCTCCTGGCGGATGCGCTTCACCACCTGCCGCAGAATGTCGGTGCCGATGTGGGGCTTGTGGGACCACTTCACGTCCGCCGGGGCCCCCGCCCCCACCAGGGCGTCCATCACCGCCGAGATGCGGGGGTCGTGGGTGCCGGTGGTCAACTTCCCGTCGGAGAAGGTGCCCGCGCCCCCCTCCCCGAACTGTACGTTGGAGGCGGGGTCCAGCGCTCCTCCGGCCCAGAACCCCTCCACCTTGGCGGTGCGGGAATCCACGTCCTCGCCCCGCTCCAGCACCACGCAGGGGATGCCGTTCCGGGCCAGAAACAGGGCGGCAAAGAGCCCCGCCGGCCCCATCCCCACCACCACGGGCATGGTCCCCGAGCGGCGCTTCACCTCCGGGAACACATAGGGCTTGGGGGTTACCAGGGCGATGTTTTTCTTTCCGGCCCGCTCCACCGCCTGCTCCTCCCCGCTTTTCAGGGATACGTCCACGGTGTACACGTAGTGCACGTCCTGCTTCTTCCGGGCGTCGATGGACTGCCGGACCAGGACAAGGTCCTCAATCGCCCCGGGGCGCACCCCAAGGGCCTTGCCCGCCCGCCTGCGTAAGAACTCCAGATCCCCGCCGATGGGCAGGGGAATATTTTGAATGCGTATCATAATGTAATCACCAGGGGTAAGTGTACCATATCCCCCTCCCCTTGAAAAGGGCGGGGGGCGGAAATTTTTCTCTCCCCTGCCCTTGACAAATGTTTCGCTCCGGTCTACCATAACCCCATCCCAATCATCGTTCCAGGAGGATTTTCTTGATGGACGCACAGACCTGTATTCTCACCCGGCGCAGCGTTCGGAAATTTACCGACGAGCCGGTGAGCCGCGAGCTGCTGGAGAAGGTGGTGGCCCTGGCCGCCTACGCCCCCAGCTGGAAAAACACCCAGATCAGCCGCTATCTGGCCATTGAGGACCCGGCGGTCCAAAACACCATCGCCGAGGAGTACTGCCTGGCCGGAGCCAACAACCCCAACATCATCAAGGGGGCTCCCCTGCTGGTGGCCCAGACCTTTGTAAAAGACCGCTGCGGCTACAACCGGGACGGCACCTTCACCACCGACCGGGAGGACGGCTGGCAGTACTACGACTGCGGCATCGCCGCCCAGACCTTCTGCCTGGCCGCCCACGACCTGGGGCTGGGCACCGTCATCATGGGGGTGTTCGACCGCAAGCGCCTCCAGGCCTACCTGGAGATCCCCCAGGACCAGGAACTGATGGCCCTCATCGCCGTGGGACACCCGGCGGAGGTGGGCCCCGCCCCCAAGCGCAAGGACGTGGACGTGCTCCTGTCTTGGCGGTAACATGACCGAAAAAAATCCCGGCACCACGCGGTGCCGGGATTTTTCAGCTTGTCAAAAAACCTCTGCTGAGTAGAATGCGCCTCAGTTTTGGCGGGGGAGCTCGAGGGGGCGGCAGCCCGCCTCGAATGGGATCGAATGCCCTGAATGCCTTGCTTGGCAAGGCGTTCAGCGAGCGCAGCGAGGACTTTCCCGCCGCTGTGCGGCGGGAAAGTAACGGCATTTTTCAGTTGCGGCTCTTGCCCAGGAAGCGAAGCAGGTACAAAAACAGGTTGATAAAGTCCAGATACAGCTGCAACGCGGAGAAGATGGACGCCTTTTCCATCATATCCGGATAGCCGGCGTAGTAGTGGTAGTACTCCCGGATGCGCTGGGTGTCGTAGGCGGTGTAGCCCAGAAACACCGCGATGCCGATGAGGCACACAATGGTGTCAAAGGCGGTGAGAGCCGGGATGAACAGGCTCACCAGTCCAAACACCACCAGGAAGATCAGGCCGGAGAACAGGATGGGACCGATACCCGCCAGGTTCCGTTTGGTGAAATGTCCATAGGCCGCCAGCACGCCGAAGTACAGGGCAGTGGCCAGGAACACAAGGATGATGCTGTCCAGCCGGTACACATACAGGTAGATGGACAGGGTAAACCCGAACAGGGCGGAGAAGGCCACAAAAATGGACCGGGCCGTCCCCACCGACATCTTCTCAATGCGGGCGGACATGGTATAGGCCATGACCAGGGTGGCAATCAGCACCGCCAGCTGGACAAAGGGCGCGTACACATACACATACAGCGTCAGGTTGGTAATCCATCCCACCACCGCCACGCCAAAGGTAATCATCAGACCCAGCACCATCCACAGGAAGGTCCGGGTGGTATACTCCCCTTCGGTGACCACCCGCCGGTTTGCAGGGTTGGGGGTGTAGTCCCGGTCAAATTCATAGGGATCAAAACTCATTGAAAACACTCCTTTCCAGAGCTTCGAAAGTTCCATTTGCACATCTTTATTATACCCCAGACGGCAAGGAAAGTCAAAGAACTCTTCTGTAAGGAGTTCCACCGCCCGCAGACGGCAGAATATGATGCGATTCCGTCATTTCCGAGGATGCCGCCTGTGGCGGCTTCTCTTGGCCTTCGGTCAACTTATCTTCTGCATCTCGGAAATAAGGCTTTTTCCAAAAATTTTACCAACAATGATTGGTCCTCAAAACTACTCTATGGTTTTCCGGGAGAGGAGATACAGAAAGTACGAGCATCCAGGTTTGCACGGACGCAGACGATCCACAGCTTGCGGTAACGACATCAAGGCAAAGATTCCGTGCAGTTTAACGCAAATGCTACCCCAGGGCCACGTCCAAAATCATCATTAAGGTAAACCCAACGGCAAAGCCGATGGTGCCCAGGTTGGAGTGGTCCCCCTGGCTGGCTTCGGGGATGAGCTCCTCCACCACCACATAGAGCATGGCCCCTGCGGCGAAGGCCAGGAGGTAGGGGAGGGCAGGGGCGATCTGAGAGGCCAGCAGAATGGTAAGCAGGGCGCCCACAGGTTCCACCACTCCGGAGAGCAGGCCGTACAGGAAGGCGCGCCCCCGGCTGGCCCCCTCGCTTTTAAGCGGGAGGGAGATGATGGCCCCCTCCGGGAAGTTCTGGATGGCGATGCCAATGGACAGGGCGAAGGCCCCGGTGAGGGTGATCTCGCCGTGTCCGGTGAGCATGCCGGCGAACACCACGCCCACTGCCATCCCCTCGGGGATGTTGTGGAGGGTGACCGCCAGCACCAGCATGGTCAGCCGCTTGAAGCTGCTGTGGGGGCCCTCCGCCTTCTCGCTGCCCAGGTGCAGGTGGGGGACCAGCTGGTCCATCAGCAGCAGAAAGGCCATGCCCAGCAGAAAGCCCACCGCCGCCGGCAGGAAGGCCAGCCGCCCCAGGTGGGCGGACTGGTCCATGGCGGGGATGAGCAGGGACCACACCGCGGCGGCCACCATCACCCCGGAGGCAAAGCCCAAAAGGGCCTTCTGCACCAGGGGATGGATCTGGTGTTTCAGGAAAAAGACGCACCCCGCGCCCAGCGTGGTGCCAAACAGGGGGAGGAGCAGCCCTAAGAGCAGCCCTCCGTCCAAGAGTTGATTCAACATGGGGATTCCTCCATTCCGGCGGCTCCCCCGGAGATAAGATCAGGGGAGCCTGTACTGCTCCAGCCGCAGCCGGAGCTGCTGGTTGACCAGCTTTCGGGCCATCAGCTCCTTAAACTGGACGGTCTTATTCTTCCCCTGAAGACGCAGCTCCTCCAGCTTTTGGGCCAGTTCGGTCTGTTCCCGCTCCAGGTCGGAGAGCAGGTCCTCGCACCGGCCCAGCCGGTCCAGGGCCCGGGAGAGCTCCGCCCCCTCCGCCAGGGCCCAGGTCTCCTCCCGGCGCTGGGTATAGCGCTCCATATCAGATTCCTCCTCTGTGACGGCATCATAAAAAATGGGCCGCGCCGGCAGGCGCGGCCCTGAAACGGTGATCAGTCGGGGCTGATGGTGTAGTTGGGAGCTTCCTTGGTGATATAGATATCGTGGGGGTGGGACTCCCGCAGGCCGGCCGCCGTGATCTGCATGAACTGGGCGTTCTGCTGCAGCTCCTCGATGGTGTGGCAGCCGGTGTAGCCCATACCGGCCCGCAGGCCGCCCATGAGCTGATAGATGGTGTCGCTGGTGGTTCCCTTGTAGGGGACGCGGCCCTCCACGCCCTCGGGGACCAGCTTCTTGTTGCTCTCCTGGAAGTAGCGGTCCTTGGAGCCGTGGTTCATGGCGGCCAGGGAGCCCATGCCGCGGTAGGTCTTGAACTGACGGCCCTGATAGATCTCGGTCTCGCCGGGGGACTCCTCACAGCCGGCCAGCAGAGAGCCGATCATGACCACATTGCCGCCGGCGGCGATAGCCTTCACAATGTCGCCGGAGAACTTCACGCCGCCGTCGGCGATGATGGGCACGCCGTACTCGGCGGCCACCCGGGCGGCGTCATAGATGGCGGTGATCTGGGGCACGCCGATGCCGGCCACCACGCGGGTGGTGCAGATGGAGCCGGGGCCGATGCCCACCTTCACGCAGTCGGCGCCCGCCTCGATGAGGGCGCGGGTGCCCTCGGCGGTGGCCACATTACCGGCGATCAGCTGCACGTCGGGGTAGAGGGCCTTGATGCGCTTGACGGTCTCCAGCACGTTCTGGGTGTGGCCGTGGGCGGAGTCCAGGCCCAGCACGTCCACGCCGGCCTCCACCAGGGCGGCCACCCGGTCCAGCACGTCGGAGGTGGCGCCGATGGCGGCGCCCACCAGCAGGCGGCCCTTCTCGTCACGGGCGGAGTTGGGGTACACCTCGGCCTTCTCGATGTCCTTGATGGTGATGAGGCCCTTCAGACGGAAGTCCTTGTCCACGATGGGCAGCTTCTCGATCTTGTGCTTGCGGAGGATCTCCTTGGCCTCGGCCAGGGTGGTGCCCTCGGGGGCGGTGACCAGGTTTTCCTTGGTCATCACGTTGTCGATGAGCTGGTTCATGTCGGTCTCGAACTTCATGTCCCGGTTGGTGATGATGCCGATGAGCTTGCCGTTGTCGCAGATGGGCACGCCGGAGATGCGGAACTTGGCCATCAGCTCGTCCGCCTCGGCCAGGGTGTGGCCGGGAGCCAGCCAGAAGGGGTTGGTGATGACCCCGTTCTCGGAGCGCTTCACCATGTCCACCTGTTCGGCCTGCTGGCTGATGGACATATTTTTATGGATGATGCCGATGCCGCCCTCCCGGGCGATGGCGATGGCCATGCGGTACTCGGTGACGGTATCCATGGCGGCGCTGATCAGGGGGATATTCAGCCGGATCTTCTTCGTCAGCTGGGTGTGCAGGTCCACGTCGGCGGGCAGCACGTCGCTGGCCGCGGGGATCAGCAGCACATCGTCAAAGGTGAGGCCCTGCTTGACGAACTTCTGGGCGGCGTCCTGATTGACCATAAGCTACAACTCCTTTTCCTTCCGCCCCGCGGGGACCGCAGGGCCTGTCATCACAAAAATGTGTATTGGATATTCCATTGTACCCTGTTGTCACAAGGGTTGTCAAGGAAGCACTTCACCAAAAATCAGCGCCGCCTCAAAGCGGGATTTGCCGCCTTCGTCCATCCCCTGGACGAAGTGGGTACCGTCCTGCTCCTTGGTCCAGAGGAGCAGCTCCTCTCCGGGGCGGCACTCGGCCAGATAGCCGATCTGCATGGAGGACAGGAACCGGTCGGGGCCCAGGCGCTCCATCTCCAGGGCGTCGCAGGCGAAGTCGGCGTACCGGGTGTTGTTCACATGGCCGTTCAGGTCGGTGTCGCTGTAACGCAGCTTCCGCCGCCCGGCCAGCTCCAGGTTCTGAGGCAGGCGGAGCTTGGAGAGCTTCTTGCTTTTGCACAGCTCCCCGCCGCCGGTGCCGTCCAGCTCGTGCACGGTGGCAAGGCGGATGATCTGCCGGGTGTCCATGCTGGCCAGCACCCAGGCGGAGACGCACTCGCCCACCGCCTCCCCGTCCACAAACAGGTCGTAGTCCCGGTACATGGTGGCCCCCTTGTCCTCCCGGTGCCAGGTGCGGATGGTGAGGGGCTCCTCCCACCGCAGGGGTCGGCGGAGCTGATACCACACCCGGGTGAGCATCCAGAAGGCGTGGTAGCCGTCTGTGGTCATGTCCCGGCCGAAGCCCCCGTGCTCGGCGGCCTGGGTGGCCGCCTCCTGGATGTGGCCCAGCAGGGCGGAGGCCTTGCAGTAGCCGTTCCCATCCACGTCCCGGGAGTCGATGGGCAGGGTCATCTCGTAAAAGAGGCTCATTTGGACTCCTTTCCCCGCAGCAGCAGCGTGGTCTTGCAGCAGATGTCGTCCAGATCGTCGGCGGTGGCGGCGGGAATGCGCATCTGGGCCCCGCAGTCCCGGCACTGCAGGTCCACCGAGCTGTAATTCACCTGGAAGGTCCAGTTTTTGGAGCCACAGGTGCAGGAGATGCCGCCCCGGGCGGCAATGTCCCGGATCTCAGACAAAACCTCCTCCATGATCAGGGGGTCCAGGAAGGGGGGCTTCTCCTCGTCCTCGGTCTGGCCGGAGCCGTCGGGGGACTCCAGCTTGTCAATGGCCCGCTCCAGCCGGGCGGTGGCGGCATATACCGGGCCCTCCTCGCCCACATAGCAGCAGTCCAGGCCGGAGGCGGCGCAGGAGAAGGCCAGAGCCTTTTCCCGCAGAAAGGCGTGGGAGGGGCAGGAGACCAGGTGCTCCCGGCCGCAGGCCACGCAGGGGACGCTTAAGGTGACCCGCTGGGGCATGAACTCCACGGTCAGCTCCGACTTGCCGCAGGGGCACTTGATGTGGGCCGGAGCGGCGGCCAGGGCGAATACGTCCTTCTCCACGATCACCGACTGGCGGCAGCGGGGGCAGATATAGGCAAGAAAGCGCGTCTTCTCATGTGTCATGGGCGTTCCTCCAGTTTCCTTGTGCGCGGTTGGGGCCGGGGCGGCGGGCCGTCCCGGCGCAAGGGATATTATACCGCAGATTTTCGCCGTTGACCAGTGGGTTTTTCGCACCACGGAGCGCTCAGGCGCATAGTCTGGGACAGATTTTGGAACCAATGGAGGGAAGCATCCATGTCTCAGACCTATCAGATCCAATATTTTTTGGGGGCCAACTCGCCCCAGGGCTTTTACTCGCTCTACGACCAGCTGCTGCCCCCGGAGACGGCCAACGCCATTTACATCATCAAGGGCGGTCCGGGCTGCGGCAAGTCCACCCTCATGCGCCAGGTGGCGGCCCAGGCCGCCCAGGCGGGGGAGACGGTGGAGTACATCCTGTGTTCCGGAGACCCGGATTCCCTGGACGGGGTGGTACTGCCCCGGCTGAAGGCGGCCCTGGTGGACGGCACGGCCCCCCACGTCATAGAGCCCAAGTATCCCGGCGTGGTGGAGCAGTACGTCAACCTGGGCGTTTGCTATGACCGGGAGGGGCTCCAGGCGGTGCGGGAGGAGCTCCAGAGCTGCATGAGGGGCTACAAGGAGCACTACCAGCGGGCCTACCGCTGCCTGGGGGCGGCCGCCGAGATCCGGGAGGACGTGCGGGACACCCTGATGACGGAGGAGCTGGAGGCGAAGCTGGCCAAACGGGCCCGGGGCATTTTGAGCCGGGAGCTGAAGCCCAGAAAGACCGGCGAGGCGGGGGCGGTGAAGCAGCGCTTCCTGGGGGCGGTGACCCATAAGGGCGTACTGACCCTCTACGGCACCGCGTCCGCCCAGTGCACCCGGATCTATGAGCTGTCCGACCGGTACGGCCTGGCCCACCCGCTGCTGGCCCGGCTGCTCTCCGGGGCGGTGCTGGGGGGCTATGACGTGGTGGCCTGCCCCGACCCCATGGCTCCGGAGCGGCTGGCCCACCTGCTGGTGCCCGAGGCGGGGCTGGCCTTCGTCACCTCCACTCCGGCCCAACCCTACCCGGGGCGGGCCTGCCGCCGCCTGCGGCTGGAGACTATGGCGGACCAGGACCTGCTCCGCCGATGCCGGCCCCGGCTGCGCTTTGCCCTGAAGGTGTCCGCCGCCCTGGTGGAGGAGGCGGTGGACTCCCTGGCCCAGGCCAAGGCCATGCACGACGAGCTGGAGGGGCTCTACCACCCCTATGTGGACTTCGGTCGGGGCGCGCTGGAGGGGGAGCGGATCACCGGAGAGATCCTGGTACTGACTTAGGACCAGTTTGTAATGTTGTCATGCTTCGTAGAGGACCTGGGACGAAAAAAACGGAGGTCAGGCATTTCAATGCCAGGCCCCCGTGAGGCTGTGGGAAAAACGGCTTCTTTTGGGCTGCGCCTATGTTGCAAACCTAAGAGCTCTGCCCTTTCGAGAACGAACGCATGCAAGATGGTTTTTTGACATCCATCCCCCCTTCCGGCGGCTTCGCCGTCGGAAGGGGGGATGTTTCTATACATGCCTTCGTGCAATGGCTTCGGCGATGCGCTCCCGGCACTCCACCGCCTGCTCCGGAGCCCGCTGGAACAGCTCGGTGTACAGCAGGTCCAGTACAAACAGCTGAGCCACCCGGGCGGGAACCGACCCGGCCTGGAGGGGTCCCTCGTTGGAGCCGCACTGGAGGACCACATCCGCCTTCAGCCCCCCGGGGGACTTGGGAAAGCGGGTGATCAGGATCACCTTTCCCCTCCGGGCGTGGGCCACCTCCAGGGCGTCCTGGATCTCCCGGGTGGAACCGGAGTAGGAGAAGTACAGGGCCGCGTCCCCCTCCTCCATCAGGGCCAGGGCGGCCATCTGCTGGTGGGAGTCTGGCACCAGGGCAAATTTGGGGGAGATGGAGGACAGCAGGGTCCAGGCCTCCTCCGCCAGCACCATGGAGCTCCCCTGCCCCATACACAGCACCCTCCCCGCCTGGAGCAGCAGGTCGGCCGCCCGCTTCAGGGCCTCCGGGTCCAGCCGCTTCACCGTCTGCTCCAGGGCGGCGGTGCTCTCCTGCATCCGCTCCCGGCACATGGCCTCAAAGCCGTCCCGGCCGCCCTCCTCCATTCCCGCCCGGCGGGCGCTGTGGGCGGCCATGGACGCCTTGGCCAGCTCCAGCTTGAAGGTGTTGTAGCCCCCCAGCCCCAGGCGGCGGCAGAACCGGGATATGGTGGCGTCGGCCACCGCGCACTCCTCCGCCAGTTCGGAGATGGACATGTACTGGGCGTCCATCCGGTGGGCCAGCACATAGTCGGCCACTTTTTTCTCCGAGTTGGTCAGCTGAAAATACTGGCTGCTGATGGTCTCAAAAATATCCTGCGCGCTCATGGTTCCGCGCCTCCTTTCCCAAAAGGCGGCTGTCTCCTTCTTGTTATTCATTATAATCGGTTTTGCAGGGTTCCGCAAGCGGAGGATGCAATTCTTTTCCCGTTTTGGTTTTTTTCCGTCGGAATTTCCCCGGGACAAGCAAGTTTTGCCCTCATTCCGCATATTCTTTTTCCAGTTTGATCTAGGCCTTGTTTGAAGCATGGAAATGTGCCCAACGGCGAGGAATTTTTTCGCCGGACAAGGCGATTTGCCGCGTAAATCCTTTGTGGATTGCAAGGAAAATCAACGCGGTATGGCGGAAAAAGACCCGCCGTCAGGGCTGATTGACATGCTTTATACAAGGCCTAAAGGAGGGAGCGCTGTGGGGCGGCTGGTGGGAAAGCGGCAATACCGGGAGCTTCTGCTGGCCCTGGGGCTGCTGTGCGCCGCGCTGGCCCTGGTGCTGTGGCCGGGGGAGGCCATGGGGGCCATGAGGGACGGCCTGAAGCTGTGCGGCAATGTGATCGTCCCCTCCCTGTTCCCCTTCTTCGTCCTCTCCTCCCTGGTGGTGGAGCTGGGGATGTCCCGATACCTGGGGCGGCTGTTCCAGCCGGTGATGGCGCCCCTGTTCCGGGTGAACGGGGCCTGCGCCTCCGCCCTGGCCCTGGGCTTTGTGGGGGGCTATCCGGTGGGGGCCCGAACGGCCATCTCTCTCTACCAGAGCGGCCAGTGCTCCAAGACGGAGGCGGAGCGGCTGCTGGCCTTCTGCAACAACTCCGGCCCCGCCTTCATCTTTGGGGTGGTGGGGGCCGGGGTCTTCGGCAGCGGGGCCCTGGGGCTGCTCCTCTACCTGGTCCACATGGCCGCCTCCCTGCTGGTGGGGCTGCTGTTCCGCTTCTACCGCCCGGGGGAGGGCCCCCGCAGTGGGCGGCTCCAGGGGGTCCAGTTTCAGACCGCCTCTTTCCCCACCGCTTTCACCCACTCGGTCACCGGGGCTCTGGCCTCCACCCTGAACATCTGCGCCTTTGTGCTGTTTTTTACCGTTATCATCCGCATGCTCAGCCTCACCGGCGTGCTCACCGGTCTGGCCCGGCTGCTCTCCCTGCTGTTCGGTCCCCTGGGCTTTGACCAGTCCTGGGCCCGGCGGCTGCTCACCGGCGTACTGGAGGTTTCATCAGGGGTGTCCTCCCTCACCGGCGGCTCCCTGTCCGGGCGGCTGTCCATGGCCGCCTTCATGCTGGGGTGGGCGGGTCTGTCCGTCCACTGTCAGGTGCTGGCCTTTCTGGGAGACAGCGGTCTGTCCATGCGCACCTATCTGGTGGGAAAGCTCCTCCACGGGGGACTGTCCGCCGCGCTGCTGGGGCTTCTGGTCCCCATCCTCCCCCTGGAGGCCCCCGTCTCCGCCTACCTGGCAGAGCAAACGGAGCTCCTGGCCGCTCTGGACTTTCAGCGGGCCCTCACCATCTCCACCGCATCCGCCTGGGGCACCTGGCTGCTGTTGTTTGCCCTGGCCCTCCAGGCGGTGAAAAAAAGCAGTGGAAAAAAGCGGCTCCGGGGAGTATAATAAACGTTAAGATTTCACATCAGGAAAAGGAGGCCCTTTCATGGCCCTGTTTCAAAAGAACATCGATCCCCGCTGCTCCTACTGCGCCCGCAGCCGCCCCCTGGACGCGGACCAGGTGGTGTGCGACAAGAAAGGCGTCATGTCCGGCGCGTCTCACTGCCGCGCCTTTCGGTATGACCCCCTCAAGCGGGTCCCGCCCCGCCCCGCCAAGGCAGACTTCAGCGGACTCAAAGACGAGGACTTTCAGCTGTAACCAACAAAAACAGCCGCCCAGTTGGGCGGCTGTTCAGCTTGTCAAAAAACTCTGTTGAGATGAATCCCACTCAAGTTAGGGTGGGGGAGCTCGAGGGGGCGGCAGCCCGCCTCGAGTGGGATCGAATGCCCTGAATGCCTTGCTTGGCAAGGCGTTCAGCGAGCGCAGCGAGGACTTTTCCGCCGCGCAGCGGTGGGAAAGTATCGGCATTTTTTCAGGCTGTCGAAAAAGTCCAAAGACTTTTCCGACAGCCTGACAGCCGCCCAGTTGGGCGGCTGTTTTTTTAATCCAGGCAGTACATGGGCCTTGCCTCGTCGAACAGGTCCACCATGCCGCAGTAGTTCAGCGTCTCATAGGTGAGGAGCCACTCCTGCTGCTCCTCATCGAGCTCCTCCTCGGTGAGGAACTCCCCCTGGGCGGAGATCAGGCCCACCGGGGTGATCACCGGCAGCACCTCATAGAGCTGGGACAGAAAATTCATGTACCCGGTGAGGGGCAGACCGGCCATCTGGGCGGTGAGCACCCCCAGGAAATTGGGGCTGATGACCACGTCCTGCCGCTCCTCTATGTCGTAGTTGGTCCAGATGAAGAAGGGGGTGGCGTACTGCTGCATCACCTCTTCGGTGGTGCGCTCAGACAGCTTTTTGCCATAAAGCTGTTCATAGAAGGCGTTCTTCAGGGGCGGCTGATGGTCGCCGAAAAAGACCACCATGGTGGGCTCCTCACTCTGGCTGTAATGCTCGATCAGATCCCGCAGGGCGTCGTCGCTGGCCCGGATCAGGGACAGGTACTGCTCCGCTGTGGTGTCTGCCGCCTTCTGGACGTCCGGGAGGGTGACGGTTTTCTCCAGGTTGTTCCAGCCCTGGGCGTAGCTGCTGTGGTTCTGCATGGTCACATTGAAGATGAAGGTCTTATCCCCCTGCTTCCCGTCAGTGATCTCATAGAGCTTCTCATAATCCGACTGGTCGGAGATATACCGCCGGATGAGATAGGGGTCCTCCACGTCCTCCTGGTACATCTGATGGTCAAAGCGCATGTTGCTGTACACAATGGGCCGGTTCCAGCCGGAGGACTGGTAGGGGTGAAAGGCGGTGCTCTCATATCCCTGGCTGCCCGCCAGGGCGGCCAGGGAGGGCATGCCCTCCTCGGTGTAGAGCTGATAGGCCACCGTGTGGGGCGGCTGGAAGATAGTGGCGAAGCCGGTGAGATACTCAAACTCCACGCTGGCCGTCCCGCCGCCGGTGACGGGGGAGTACATCCACCCCTTCACCGTGTTCTCCTCCAGGGAGTGGAGGAAGGGGGTGGGATCGTCCGAGACCGCCAGGTTTTCAAAGATGGTCATATCCGCAAAGGACTCGTTCATGATGGCGATGATGTTCACCGGCTGGGTGACGGAGCCGTCCCCCTCCACCGCTGGGTACTCCTCCATCAGCTCCAGCACCTTGTCGTGGCTGTAATCCTCCGGCTTGTCCACCGAGCTGTACCGCATGGCCACGGTGAAGTTCAGCAGGAAGCCGTTGGCCTGGGTCACCCACTGCTGGGTGTAGATCCCCAGGGCCGGGAGGGCGCCGGTGCAGAAAAACGCGAAATTGTAGCCCAGGATAAAGAGGATGAGTCCGGCCCCCAGGGGCTTGGGCATCTTGTCCCGCTTTTTCTGGGGGACACAGAAGAACACCATGGCCAGATAGGCCACAAGAAGGATCAGAGCCTGCTGCATCTCCAGGTCGATGGAGAAGTCAAAGGCGTCGGCCACATTGGCCGCCGTCCGCCAGGCGGTCAAATCGGCGGGGAACAAAATGCGCCCCCGGAACCGGAGCACATAGTGGTTGACCAGTCCCACCAGAAAGCAAACCGCCGCCGCCAGGGCCGCCGCCCGCCTCCGCCGGCCCAGCACCAGACGGCACACCACGAACCATATGTAGTACCAGATCAGGTTCATCAGCACCTGCCAGGCGTAGAGATCGGAGAACACGTCGTTCTCATTTAGGATCTCCACCATCCAAAAAGAGGCCCAGGGCCCCAGCAAAAATACCAGCCTTGACAGCCACTTGCCCGGCTGCTCCCGAAGATCCGCCGCCAGCCGGGGAAAGGTATCCCGGTACAGCAGGCTCCGCAATCCGCTCAATTTCGTCTCCTCCTATGCTGCAGTCTTCTCTAGCATACCGCTTTTTGTAAAAATTTCAATAGAATTTTCCTTAAATTTTACCATCTGTCTCAATAGACGAACAACGTGCCGGAAGGTTGCACCTTCCGGCACGTTCAGGCTGTCGGAAAAGTCTAAGGACTTTTCCGACAGCCTGTAAAAATGCCGTTACTTTCCCGCCGCTGCGCGGCGGAAAAGTCCTCGCTGCGCTCGCTGAACGCCTTGCCATGCAAGGCATTCAGGGCATTCGATCCCACTCGAGGCGGGCTGCCGCCCCCTCGAGCTCCCCCGCCGACACTCGGGCGGATTCATCTGAACAGAGGTTTTCGACAAGCTGAACGTGCCGGAAGGTTGCACCTTCCGGCACGTTTTTTACCGTTCCTCGTATACCCGGGCCACCCGCCCGCTGAGTAGGGAGGTGAGCCCGCACCCCTCGTCGTCCCCGATGAGGAGGGACACCTCCTGGGCGGAGAGAAAATTTCCCGCCCGGTCGTACCCGTACAGGGTCACCTCGTCGTCCACCTGGCAGTCCAGGCCGGTGACGTCCACAATGGTCTGGTCCATGCAGCAGGCCAGCATGGGGACCCGCCGCCCCCGGATAAGCACCGGGCCATTGGCCCCGACCAGCTCCGGGCTCAGACCGTCCCCGTAGCCCACGGCGATGGTGGCCACCGTCCCGTCCCGCTCCATCCGGACGTGTCCCCCGTAGCCCAGGGCATCCCCCGCCTTCAGCTCCCGCAGGTTGGTCACCCAGGTGCGCCAGGAGGCCACCTCCCTGATGGTCCCCAGGGGCTTTGTAGGGTGGTCCATGTACAGCCGCCGGCCGATGCGCACCCCGTCCAGCCGGTACTCCGGGAAATACTCGCTGGCAGCGCTGGCGGAGATGTGCCGGAAGGGGATCTCCATCCCCCCCGCCTCCAGCTGTTCCACGCCGGACAGGTAGGTCCGCACCTGCTCCCCGGTCCGCTCCCGGTCCCCCAGGTCGGCAAAGTGGCTGTACGCCCCGGTGACGGTCACCCAGGGGCGGGCGGCCCGCCACTCCTCCAGCAGGGCAGAGAGCTCCGCTCCCGGCGTCAGCCCCACCCGGTGCAGGCCGGTCTCCACCTTCACCTGGACCTTCACCGGCCGTCCCTGCTCCCGGCCCAGCCGGGCCAGCTGGGGCAGCACCCCCAGCCGCCACACGGGCAGGGTCAGGTCCAGCTCCGCCGCCGGGGCCAGCAGCCGCTCCGGCACGCCCCCCAGCACCAAAATGTCCTTCTCCACTCCCGCTTCCCGCAGGGCCGCTCCCTCGGACACCTGGGCCACCGCCAGGGTGTGGATCTCGTCAAAGGCGGCCAGCTCCCGGCCGATCCGCTCCAGCCCCAGGCCGTAGGCGTTGCCCTTGAGCACCGGAACCAGCTCTTTCCCCTCCAGCTCGCCCAGCAGGGTCCGCACGTTCCGGCGCAGCTGTTCCAAATTGACATACAAAACTGAATTATGCAAAATTTTATTCATTTTGTTCCACTCTCATCCGGGGGCGGCCCGCCTGGCTCCCGCATGCCGCACCCCCGGTTTTTCTCCTTCAAAAAACCTTGCAGTGGGGATTATACCCCCTTTCTTTCCCACTTTCAACTGCAAATTCTCCCGCGCTGTCATTTGCGCCAAAAAAATTTCCGCAAAACAGGAGAATTCGCATATTTATCTATTGACGATGTATAAATTTTAGGAGTATACTCTTAACAACCTGTTTGGACCGGGCAACCGGTCCAGGCCTGTAAAGGAGATTGAAACGAATGACGAAAAAACTTCTTGCGCTGGGCCTGTCCCTGACCATGGCCCTGAGCCTGGCCGCCTGCGGTGGGGACAGCAGCTCCTCTACTTCCGGCTCTGCCTCTACCCCTGACAGCTCCTCCCAGACCAATAGCTCCGCCTCCACCGGCGACACCAGCACTGCCACTGGGGGCAAGCTGGTAATGGGCACCTCCGCCGACTATCCCCCCTTCGAGTTCCACATCCTTGATGAGAACGGCGAGGACCAGATTGTGGGAATCGACGTATCTGTGGCGGACCGAATCGCCTCTGACATGGGCGCTGAACTGGAAGTCGTGGATATGAACTTTGACAATCTGCTCGTTTTGATGGCTCAGGGCGATTGTGACATGGTCCTGGCCGCCATGGAGTCTACCCCCGAGCGTCTGAATGCCGCTGATTGTTCCGACCCCTATTACACGGACCTGCCTCCTGTCATTGTGACCAAGGCTGAGAATGCGGATCAGTACACCTCGCTGGATGACTTCAACGGCAAGAGCGTGGGCGCGCAGACCGGCACCACCAAGGCTGCGATCATCACCGAGCAGATGACTGGCGCTACCCCCGTTCTTCTGACCACTGTGGGCGATCTGATCAACCAGCTGGTTTATGACAAGTGCGATGCCGTTGTTCTGGACGGCGCGGTTGCGAACAAGTACGTGGAATCCAACCCTGACCTGGCCATCGTCGACTCCATTTCTCTGGGCGATTCCATGGAGCCTTACCGCGTTTGGGTCGCTAAGGGTGATCCGAAGGGACTGCTGGACGACATTAACGCGTCCATCGCAAAGATGACTGAGGAAGATGCCCTGGTGGACTTCATCGACAAGGCCAACGAACTGAGCTCCCAGGCAATGGCATAATTCCCCTGTTTTCTGTACGTGACTTTGGTTAAATGCGCATCGTGCAAAGCTGATTCTCCAGCTTTGCACGTTTGCGTGTTATGAATCATCTTTCAACTTTCACATAATACAAGAGGAGGCCGGGAGATGCTTGATTCTTTTATTTCCCTTTTTACAAATCCAGGTCCAACCAGTTTTATCAACTTTTCTTTTCTGCCTAAATACGCCGTCTATTTTGTTCAGGGTGTGGAATATACCCTCCTGCTGTCCATTACAGCGGTCCTTTTGGCCATTATCCCCGCGTTGCTCCTAGCCCTCATGCGTCTCAGCAAGAACCGGCTGGTCCATGGTTTGTCCGGCGCATATATTGCGGTCTTCCGTTCTACTCCTCTCCTGGTTCAGCTTTCCATCATCTTTTTTGGGGTTTTTGGCCCTCTGATTAAGATTCCCAAAGTTCAAATCCTAGGTTTTATTGACATCTCCTATTTCATTCCCGGTGTGATCGCCCTTGCACTGAACAGCTCGGCCTATGTTGCTGAAATTTTCCGCGCCGGTATTCTGGCCGTAGATGCCGGGCAGATGGAAGCTGCCCGCTCCTTAGGTCTCCCACAAGGTCAGGCTATGAAGCTGGTCGTACTTCCGCAGGCAATCAAGAACATTCTTCCCGCGCTGGCAAACGAAGTGGTTACCATGGTTAAAGAATCCTCTATCTGCATGGCTCTCGGCATGCAGGAACTGATGTGGGGAGCAAAAACAGTCGCTGCCACAACATTTATTCCCCTCGCCCCGTATGTCTTGGCCGCTGTGATTTACTTCTGCATCAACTTCCCCGCCAGCAAGGCGATTGAGGCAATCGAAAGGAGGATGCGCCGTGGCGACAAGCGGTAATCTGATCCGTGTGGAGCACGTGGTCAAGTCCTATAACCACGGGGCGGTCATGGCCCTGAACGACTGCTCCCTTACCATTCAAAAGGGCGAGGTGGTGGCCATCATCGGCCCCTCCGGCTCCGGCAAGTCCACCCTGCTCCGGTGTCTGAACCTGCTGGAGGTGCCCACCACGGGACACATCTACTTCAACGACGTGGATATCACCGACAAAAAGGTGGACATCAACCTCCACCGCCGGAAGATGGGCATGGTATTCCAGCACTTCAACCTGTTCCCCCACATGACGGTGCTGAAAAACATCACCCTGGCCCCGGTCCAGCTGAAGCTGAAAACCCAGGCCGAGGCGGAGGCGCAGGCCAAGAAGCTCCTGGAGCGCATTGGCTTGGCGGACAAGGCCGAGGAGTACCCCAACATGCTCTCCGGCGGCCAGAAGCAGCGCATCGCCATTGTCCGGGCCCTGGCCATGGAGCCCGACGTGATGCTCTTTGACGAGCCCACCTCCGCCCTGGACCCTGAGATGGTGGGCGAGGTGCTGGATCTGATGCGGGACCTGGCCCACGAGGGCATGACCATGGCGGTGGTCACCCACGAGATGGGCTTCGCCCGCGAGGTGGCCAGCCGGGTCATCTTCATGGACAGCGGCAAGATCCTGGAGGAGAACTCCCCCAGCGAGCTGTTCGACCACCCCCAGAACCCCCGCACCCAGCTGTTCCTCAGCAAGGTCCTGTAAAATAGGCAAAACCCCGCCCCAGCGCATTTATCGATGCGCTGGGGCGTTTTTTCGTATAGGACAGCTCCTCCCCCGCATATCCATAAGACAGCCATAGAAAGGGGGCATGCTCCATGGAGACGCGGATCGCGGAGCTGCGCTGGAAAGAGGTAATCGGCCTGCGGGACGGAAGCCGGTTCGGATATGTGGAGGACATGGAGGTGGACCTGGAGAGCGGCCAGGTGCGCTCACTGGTGGTCCCCGGCCGGCGGAGGCTGTTCGGCCTGTTGGGCCGGGAGGAGGACCGGTATATCCCCTGGAGCTCGGTGCGCCGCTTCGGGGAGGACATTATTCTGGTGGAGCAGGAGCCCCAGTCCCGGCCGCCCCGGCGAAGACGCTGAACGCCCGCTCCCCTCCCCCCCTGCCGCCGGAAGCGCCATAAAAACCGCATATTGCAACAAGCGGAGCTGAAAGCCTTGAAATCCAAGGCTTTCAGCTCTCTTCAACTGCTGGGGATTTGGACCGCTTCCGCCCCCCCTGCACTTCCCGCAGAGGCATGTCCATCCTGCCCCAGAAGGGCGCATGGTGCATATTCTCTCACGCCGGGGGTATAGAGATGCGCTTCGTTGCATAAAAAGGCTGGCAGCACTTTGGCTGCCAGCCAGTATTGTTTGAATTATCTCTCCTGTCCTTTTGACGGGACGGTGCACAAAGCCGGTGGATGTGCTCTTTCCCCTTACAGACACTCCTTTAAGATTTCATAAACCTCGTCGTGAGTGAGCTGCCGGGGGCCGTTGGGCAGGAGATTGGTGCTGTCCGCCACCTGCCGCAGCAACTCCGGTGTGACCTCCACCTTGGAGCGGAGCTGAGAGAGTCTGGTGGGCAGGCCACACTCCTGGATGAAGGCGGCCAAAGCATCCACCGCCCCATCAGAGCCGTCCACCCCAAAGACTGCCCGGCCCAGCCGGGCAAACTTCTCCGGTGCGTCTTTCACGATATGCCGGTAGTAGACAGGGTGAAGCACTGCCAGCCCCTGACCGTGGTTGCAGTCCGTGTAGGCCCCCAGCTGATGCTCGATCTGGTGGCACTCGAAGTCGGTGACCCGGCCCACCTTCAGGATACCGTTTTCCGCCATGTCGGAGGTCCACATCAGGTTGCTGCGGACGGTGTAGTCGTTCAGGTCCTTCAAAAGCGTCCGCATATTGACCACCGTACTGCGCATGACAGCCAGGGCGACCTCGTCGGACACATTGTCCCGGTCGGAGCGGCCGAAGTAGGTCTCCATGGCATGGCTCAGGGTGTCAAAGGCTCCGGAGAGCACCTGCATCCGGGGCAGGCTCATAGTATACTCCGGGTCCAGAATGGCGAAGCGGGGGGCGGCGGCGAACATGCCG
>ERZ1643250.1482-NODE-1482-length-19901-cov-8.170664_pt1 | contig 19901 bp, 12 predicted proteins | sample MGYA00579262_ERZ1643250 | MGnify/ENA primary metagenome ERZ1643250 (study PRJEB29033, sample SAMEA4952265) | chicken gut metagenome | biome: Broiler Chicken; feature: Gastrointestinal Tract; material: Caecum | place: Ireland | collected 2018 | study: Broiler... | reverse complement strand
AACAGACCATGAATAGAAAATTACTTCGTTCTGTCAGGGAATATAAGCGGGAATCTTTCCTGACGCCTGTGCTGGTATGTCTGGAAGTGCTGATGGAAGTCCTGATCCCGCTGCTGATGGCAAAGATCATTGACGTGGGAATCATGGAAGGAGATATGGCCTATATTATAAAAATGGGACTTCTGCTTATTGCTATGGCAATGCTGGCGCTGGTATTCGGCGCAAAAGCGGGGCAGCTTGGCGCGATCGCATCTTCCGGGTACGCAAAGAACCTGCGTCATGATATCTTTTACAAAATACAGGATTTTTCATTCGGAAATATTGACCATTTTTCGACATCCAGTCTTGTTACCAGGATGACGACAGATATTACTAACGTGCAGATGGCATATATGTTCACGATCCGTCTGCTTGCCAGGGCGCCTATCATGATCGTGCTGTCCCTGATCATGACGCTGACGATCAGTGTGCCCATCGCGGTTATCATGCTGATCACTGTGCCGGTACTGGGAGGTACGCTGATCTTTATTGCAAAGAAGGCGCATCCGCACTTTGTCCAGGTGTTTGATGAATATGATGTGCTTAATAACACTGTCCAGGAGAATGTAAATGCGGCGCGAGTGGTGAAAGCATATGTCCGTGCCGATCATGAAGTTGAGAAGTTCGACAAGGTTTCTGCCCTTGTGTTCAGGCTCTTTACAAAGGCTGAGAAGATCGTGGCATGGAACTCGCCGGTTATGCAGTTTACTGTGTATGCAGTTGTTATTATCATGGTGCTGATCGGCGGTGAAAGCATCATCAACGGCACGATGCAGACCGGAGAACTGACCAGTGTCATTGTGTATGCACTCCAGATCCTTATGTCTCTGATGATGGTTACTTTTGTGTTTACGATGATTATGATCGCAGAGGCTTCTACCGACCGTATTACAGAAGTGCTGGACGAGGTGCCGGAGATGGAAGACGCTGCGGATGCTATTACAGAAGTACAAAATGGAGATATTGATTTTGAGCACGTTAACTTCAGCTACGCAGGCGAGGGCGGAAATCTTTCGCTGAAGGATGTAAACCTTCACATCAAGAGCGGCCAGATCGTCGGAATAATCGGCGGGACAGGAAGCGCCAAATCTACGCTTGTGCAGCTGATCCCGAGACTTTATGACGTGACCGGGGGCTGTGTGAAAGTCGGCGGTGTGGATGTGCGCAGATACGGCCTGAAAGCGCTCCGCGACCAGGTATCCATGGTGCTTCAGAAAAATGTGCTTTTCACAGGAAGCATTTATGAAAACGTACGCTGGGGTGACGAGAATGCCAGCGACGAAGAAGTGCAGCGGGTATGTAAGCTGGCTCAGGCGGACGGATTTATCCAGGAGTTTCCGGCCAAATATAACACGATGATCGTGGAAGGCGGAAATAACGTATCCGGCGGCCAGAAGCAGCGGCTGTGTATCGCCAGAGCACTTCTGAAAAAGCCGAAGATCCTGATCCTTGATGATTCCACCAGTGCGGTGGACACAAGGACAGACGCACTGATCCGCCAGGCATTCCGGGAGGAGATCCCAGATACCACCAAGATCATTATCGCACAGAGGATTTCTTCTGTGGAAGACGCAGACGTGATCATTGTTATGGATGACGGCAAGATCAATGGGATCGGCACTTCCAGTGAACTTCTCCAGACAAATAAGATTTACCAGGAAGTATATGAATCTCAGATGAAAGGAGGCGCTGAAAATGAGTGATCAGATGAATGGCAGCAATGCTCAGGCAAACAGCGGTGTTCAGAACGGCAGCCGGGGAAAGCGGCAGGGCGGCCCGGCGATCACCAAAGGGACTCTGAAGACGGCGAAGCGCCTGCTGGGCTACGTGACGAAGACGTATAAGGTACAGTTTATTGTCGTACTGTTTTGTATTCTGCTGAGTTCCATCGCGTCAATTTCAGTGTCCCTGTCCCTGAAATTCCTGCTGGATGATTTTATCATTCCGCTGATCGGACAGAAGAATCCGGATTACACAGAACTGTATATGGCGCTGACGGTGCTGGGAAGTATTTTCCTGTGCGGGGTCATTGCAACCTTTGTATACAGCCGGATGATGGTCGTGATCGGACAGGGCGTATTAAAGCGTGTGAGAGATGAGATGTTCGAGCATATGCAGACGCTGCCGATCCGTTATTTTGACCAGAATACAAACGGCTCTATCATGAGTCTTTATACAAACGATACCGATACCCTGCGCCAGATGATCAACCAGTCCATCCCGCAGGTACTGATGTCGGCGTTTACCATTGTGGTAACATTTATCTCAATGCTGGTGCTCAGTCCGATCCTGACTGTGCTGGCTGTGCTGATGATCTTTGTGATGATCCTGGTGGCCAGAAAGGTTGCGGGCAACAGCGGCAAGTATTTCATCCGTCAGCAGCTGGATCTGGCAGATATCACAGGCTACGTGGAAGAACGGATGAACGGGCAGAGGGTTATTAAGGTATTTAACCATGAGAAGATTTCCGAACAGGAATTTGATGCGCTTAACGAGAAACTTTTTACAAGCGCCTCAAACGCCCATACGTTTGCCAGCATGATGGGACCGATCATTGGAAACCTGGGCAACCTGCAGTTCGTGCTTACCGCTGTGTTCGGAGGATTTCTTTCCGTGGCGGGAATCGGAAATATCACGCTGGGAGTCATGGCTTCTTATCTGCAGTTTACAAAAAGCTTTACACAGCCTTTCATGCAGATCGCACAGCAGTTTAACTCCATCATCATGGCCCTTGCCGGGGCAGAACGTATTTTTAATATGATGGATGAAGAACCGGAGGTTGACGACGGATACGTAACTCTGGTAAATGCGAAGAAAGACGCTGACGGCAATCTTACAGAGTGTAAAGAGAGGACCGGGCTGTGGGCGTGGAAACATCCCCACCAGGCGGACGGCACTGTCACCTATCAGGAATTGAAAGGCGATGTGCGGTTCTATGATATGACATTCGGCTATACGCCGGATCACATGGTACTACATGATCTGACGCTATACGCAGAGCCGGGGCAGAAGATCGCCTTTGTCGGTTCTACCGGAGCGGGAAAGACAACGATCACTAACCTGATCAACCGTTTCTATGATGTGGCGGATGGAAAGATCCGGTATGACGATATCAATATTAATAAGATCAAGAAAGCGGATCTGAGACGGTCTCTGGGAATCGTGCTCCAGGATACGCATCTGTTTACCGGAACGATCATGGAAAATATCCGGTACGGCAAACTGGACGCAACAGACGAGGAAGTAGTACAGGCGGCAAAACTTGCCCATGCAGACGGTTTCATCCGCATGCTGACCCAGGGGTATGACACCCACTTAAGCGGCGACGGAGAAGAATTGTCCCAGGGGCAGAGACAGCTGCTTGCTATCGCAGACCCGCCGGTCCTGATTCTGGATGAGGCTACATCTTCTATTGACACAAGAACGGAGAGCATTGTCCAGAAGGGTATGGATAACCTGATGAAAGGGCGTACTGTATTTGTTATCGCTCACAGGCTGTCTACCATCCGCAACAGCGATGCGATCATGGTGCTTGAGCACGGGCGCATTATCGAGAGAGGAACGCACGAAGAACTGCTCAAACTGAAAGGGACGTACTATCAGCTGTACACCGGAAAGCTGGAACTGTCGTAGATCTGGAACTGTAAGTTTGGATTTGTGAGTGGAGAAAGTTTCCGCCGGGAAGGGATGAGGGAGCGCCGGAGGACACACTTTCGTTCGGGACGCAGGCGCAGCGGTACATAAGAGCGCAAAGAACGCGCTCTAAGTGCCGGCGCTGCTTTACGGTCCTCCATCATTCCCTCATCCCTTCCCGGCTGCATTTTCTCCCATATACAATTTCAAATATAAACAGGAAGAAACAGGCAAGCCCCCTTTGCTTACTGCTCCGTGCAGTACAAACAGGGTCTTCCCTAATTCGGCTAAATTTGGAATTGCCGGAGGCGCAGCTGATTGGATGAACTCAGAAAATGGGAGGTTACAGTTGGCTGGATGAACCTTTCGAAAATAAGAGGCGTTTGGGTTCGCTGACTTTGGAGCGGGTGTTAGAAAAATTTGCAACCTGACGATGGGCGTTAAAATTTACAACAGAATTGTCCGAACGGAGTGAGTTTTCTGTTGTAAATTTTGTTTTTAGCTTATCGTCAGGTTGCATAGTTTTTCTTCATCTGCGGAACGGAAGCGAACCCAAACGCCTCTTATTTCCGAATACGTTTTTTAATACAGTGTGTAACCGTCTGTTTTCGTAAGCCCTGCCAATTCAGCGCCCCGACAAATCCGAATATATTTCATCAACTGTAAGTATTTTTCTTCCTCTTCCGGTGGTATTCTTTTATCAGAAAGATATGGCAGGAAAGAGGAGGTTTTTTTAATGGAACAGATTCTTGAGATAGAGGGTTTGAGAAAATATTACGGCAGACAGCCAAATCAGACGAAGGCTCTGGACGGCATTTCTTTGCAGGTGCTCAGGGGTGAGTTCCTGGGAATTATGGGGAGCAGCGGCTCGGGGAAATCAACGCTTTTAAACTGTATTGCTACCGTGACCAGGCCGACCGGAGGGCGGATGCTCCTGCAGGGACAGGAGATACAGCGTCTCAAAGGCTCAGCGCTTGCCCGGTACCGGGGCAGGAAGATCGGATATCTTTTTCAGAACTTTGAACTGCTGGATAATCTGACCGGGCGGGAAAATATTCTGCTTCCGCTGTCTATTCAGCAGGTGCCCGCAGTGGAGGGGGGAAAACGCCTGGCCCATCTGGCGCAGTATCTGGAAATTATGGATGTGATGGATAAATTCCCGGCCCAGATGTCCGGCGGACAGAAGCAGAGGATTGCGGCGGCAAGGGCGCTGATCCTGAACCCGGAACTGATTCTCTGCGATGAGCCGACAGGAGCGCTGGATTCAAAGAACGCAAAGGGACTGATGGAGAAGCTCAAAGGACTGAACCAGGAGGAAAAAGCTACGATTCTTATGGTAACCCATGATTCCAATGCTGCCAGCTACTGCAGCCGGATCCTGTTTATCCGGGACGGCGCGATTTTCCATGAGCTCAGAAGAGATATGCCGTTGGAATCAAGGCAGGAGTTTTATGAGAGGATATTGAAAGTAATGGCACAGCTGGGAGGGGGCAGGGAATATGTTTTTTAAGCTTGCATTTCGCAACAGCAGGAGGAGCAGAAAGGAAAACGGCCTGTTTTTCAGCTCTCTGCTGGTCACGATCATCGCATTTTATATTATTCTCTCTCTCCCGAATCAGGATGTAATTCTTTTCCTGAAAGAGATGGAGAGTGACGCTGTAAACAGGCTGATCGCCATGATCCCGCTGTTTTTCGGGGCGGCGCTGGTTATTTTATTTTTCCTTGTGTATTATGCGGGAAAATATCAGCTGCAGAGACGCAAACATGAATTCGGCCTGTACCTGATGATGGGAATGCGCCGGCGAACGCTGTTTTTTCTTTTGCTTGCGGAAGATCTGTACAGCAGTATTTTCTCCCTGGTGATCGGTCTGCCTGTGGCGGTGCTCCTCTCGGAGGTGATCAGCCTGGTTACAGCCAGAATAGCAGGAATGGGAGTGATCGGCCATCGGTTTTCCTTTTCTCCGGAGGCGGCGCTGCTGACGGCTGCGGGATTTCTCCTGATCAAGCTGGCAGCATTTTTGATCCTGAGCGGCAGGATTGCCCGGCAGGAGATCGCCGGACTTCTTGAGGAACTGCCCGAGGGTGTAAAAAAACAGTTTTCCGGTGCAGTATACGGGGCGGCTGTGGCAGCAGGCGCAGGCTGCCTGGGCACTGCATGGTGGATGGCGGCAAGCGGTCTGGCGTGGATCGGCCTGGATAAAATGGGACTTACGCTGCTGCTGGGTCTGTGTGGTACATGGCTTCTGTTTTTCGGACTGCGGTTTGTGATGAATTTTTTCGCAAAGCGCGGGGAGAAGAGCGGAGGACTGCAGGTCTTTCATTTTCGTCAGCTGGAGGAAACGGTAATTCACTGTTTCGGCGCGCTGGCAGTCAGTTCTCTGCTGATTCTGGCGGCCTTGTGCTGCTTTGGCGCGGGAGCCGCGATCATGCGGTTTTATGGGGACTCGGAGCCCCATGTGCTGGACTATACATTTGATGGGGATCAGCAGGATATATCTGAAGTCAGAAAGACGTTGGCCGCGCAGGGGCTGGACGCCGGATTTTCTTCGCTGTTTGAGATGAAGGTGGGACATATTCAGACCACAGAGGATTATGAAAATGCATTCCGGATGGATTCAGTGACTGAATCCATATCCCGTCTGGAAGATTCGGAAGAAAAACAGCGGCTTCAGAATATACTGATGTACTATGAGTATCCTTACATTATTTCGCTGAGCAGTTATAACCAGCTGCTGGATGCAGCGGGACTTCCGCAGCTTTCTCTCGAAAAGGGGCAGGCGGGGATCTACATGGACAGCGGGTTTGCCTACGAGGGCGAGAGAAAGATAATGGATGGGATCCTGAAAACAGAGCCGGAGGCAGAGCTGGACGGGAGCGTGTACCGCCTGGCGGGAGAGGTACAGTCCGTGAACCTGGTTACAGATTCTTCGATCACACTTTCCTTTGCATTGATCCTGCCGGATGAAGATTTTGAATACTATACGCAGGGAAATTATACGGTATATCTGGATGGCATTCTGGAGAAAGGAGAAGGGGAAAGCCTGATGTCTGCTATTATGGACATGAACCGGGAACTGGATTCTGCCGGGATATTTTACGAAAGCTATCTCCAGAACATGGGACGCCAGATGTTTTATGTGGCGGCAGCAGGTTATATTACAATCTATCTGGCGGTTGTGTTCCTGATCATTGCTAATACCGTGATCGGCGTACAGTTCCTTATGGGGCAGAGAAAGTCCGGCAGGCGATATCAGACGCTGAGCCGTCTGGGGGCATCTTACGGGGAACTGTGCCGGGCGTCGGGAAGGCAGGTGAACTGGTATTTCGGTATTCCTGCGGGTGTGGCGGCTTTGAGCAGTGTGTTTGGAGTACGGGCTCTGCTGCAGGGGCTGCTGTCTTCCAGGACCCGTTCTGACATAGGAGAAGTAATGTGGGTATCTGTGATTATGATTTTATTCCTTTGTGTGATAGAATGTATTTATATGGCGGCGGTGCGCCGCTCCTGCAGCCGCTGGCTGCTGACTGTGATGGAGCCGGAGCGGGAAGAGTGAACGCAGGGAGAGCGTGTATACCTGCATTACTGACAGAGCAGTGGAGGAGTGACGGGGTATGAAACGGATTGCGATTGTGGAAGATGACGTGCTGATGCGCGAAGAACTGGAAGCTGTGCTGAAAAAGGCGGGCTATGAGACGGAGACGGTCTGCAATTTTGAAGATGCGCAAACCTGCCTGCTGAATCTTTCCCCGGATATGATCCTTCTGGATCTGAACCTGCCGGGAGTCAGCGGGTTTCAGATCTGCCGCGGAATAAAACAGAAAACTTCCATCCCGGTGCTGGTGCTGACCTCCCGGGATCAGATGAAGGATGAACTTCTGGCGCTTAACCTTGGTGCGGATGAATACCTGACTAAGCCGTGCCGCCGGGAACGGCTCCTGGCCCGGATATCCAATGTGCTGAAACGCTATGAAGGAAGGGCAAATCTGCTGGAGGGCAGCGGTTTTCTCCTTGACAGGCTGACGTACACCCTTTATATCGACGGACAGTCTGTCATCCTGCCGAAAAATCAGGGAAAGCTTTTGGAGACATTTCTCATGCAGGAAGAGAGAATGGCGACAAAGAGTGATCTCTGTAAGGCTCTTTGGGGGACAGATGAGTTTATTGATGAAAATGCCCTTCAGGTAAATCTGACCCGGCTGAAAAAGACAATGGCCGGACTGGGCATGAGTATGCAGATCGAACCGGTTCGGGGCGTGGGGCACAGGCTTGTGGAAAAAGGAGAGGATTTATGAAGCGCGCGTGGGATATTATGAAACAATATGCTCCCTGGCTGATGATGCTGCTGTGTATCGACGGGTTTGCGGCACTGCTGCTGTGGCTGGCAGATGTCCGGGCGTTCCGCGCTCTTACAGCCGTCATTGTGCTGACGTCTGTCCTTTTGGCGGCAGCTGCGCTGGGGGTGGCCGGATACCGCGCTCTCAGGCGGGAGCAGGCTTTTTTTGAATTTCTGAATAACCCGGATGAAAAACAGGAGGAACTGCTGGTGAAACTGGCGGGACCTGTGCAGAGAGATGCCGTGAGAAAACTGGCGGAGACGCTTCGGGAGAGAGAGCGGCTCTGCGCGCAGGCGTCCGCCAAGGCAGAAGATTATGAGGAATATGTGGAATCCTGGGCCCATGAGATCAAAACCCCGCTGTCGCTGCTGACACTTCTTTTAGATAACCGGCGCGAGGAACTGCCGGAAAGCATGGGTTTTAAGCTGGACGCAATCCAGAACCGGATGCAGGAATATGTGGAGCAGATGCTGTATTATGCCCGTCTGAAAAGCACCCGCAAGGATTATCTTTTTGAGCAGATCGAGATTCGGAAGTGCGTGGAGGATGTGCTGGACGATTACAGGATCCTGCTGGAGGAAAAAGGATTTGATATTGTGATCTCAATACCAGGAGAGAAAACGTCTGGACAAATTTGTGATACATTTGGCAGAATGCTGGAAGCAGTGAATGAAGCTGCAGTGTATGCGGATCGAAGAGGGCTTCATTTTCTGCTGTCTCAGGTGATCAGCAATGCAGTGAAATACAGCGGACGGGAGCCGAGGCTGGAGATTTGTTTTGCACCCGGAGGGAATAACAGGATCCTTTCAGTCATCGATAACGGAATAGGCGTTCGGGCCTGCGATCTGCCGCACATTTTTGATAAGGGATTTACAGGAGATTCCGGTGAGAACCGCCAGAAAGCTACCGGGATCGGTCTTTATCTGGCCCGGGAAATTGCCCGGGAGATGAATCTTGAACTGGAAGCGGAATCCGAATGGGGCGAGGGATTTGAGATGCGGATTATATTTCCTGTTGTAGATTAACCGCTGCGTTTTACCGCCGAGGAAACGCATCCAGTTGATGATATCATCCTCTTTAAAATAAATAAAACCAAGGATGCTTACATGAATGCATTTCTTCAGTTTCTTATACGATTCGCCTTTCTTTAGCTGATCCGTAAAGATTCTGCTCAGGTAAAAAAGGACTCTCGCGTCCCAGTACTCGAGAGAAGTCACCACTTTTGGTAAATGCGCTCTGGAAAATGACAAAGATAAATAAAAATTTTCTTCAGTTAAGGATTATTTCATAATTTATCCCTTATACTCTATTTATCACAGAGGAAAGGCAGACGGAAATGTATCTGACAATTTTGAAAAAAGATTTAAGAAGAAGGAAGGCCATAAACCTTATTTTTATGGCTTTTGTAATGCTTGCCACAGCATTTATCGGTTCAAGTATCCAGAGTCTGAATGCGATAATGGGAGGGATTGACGGCTATTTTGAAAAGGCGGGCGCAGGAGATTATATAATAGGAGTTGACAGCGGAAATGCTCTCCGGCTGGAGGAATTTATGAACAACAGCGAAAATGTCCGTTCGGGTTCGCTGTCAGGCAGGATGCTCCTGGTAAGCAAGGAGAATATTGAGATCCGCGGCGAAGAGAAACTGGACTATAGCTATACCCTTTGTCTTTCCAGGCTGGAGACAGGCGGTCAGAAATACTATGATTCTAAGAAGCAGAGAATTTCCCGGGTGACCGAGGGGGAGTGTTATCTTCCGTATTCTCTGATGGAGAGCAGTGGATTAAAGCCCGGAGATAAACTGACCGTTACGGTTGGCGGTACTTCGATGGAACTTACTCTTGCAGGGGAAATGATGGATGTGGTGATGGGGGCTGATTTCATCAGCATGAAAAGAATTCTTCTGAGTACGGAAGATTATGATACACTTCATTCTGCGTCTCTCTCTTCAGATATACCGGAGTATAATATCTACACCCTGGATCTGAAGGATGAACAGGCATTCACAAATGAATTCTACACTTCAGGCATAAACACACTTTTCAATATGGATGATGATATGCTCAAAATGACGTATATTATGGACATGATCATTGCAGTTGTCTTCGCAGTAGTAAGCATTGCTCTCATTATTATCGCTCTGATTGTATTGAGATTTACCATCGTCTTTACGATGGAGCAGGAGTTTCGGGAGATTGGTATACTAAAGGCGCTGGGAATCCCCGAAGGCAAGATCCGGCTATTATATCTTTCCAAATATGTAGTTCTGACGCTGGCCGGCATCATAACCGGATTTTTACTTAGTTTCCCGCTCGGTGATCTTATGGTGGCGCGCGCCTCCCGGAGAATCATGCTGGAAGGGGATAGTACAGTATTATTCCAGGCTGCTGGAGCGGCGGCGGTGCTTGTGATCGTTCTGTTCTTTGGGTGTGTCTATACGGGGCGGATCCGCAGGATATCTCCGGTGACAGCGATCCGCTCCGGTTCTGACGGAGAAAGCTCCGGCCGGACCGGCGTCCTTTCGATGAGGCGTGCAGGGGCCATGCCTGTGCCTCTTTTTATGGCTTTGAATGATATCTTCAGCAGGCCAAAGAAATTTATGATGATGATACTGATATTCGTTCTGGGAATCATTATGATCAATATACCGCTAAGCGCCGGGGCTACACACAGAAGTGATGAAATGGTTCTTATGATGAACATGACGCGGTCAGACGGAGCAATGCTTCGGGAAAATGAAGGAATCATGTCTCAGACACGCTCTGAACTGGAGCGGGAGCTGGAAGGGATCGAAGAGAAGCTGGGAGAAAAGGGAATCAAAGTGCATACATTCAGAGAGGTTATGTTCAAATTTATTATAAGCTGCGGAGATCATATGGTATCCTCTATAGGCGTACAGGGAATCGGGACGGATACAGACGATTATCTCTATTTCAGCGGCACAGCTCCGAAGCTTGAAAATGAGATTGCCGTTACTTCGCTTATAGCCGATAAACTGGGAGCCGGGATCGGCGATACGGTGGAGATTGCGATAGGCGGTGAAAAACGGACATTTATCATCACAGCTCTTTATGAATCGTTGACGAATATGGGAGAGGGAGTGAGATTCTCTGAGGATGTTGTCCTTGATTACACAGAAAAGACCGGAGCAATGGCAGTCCAGTTTACCTTCAGTGAGGAAGCAGACAAAGAAGACACCGGGCAGCGCTTAAAAGAGATCCGGGATATTTTCCCGGAATATGAGGTTATGAGCTGCAAAGAGTATGTAGATGATTCTATCGGCGGAGTTTCTGGTATACTGGATTCTCTGAGCAGAGCCATTTTGATCATTGTTCTTGCAGTAAACGCACTGATCGCAGCGCTGATGGTGCGGTCGTTTATCATCCGGGAAAAGGGGGAGATCGCTTTGCTGAAAAGCCTGGGATTTCCGGATCGTACGCTGATTCTCTGGCAGAGCCTGAGGATCTCGCTGTCGCTGATTCTGGCGGAGGTGACAGCAGCGCTGCTTACACTGCCTTTCTCAAACTGGATCGTAGGTTTTGTGTTCGGGATCATGGGATCTTCAGAGATCTCCGTTGTGCTCGATCCCTTGATGGCCTACTGTGTGTATCCGCTGACGCTTCTGGCGGTCACCACGATCTGCGGCCTGCTATCGGCGCTGCGGCTCAGGAAGATCCGGGCGCGGGAGATCAATATCATGGAATGAGGAGGAGAAAAAGATGAACGCTATTCTTGAGGTCAGAGATCTTTGTAAAACATATATGGTAAATAAAAGGCAGAACAATGTACTTAAAAATATAAATCTTACGATAAACAGCGGCGAGATGGTGGCGGTGATGGGGCCGTCAGGCTCCGGCAAATCTACCCTGCTCTACACCGTATCAGGCATGGACGAACCAAGCGCGGGCCAGGTGATCTTTGACGGAAAGGAGCTGTCCGGACTGAATGCGAAAGATCTGGCGAAGATCAGGCTTGATGATATGGGATTTATCTTTCAGCAGATGTATATGCTCAGAAACCTGAGCATAGGCGACAATATTCTCCTGCCGGCCTTCCAGTCGAAGATACCGGGCAGGAGCCGGAAAGATAAAGTCAGGAGAGGGCAGAAACTGATGCGCCGTCTGGGAATCATTGAAATTGCTGAAAATGATGTAAATGAAGTCTCGGGCGGGCAGCTCCAGAGAGCCTGTATCTGCCGCAGCATGATAAACAGCCCGAAGATGCTGTTTGCCGATGAACCGACAGGCGCGCTCAACCGGGCAAGCTCCGACGGGGTCATCAGCGAACTTGCCGGACTCAACCGGGACGGAACGACAATTTTGCTCGTAACCCATGATGTGAAGGTCGCGTCCTCCTGTTCGAGGGTCCTCTATCTGGTTGACGGTTCTATTTCGGGGCAGTATAATCTTGATCAGGAAAAGCCCGGGGCGGACAGCCGCGAGCGTGAACGGGCGCTCAGCAGCTGGCTGATGGATATGGGATGGTAAGGAGAGAGCAGAGTGGATGTATTGATCGTAGAGGATAATTCAGAACTGGGGGAACTTCTGCTTGATTTTCTGGCCGCCGGAGGATATGAAGCGGAGAAAGCGGAAAGCGGCGAGCAGGCCCTGGAGCTTTTTGCCGCTCACAACCCGCGGCTGGTAGTGCTTGATATCATGCTTCCGGGCATGGATGGATTCGCCGTATGTGCTAAGATACGCAGAACCAGCGACGTACCGATAATCATTGTCAGTGCAAAAGGGGAAAAAGAAGATATGCTCGGCGGACTCGGTCTGGGGGCAGACGATTACATAGAAAAGCCCTATGATATCGATATCCTTCTGGCAAAGATTGACGGCATATTTAAGCGAAGATACCGCGGCGGAGTGATAAAGGAAGGCAGCCTGAATATCGACTGTGCAAAACGCCAGGTATATCTGGATGAACGGCCGCTGCCCCTGACTGTAAAAGAATACGAACTGCTGCTCCTGCTGGTCGGAAATAAGGAACGGGTTATGAGCAAGGAGGAGTTGTTTAACAAAATCTGGGGGTATGACAGCGAGAGCGAGATGCAGACGCTGACTGTACACATTAAGCGGCTGAGACAGAAAATCGAAAAAGACCCCGGCAACCCCCGTTATATCCTCACAGTCTGGGGCGTGGGTTACAAATTTGCGCAGGTGGACAGATGAAGGCATATCGTAAGCTGTGTGCAGCATGGATCGTGTTTTTTGCCCTTATGGCCGTCGGTGTGAATTTTGCTTTAACGCAGATTCTGGACATAGGGCAGGCCAGGACTTATATGGTGGAGATCAACCGCGCCGAGGATGAAATACAGCGTGAGGGCAGGGCGGATCTGGACGGATATACCACCCTTGTAAACATATCAAAGCTGGAGGAAAATGCCGGTGAGAATGAGAAAGCATCCTTCTTTGAGCCGGACAGCGATTATGCAGTCAGACTGATTGACGGAGCGTACTATCGCTTTGACTATGAGCCAGAAGAAAGGGAGAACGCTTCATCTATCCGTCTTGCAGTGAACCTGTCGATGGCAGCGGCCGCTCTGGCGGCGGCCATTCTGATGTTCCGGCTCTGGAGGAATATCCTCCTTCCATTTCATAAAATCGCCGGCCTCCCGGAGCAGATTGCAAGAGGCAATCTCACCGGAGATATAAGGGAGAGCAAAAACAAATATTTCGGAAAGTTTATCTGGGGATTGAATATCCTGAAGGAAAGTCTGGAAGAGAGCCGGGCAAGGGAGAAACGCACACTGAAAGAGAAGCAGACGCTTATCCTCTCACTCTCCCACGATATAAAGACCCCGCTGAGCGCTATCCGGCTTTATGCAAAAGCACTTGAAAAGGATCTCTACAGAGGGGACGAGGAAAAGAAAAGCGAGATTGCCCGGAAAATCAGCAGAAATACGGATGAGATCAACACATATCTCAAAGATATCGTAAAGGCAAACGACGAGGATTTTCTGAATCTTGAAGTGCAAAGCGGTGAATTTTATCTCTCGGAACTCCTTCGGGAAATCCGGGAGTATTACAGAGAAAAACTCCGTCTGCTGGGGACAGAGTATGAAGTGGGAGGATACAGGGACTGCCTGCTCAAAGGCGATATAGACAGAGCAGTGGAGGTATTGCAGAACATCCTTGAAAATGCCATAAAGTACGGCGACGGCGAAAAAATCACCATATCTGTTGCGCAGGAAGATGATTTAAGACTGGTAACAGTGGACAATACGGGGATTCCGCCTGGCGCGGATGAGATGGCGCATATTTTCAGCAGCTTTTACCGGGGCTCAAATACTGGCGGCAGACCCGGCAGCGGACTGGGGCTGTATATCTGCCGCAGACTGATGACTATGATGGACGGTGAGATACGCGCCAAAAGACTGGAAAATGGAATGCGCGTTACAGTTGGATTCCGGATGCAGTGATCTGGTATTTCTGAAGATTTTGAAAATATGTATTCTCTGACGCGGGATTTTTATGAATACCGCTGCAATACGAATTTTGCGGATTTACTCCTCCCCTGAAATATGCTAAAATAATAACGTTGAGCGCACAAAATCCGGCGGCTGCCGGCGTGCGGTTTAAGTATTTGTTACTACAGTGCAAGTATTGAAGAAGGAGGATACACATGATCAAATTATATGACAGCGGCGTCTATCTCTTAAACAATGCCGAGATAGTGGAAGATACAGGAAATGTACAGGTTCCCCTTTCAAAGGAAGAGGCTGCTCAGAACACGATGGCTTACGGAATTTTAAAAGAGCACAATACTTCCGGCAATATGGACAACCTGCAGATCAAATTTGACAGGCTTACTTCCCATGACATTACATTCGTGGGAATTATTCAGACAGCGAGAGCTTCAGGACTTGAGAAGTTCCCGGTGCCCTATGTGCTGACAAACTGTCATAACAGCCTCTGCGCGGTAGGCGGAACGATCAATGAAGATGATCACATGTTCGGCCTTACCTGCGCGAAGAAATACGGCGGCGTTTATGTTCCGCCTCATCAGGCGGTCATCCATCAGTTCGCCCGGGAGATGCTGGCAGGCGGCGGCCGGATGATCCTGGGTTCAGACAGCCACACCCGCTACGGCGCGCTTGGAACAATGGCTATGGGCGAGGGCGGACCGGAGCTGGTAAAACAGCTGCTGAACAAGACCTATGACATCAAGATGCCGGGCGTGATCGCAATTTATCTGGACGGGGAACCGATGAAGGGCGTAGGCCCTCAGGATGTGGCTCTGGCGATTATCGGCGCGACATTTAAAAATGGCTATGTAAACAATAAAGTGATGGAATTTGTAGGGCCGGGCGTGAAGAAGCTGAGCGCAGACTTCCGTATCGGCGTCGACGTTATGACTACGGAGACAACCTGCCTGTCTTCGATCTGGACAACGGATGAGAAGATTGAGGAGTTCTACGAGATCCACGGCAGAAAAGAGGACTATAAAGAACTTAATCCCGGCGCGGTTACATACTACGATGGCTGCGTATATGTGAATCTGAGCGAGATCAGGCCCATGATCGCAATGCCTTTCCATCCCAGCAACGTGTATACAATCGATGAAGTAAATGCAAACCTGAAAGATATTCTTCACGATGTGGAGCAGAAAGCGCTTGTCAGCCTGGACGGCGCTGTAGAGTATTCTCTGCAGGACAAGATCAGAGACGGAAAACTGTATGTAGAGCAGGGGATCATTGCCGGCTGCGCCGGCGGCGGTTTTGAAAATATCTGTGCTGCAGCAGATATCATCAAAGGCAGAAACATCGGCTCCGACGCCTTTACATTCAGTGTTTATCCGGCAAGTATGCCGGTTTATATGGAACTGGTGAAAAACGGCGCCGTAGCAGACCTGATGGAAGCGGGAACCGTTGTGAAGACGGCGTTCTGCGGACCGTGCTTTGGCGCGGGAGACACCCCGGCGAACAACGCCTTCTCCATCCGCCACACGACGAGGAACTTCCCCAACCGTGAAGGAAGCAAGCTTCAGAGCGGACAGATTTCTTCTGTTGCCCTTATGGACGCCCGTTCTATTGCGGCGACAGCGGCAAATAAAGGATTCCTCACCCCGGCGACAGCCGTGGATGTGGAATACAAAGGACAGAAATACCATTTTGACAGCAATATTTACGCGAACCGTGTATTTGACAGCCACGGCGTGGCTGATCCCAGTGTGGACATCCAGTTCGGACCGAATATCAAAGACTGGCCGGAGATGTCCGCGCTTCCGGAGAACCTCATCGTTAAAGTAGTTTCCGAAATTCACGATCCGGTTACCACAACAGACGAACTCATCCCGTCAGGCGAGACTTCCTCTTACCGTTCCAACCCGCTGGGACTTGCAGAGTTCGCGCTCTCAAGAAAAGATCCGGCGTATGTGGGCCGGGCAAAGGAAGTGCAGAAAGCGCAGAAGGCCATTGAGGCAGACACATGCCCGCTGGATGCCCTGGAAGAACTGAAACCGGTAATGGAGACGATTCAGAAGACATATCCGGAAGTGGGCAAAGGAAATATCGGTGTGGGCAGCACCATCTTTGCCGTGAAGCCGGGAGACGGCTCCGCACGCGAACAGGCTGCTTCCTGTCAGAAGGTGCTGGGCGGATGGGCGAATATTGCCATAGAGTACGCTACCAAGCGTTATCGCTCCAACCTGATCAACTGGGGTATGCTGCCGTTCCTGACAGATGCGGATCACGAGAATCTTCCATTTAAAAACGGAGATTATATCTTTGTTCCGGATGTAAGAAAAGCGGTTGCGGAAAAAGCGGATGTGATCAAAGCATATGTGGTGGGCGACGAACTCAAAGAGATCGAACTCAGGCTGGGTGAGCTGACAGACGCCGAGAGGCAGATCATTCTGGACGGATGTCTGATCAACTACTACAAAGCCGGAAGAAAATAAATCATACAGAATATGATCGGGAGGACAGATGTTGTGTAAGGCAGGCGCCCCGCGGGGCGCCGGAAGTGTGCCCGGCCTTACAGCAGCGTCTGTCCTTTTTCTGTCTCTGAAAAAATGGAAAAATATAGATTACATGCAACAGACCTATGTCCTGATGACTCTAATATATAGCAGACGTGGAAGGAGGGGGTGCGGATGCACGATTATGAAACGGCTTCTGTCCGGGAGCTTGTCCGCCGGGCGGGAGAGGGAGATACGAAAGCATTTGCTGTACTGTACTCCCGGAATTATACAGAAATGTACCGGTTTGCCCTGTATATGCTGGGAAACGTCCACGATGCGGAGGATGCGGTCAGCGAGACAGTAATTTCAGCATGTGAAGGAATTTCCCGTCTTAGAAAGGCGGAGTCTTTTAAAAGCTGGATTTTTACGATCCTGAGCAACCGGTGCAGGAAAATCCTTAGGAAGCGCGGCCGGGAAAAATCGGCTGAGGCTCTCACGAAGGAAATGCCGGAGACTACAGGATTCTGCGCCCCGGCGTCGGATTTTATCCAGACCTATGTACAGCATCAGGATGTGAGGGACGCTTTTTCCGAAATAAAGGAAGAGGAAAGGACGATCGTTGCCTTTTCTGTGTTCGGGGGATACAGCAGTGAAGAGATCGGCAGGATGCTCCGTATGAGCGCCGCAACGGTAAGGTCAAAAAAGAGCCGGGCGCTCTGTAAAATGAACCGGATGCTCAGCGAAGACGTTCAGAAAGGATAGAGGTATGAAACGAAGAGGCAGAATGAACTTAAACAGTCACTTGAGAGGAAAGACACGCCGTCAGGAACAGTCGGGTTTGCGGCGAAAAGACGGGATCATATCAGGTACAGAAGATTTTGCAGGCAGAGACGAGGAGGAGAAAATTGAGGAAAAGATCCGCAGCATGACTGCCGATATCCAGGTGCCGGATAAGCTGCACCCGGAAGCGGTTGAGAAGATGCTGGCGGCAAAGCAGCATGCCCGCAGGCGAAGCGGTATGTGGAAATATAGCGGCGCCACCGTGGCAGCCTGTCTCTGTCTGGCGGTGGCGATCACTGCCGGATATGGAGCATTCCGCCCGGAGGACGGGAGGGGAACGGACGCCGGGGAAAATGCAGCTGTAATGGCGGAAAAGGGAGAAAAAGAGACACCTGTAGAAGGAGGATCAGGACTTGCATGTGCCGGCGATTACGACGAAATATATGGTTATATCAGGGCGGACGCTCTGAACAGCTGGTGGGATAACAGTAATTACGGCGCGGCAGTGGAAGACGCGGAGACCTCTGCGGCAATGGGAAATGATATGGCGGCAAAGAGCAGCACCGACGCCGGAACCCGGTCAGGCACAGAGTATTCGGACACAAATATACGCGAGGAAGGCGTGGGAGAAGGCGATATCGTTAAGACAGACGGAGAATATCTCTATGTGATGACGGACCGGAAGATCGATATTGTGGCTATCGGTGATGCAGATATGGAAAAGACGGCGGACATCACTCTGGAAGGAGAAGGGTGGTTTTCCGAGCTGTATGTAGAAGGAGACATTCTGGCAGCCGTATATACAGAGAGTGCACAGGATTATGGCGTTGAGGAAGATGCGGATGCTGCCGGCAGGGACTGCACTGTCACGGGGGTATATGTTTATGACATAAGTGATGCGGCTCACCCGGAGCAGGTGGGAGGATTTTCCCAGAGCGGTTATTTCAACACGATGCGCGTAAAAGACGGTTATGTGTATCTGATCAGTAATTTTTACGCGGGAATACCGGCTGAACCTGCCGAGTGGGAGGCGTATATTCCCCAGGTCCAGGAGAAGCTGCTGGCGCCGGAGGATGTCTATATCCCTGCAGGGCAGTCGGGAAAAGAGTACACGCTGATCTCGGCCTTTGCACTGAATGCACCGGAGGAAGAAACAGACAGCGCGGCGGTGCTGGGGAACAGCAGCCGGTGCTATGTGAGCGGAGAAAATATTTATGTTGCGGAAGGGCTCTATGACGGGGAGGAAGGCGTGACCAGGACGTGTGTACGCAAGATCGCTTACAGGAATGGCAGACTTGCGGCCAAAGCCCAGGCTGAGGTGGATGGAACGCTCCACGATTCTTTCAGCATTGACGAGTACGAAGGCTATCTGAGGCTTGTCACAACCGTTGAGCCGGTTTATACTTCGGGCGGCGGCGTACAGCCCATTGCAGGGACGGCGAGAACAGAGGAGGATGCGGGGCAGACGCAGCTTTTCCAGGCAGACAGCAACTCGCTTTATGTGCTGGACCAGGATCTGGAGGTTGTGGGAGAAATCCATGATCTGGCGCCGGGAGAATCTGTTTACTCTGCGCGGTTCATGGGCGATACAGGGTATTTTGTCACATTCGAGGAGGTAGATCCGCTCTTCTCCGTCAATCTGTCTGACCCGTCAAACCCGGAGATCATCGGCGAACTGAAGCTGCCTGGATTTTCCGAATACCTTCATCCCTATGGAGAAGGGCGGCTTCTCGGTATCGGGATGGATGTGGATGAGGAGTCCATCACCACGGAAGGAGTGAAGCTGTCTATGTTTGACATCTCGGATCCGGCGTCTGTGCAGGAAACAGCTTTCTATGTGATCGAAGATATGTATGGGACGGATGTGGCCTACAATTACAGGGCAGTTTTCGTGGATACGGAAAAAAATCTGTTTGGCTTTACGGCCTGGTCATCGGGCGCAAACTGGTATTATATATTTACATTTGACGAGACAGGATTTCATGAAGTGTTAAAAAGAGAACTTTCCGGCTGGGGCGAGACCCGGGGGCTGTATGCAGGCGAACAGTTCTATATCGTCTGCGGAAATACGGTGGAATCCTACACAATGGACGGATTTGAAAAGGTGGATGATATTGTATTATAAGGGGACAGATCGGCTATGAGCAAAGCGGAGACACAGCTTTGACAGGTAAAAATAATTCGCACTAAATTTATTGAAAATGCACAGCTTC
>ERZ1643250.1481-NODE-1481-length-19904-cov-7.856970_pt1 | contig 19904 bp, 16 predicted proteins | sample MGYA00579262_ERZ1643250 | MGnify/ENA primary metagenome ERZ1643250 (study PRJEB29033, sample SAMEA4952265) | chicken gut metagenome | biome: Broiler Chicken; feature: Gastrointestinal Tract; material: Caecum | place: Ireland | collected 2018 | study: Broiler... | reverse complement strand
TCATTGACAACCTGTCTTTATTCTATTACCGGTATATCTATCGCTTTTCTTCACAGTTGAGCATCATGGATCCCGAAGTATTTTATGCCCGCTACATCGAACACGATTTCGAGACCGACTATGTGCCGCATCTCTTCGAAAGCATCTGCAAACAATACCTGATCCGGCAAAACCGCTCCGGCAAATTAGCGATCCCATTTGAAAAAATCGGAAAGTATTACTATGATGATCCGATTACCAGAACCAACGGCGAATTTGACATTGTGACCCAAGATCCTGAAGGATATATTTTCTATGAAGCGAAATTCCGCAAAGCCCCGCTCACTCAAAGCATGATCGAACAAGAAATCGAGCAAGTCAAAGCTGCCAGATTAGACTGTTATCACTATGGTTTCTTTTCCAGATCCGGATTTGAATCTGAACCAACTGATGATATGATCTTCATCACATTGAATGACTTATATTCATAAAAGGGTATACATATCTCGCTGTATGTATACCCTCTGCGGTGTGAAGCAAGCACCATTTAAATTACATCATTAAATAAAAACCTGTACTAATTAACTAACCAAATGCGTGAATGCATCGAACACAATGTCCGCCATGACATTCTCCCTTATCGTCAGCCATGTTGCGAACAGAAACATCTGCTTCAATTTTCTTTACTTGCGGCTTTTCATAACTCATAATGCACACCCTCCTTTCATAGAAATTATATATATAAGAGGAAAACAAACTATCCTCCCATATATCAAAACACACCTATTTCAACTTTTCAATAATGCTATCAATACTTAAACCACGTATGTAATGCTCATATCTTGCCTTAGCACTTTTACAGAAATGTTCATCTACATATTCCAAGTCTCCATGCACAAATTGCATCATCGCCGGACAAATATCACAAAAGTCATAGGCTCTACAACTAAGACATTTATATTTCGGGGATGCCTTCATTTTAGGATATTGCCTAAAACTACCCCAAATTTCTTCAAAATTATCTCTTGTTAACCTTTGCCCGACATGCCTAAAAGACATGCACGGACACATATTTCCATCAAAATCAATAGCACAACTAGCTCTACCCAGTTTGCATCTGAATAGAGGTCTCTCTTTTTGTAGATTAACCAATTCTACATCATAATCTTCACCAAAAGTTCTTGGTCGTTTAGCAAATTCCTCAAACTCATATTTTAGGGAATCGGCCAAAGGAACGCTGAACTGCTGAACGCTATCATCATTGTCAATGGATGGGAAAATCTCAAACCCAGTTCGGAAAGGAATTCCAAACTTTTCTGCAATAGCTTTAATCTGTGGCAATTCAGAGTAGTAGAGATTAAGTACTGGAGCCTTAACAGATACTCTTAACCCTGCATTAAGTAGTGCTTGAATATTATGCATTACTTTGTCGAAAGCTCCAATTACACCTGTAACTTTTTTATATGTTTCTTCACATGATCCATACAAAGATATATCGATCAACAAAGGAGGATATTTTGATAAGACACTGATTATCTTATCATTGATTAATGAGCCATTCGTGTAAAGCTCAACAATAAACCCTTTCTTCTTGGCATAAAGATAAATATCTAAAAAGTCCTTTCTCGTGAATATATCTCCACCCGTGAGAGTGAGAAACAAAACTTCTTTTTCATATAGAATATCAATTATCTCTATAATCTCATCATAACTTAATTCGTTGGAATAATGATGATCATGTAAATAACAATGCACACAATTGAAGTTACATTTTGGTGTTATTTCAAAAATCACAGAATAGAGTTGATGGTTTTGCTCCCAGACTATTCGTTTATCTGTAGCGAAATCCAACACTTGCATTTTAATTCTATCACTGAAAAAATCCTCCATAATCTTATGCCTCCACAAACTGTCTGATTATCAATGTGTCGATAAACTCTTTAACATCCTCATGGAGAATTTGATAATCAATATCATCAATTATAACTGTTTTCAGCAACGTGACGAGTTCCTCTATACTTCGAGTTCCGTTGATATTGTCCCATATAAACATACCGGTTTCGTTAATTTCATAAATCGCACATTTATCACCAGAATAGTTATCGGAAATATCAATTAGAAAAGAGGAACCATGAACTTTTCGAGCCACGATATTTTCATTTTTCTTAATTACCATATTGTTTACTCCTCATATATTCTTAATATGACAGTTTTCCTTTAGAAAAAGATTTCGCAGAAATCTCGAAATAGAGAATTAACACTAAGTAATAAGTGCCATGGCAATGTTGCCCTAGCACTCATTAAGACTTTTATACGACAAACTGTCTTAGGCAATGATTTCGTCAAAAATGTCAAATACGCACTGATAGTACATTTGTTCTTCTTCAAGCTTCTGCTTGTTCTTACCAATGTTAGCAATACCCTGTCCAATCATAGACCCAACTTTGTAACTCATAGATTTACCCTTACGATCCTGCTTAGCAAACTCTGCTCTATCAGCCTTTGCCATCTGCTTACTTTGACCAAAGTCATTTACAGAAATGAAAGCATATGAGCCCTCATATTTCACACGAATGCAGAACTTAAAATAATCATTTTGATGTTCAGGATGATAAAGAACTACGCAATCCTCTATAGTTTTTCCAATCAATCCTCCCGATTTAACTTGATCTGCATAAAATGCAACAGGAACTCCTATATTTTGTGCACAATCTTTAAGCGCATCCTGCACAGCCTGCAAAGTAATTCCATTACCATCTTTATAACGAATAGTCGGTCTAAACTCTCTTAAATCATTAGCTTTAATCATGTTTATCTCCTTTACTTCATGTTTTATATTACGTTATTAACATTACTGCGTTTTAATTCTCTTTCTAATCAATTTTGCAAATATTCTTATGTGAGTACTCATCTGAGAACCATTGTCCCTCTCAACTACAACAAGCTTAAACTCTCAAATAAATTATTTGCAAATAGAAATCAGATTTTATAATCAAATAACTTTAACTTTTTTACACTCTTTCTTAAAATTGGATTCAAAATTAATTCAGGTTTATCAAAAAGATTTAAATCGACAATTCTTTTGCGTATATTTCTAATTAATTCCTTAGTCACAATACAAGAAAATCCCCCATTGCTTTCTAAGCCACTCTCAAACAAAGCATTATTATTACAACCACCTCTACACAGAGCATATACATCACATTCTTCTTTACATTTATCTCTTCTAACAACTGATTTTTTAATCAACAGGTTAAAGCCCTTCGAGTTATAGATTTTTCTAATATCATCATAATCTGACACAAACCCATAACTGTATTCATCAGGAAAATCTCTATCACAGGGCGTTAATTCTCCATCCGGATTTAAACATAACCAATTACGTAAACATGATGATCTTGCACAAAGTGTAGAAAATCCTTTGTATATATCACTTATCATCCGCATAAATGGATCAACATATATATTACAATCTTCATCATATATCCATATTTCAAATAAATTTTTCATAGCATCTAGATATTGTTTTGGAGTAATTAACAATTCTACAGGAGATGCTTTACTCGTATCAACATAATAGTTCATTTGAAGAGTACAATTAAGTTTCTTCATTTGATAATACAACTCCCTTAAGTTATTTATATTAATTCCAGAAATAACTGTAATTACTCCAAAATTCAAATCATTTTTTTTGATTAATTCCATATTTTTCAACAATTTAGTAGTGCTATTTCTAGTTATATCGTTTATCGGCCCGTCATATGATATACCGAATCCAATATTATGCTTTTTAATTATATCTAAGAACTTTTGATTTAATAATGTGCCATTAGTTTGCATTGTTTGATTTAATTGCACTTGATATCTATCTGCATAGCTTTCCGCAATTTCAACATATCTTTCAAAAATTTCTTCTCCAACGAAAGTTGGTTCTCCACCATGCCATATAATGCTAACACTTTTATAATGAGGGAAAGTAATTTCTAAAAATTGTGATAACGTTTCATCTTTCAAAAAGGTTGAATCATAACCATAATCTTGATGAAAACAGTATATACATCTTAAATTACAACTATTTGTAGGTTTTATGAGAATATTTATGTGATCATAAAACTGATAAATTTCCATTAATAAGAATCCTCCTAACTGTTGACAACGAACATATCAACAGCGGACATATTAAATACGAGATTCAAATCTAAAAATTATCTCTCGAATCAACATGGTCTCCATGACCTCCGCCACTAAGTTGAGATGTATCAGCGTGTGAACCACTATTGTTGGTGTGTGTTGTACCATTAATATGTGCATAATGATTTGCAAATGAATAACATTCTCCTGCTTGTTCCATATATTGTTCAATCAATGACATAGAATCCCTCCTTACCAACAAGAACGTTTAACATTTACTAGTGAGAAATAAATTGCGCTTAATCATTCCCCCCCTTCACAGTAATTCCATTCTTATAATAACAAACTTTTACATTTTTTCATTATTAGTGTCATCACTTACAATTTTACCTGCACAAACAGTATTCATTTTTTACAGAATTTTCCCTTAGAAATTAGTATTCTTAAAAATCGAAAATACGTCCTCTCTTTCTTTTCAATTTTCGTTATCTATTTTTGTAACTCCTCATTCATCTTGATTATCATAAATAAACCAGTTATTACCTTCTTTTACTAAGCATTTCCCTCTCGCTTATTGCTTTTGAATTTCTTCCATTGTCTTAGCTATCGCATAGTTATTTTTATGTTCTCCAAGATAACTTCGATGTTTTTCAAGGATTAATGTTGTGCCAAATACATATAAATTACAAAAACTAATGTCAACATCAGATTGTTCGCACAATACTTAATATCCAAAAGATTTCTAAAAGATTGCTAGTTTTAAAATAAAGAATCAGCTAATAGATAAAACATATTATCCCAAGTTATTTGTATACTTCTTTTGCAACATCAGCGAATATTTTTTATATAATATATATGCTGAATCGAATTTTTTGCTCTTTATATAATTAAAACAAGGTAGAATCATGTCTTTATATACATTTTCCCAAATAGTATCTCTATCTATTCTTTTATTTATGCTGGTGACAATTTCAGGGGCTATTTTATAATATTCCTCTACGTCCTCCTTCAAATCTTTATTACTTTTCATATAGTAATCTCTAAACCAGCGTAAAGTTTTCATTATATCACAGTCATCAGCAAATCCCTTGTGCCCAACACATGCTGTAGTAATATAACATCCATCCATATTTGGATTTGATCTTTGATACATCATCATTCTATTATTAATTTCATTATAGAACTTTTTTTCGTTCTCAAGATAATTACCATTAACATTTTTACTTTTACTAAAAGCTTTACTCCATTCTGTCATATATTGCTTTAATAACGTATTCTTGGGATCTTCAACAATATAATACACACACAATAATCTATATCCCTGCAATAGCAAATGTTCTAATTCCCCTAAATAAGACTTAATTTCCTCTCTAGGTATCGAGCATTCCGGATCATCAATTAAAGATAAAAATATATCATAGATCCAATCAATAGATTTCTTAGCTTTTGAAAAATACAATGTAGCTTCATTAATCATGTGGCTTTCCCCAACATGATAAGACTCAAAAAGGATATATCCTTCTGCTAAATCTATGTTATTATACCAAACAAGTTTATCCTCTTCTTTTAATTGCTCATACAAATCAATTGCATCCTTTAAATAATTTATATATTGTTTTGCCTGTTTTATTTCTACTCCACACTTATATATCCTTTTTAGAGCTTGCCCAATTTCAAATTGAGCGCTAATATATATATCTGTATCGTATTGATTTACCTTTCTTAAAAATTGTAATTGTTCTTTATATGAATTTATGGCTCGAGCAAATTGACTTTCTTCTTCTGCCTCTTGAGCTTCTTTTTCGCACTGGTTAGCTAAATGCTCATATCTGTTTTTTACATTTAAAGTACCACTACATTCCGGACAAATTCTTGCATCTTGATAAGTAAAATTAGGAATATGAAGATAAAAATCTAAATCAAATTCCTTTCCACAATCTTGACAATAAAGCCTTTGCTGATTTTCAAGCAGATGAATGTTTTCTTTTTTTTCTCCAATTGTTGAATGGTACCATTCAAAATATTGCTTTGAATTATACATATATTGTTCTATCTCATCCTCTAATTCTAAAATATTACACATATAAAATTCTGATGTTACAGCTGCATCCACTGTAGAAGAACTCATTATATCTTTTATTTTGTTTTTCCTTTTTTCCAACAATTGTATTAAACTTGGCTCTAATTCTTTTAAGTACACTTCTGGCTCTAATTCTTCTTTTGAATATTCATAATAATAGCCTTTGTATATAAATGAATTTTTCTGCATTATATTATCCTCCATCAATTTAATATAGTTTAACCTAATAATTTCTTTCATTCCGCATCTTCCGAATGAAAATTGCTTTATGGAATGACTAAGCTTCATCAATAAGCTCGTGATCATTTTCTGCCCATTTGTTTTTCGATATAGCTCTTGTATTCGGAACAGTGCTGCATAGCAATTGATATATTTGTTCACCGCGCTGCGATATCTTTCATATTGGGCTTCTATCCGGCTATGTAGACTGTTCACGTGATTCAAATGCTTAACTGCATCGTATTGCTTCCTGTCTTTCATTTGTTTGATCGCGCATTGCTTTTCTGTGCTCAGCATGCTATAGCCTTGCAGACCATTTGTCCATATATATATTTTCTATGCAATATTCTTACTGTAGCTTTTTACATCTTTGAAAACCTTGATTTTATAACCTTTATTAAAGTTTTTCCATCTATCCAACATGTTTCATCAGCTCACAAGAAAAAACACCTGCTTAAAGAAAGTTTCTTGTGTTTGGGTAATTTCTTTACTCTTAGGTTTAAGCTACTAAGCTGATTGCAACTACTAAGAATTTGCTTTCAGAGATTACCTCACAGCTGCATCATTAATCAATTGATTTCGTTTCTATTCTGATTGATGAGAATAATAAGTCAATTGTCAATAATCAACACCAAAATACTTATTGCAGTATTTATAGCAATACATTCGATTCCCATTGTTTGCCTTATCAGCTATATCACAATCAAAAAGTCACCAAATTGATGGTTGAGTATTTCAAAAAAGTTAAAGCATTCTGAAAGATATTTAATTTATGTAATAACCCATAAATGTTGAATTCTAATTTTATTTAACTTCCTTCATAGTTTTAATATATTCTGAAATATATTTCAATTCATATGATATAAGTTTAGATGAGCTGATATAGAAATCAATTATTTGATTAACTGATGCGACCATCTTTAGTGATAATTCATCTTTACATTTTTTTTTAAATGCATCAATATATGCATTTGTATTTATCACCGAATTTCCTATTGCTGTATAACTACTGTTTATTGTGTTATAAGTACGTTCCAATTCTGAAATATTTATTTTCACATGGTTCTCCATTGTATCACCTCTTAATATTTTGAATATTACCAAATCCTCTTGATAAAACGAAATGCAAGTCCCCGTCTGAGTGCTCTTGTTAACTTTGAACGATTACTGAGTTTTAAAAAGACTAATAAGTCGCACATTATAACCGTTTATTTCATTGATAATACCATCTAGGGTTCTCAACTGAGTACTCACATATATTTATATCCCTATTACGTCACCATATTCTAAATATATCTCTTATCTATTTTAGTAATTTCATATTATTTTTAAAGGCTTAACCAACAGTTTGGTGACTTAATACTTTTCAAACAATGAAACAAGCTTACAAAGTCAATAAAGTATCATAATTTTGATGCCGAATACATTGTTCAAACTGTTGAGTCACCATTTTGATGGTTAAGCTTTTTTAAAAGATATTATTTCACTGTCATCTTCTTCTTCCGTTATTATTTATTATTTTTAATAGTTTTTCAGATTTTTCTTTTAGCAAATCTTTTTGTAAATCTATTCTACCACCTTTTTCAATTAGACTATTTAATCCCTGAGCTATTGCCTTTAAATCGCTCATGCAATCCTTCACATTCTCCTCACTATTTTTAGAATTGAATGAATCTATTTCATCAATAATTAAATCACAATATTTTTTTAATCCTTTAAACCATAAATCTAAATATTGAGAAAACTCATACATTGCTTCTGGATCTCTATCAATGTCATAATTATAACCGTTCATATTTATCTACCATCCTGTCTATACTACTTAATAACCATATTTTCATCATCTTGCAATAAGTATGGTATAAAAACCTCTTGATCTCCTTTTGATGAGCTAAACAATATACTATCGTCATTCATATCTTCTATTTCGTAGGTATATCCTAATATAAATCGAGCATCCGAAGCGTTCATTTTTGATATAAATATGTTTTTAAAATACTCTTTTTTAAATCGTCGTATACCTTCCATAGTATCTAAACTATCAAAGCAAACCCAGGAGTATGCATTCTTTTTTGAACTTCTAAAGAATAATTTCAACAAATCACTTGTAGCATTATACCCCTCTTGATTATCTGTATTGTTTTCTCTGCCCATTAATAAGTCATTTTTGTTTGTAAAGTTTTCCGAACCAAATATTGAATCTAGATTAAAATCGTTTTTTTCTTCTGACATCATATCAAACTCTTCAAACATAGCTTCTAGTCCAAGCCATACATACAATTTACTATTACAACTATCATCAAGAGTCGATAATTCCTTTTTAATAAATTTACAGATATCTGAATAATTGGTTATTATATTTAACTCGAGATTATCAAATAAATGTCGACATTCATTATAGAATAAATCATATTTATCTGCCAGTATAGTTACGTTTAGCCCTTTATTCAAAAAACAATAAGCGGTATAAAACAATAAAGATTTTTTTAATGAATCATTATTTGATACTACTAGAATATTTTGATAAGGTCCTTTAATTAAATTCATTCTAAAACACTCTTTAAAAGAAGTTGGTATTCCTAAATATACCGGTATCGAATTTGCTATTTCCGGATTTTTGATTTTATATTCATTGATTACATTTTCATCAAATGTTTGTCGTTTATTTGACTGAATAATTTTTACATTTTTCTTTAAACAATTTTCGCATTTTATTTTTGCTTTTTGCGCTATCCTCTTTTTTGCGGAATCATTTGCAAACAGCACTTTTCCTCTTTGCATAAGTTTTTTTTCTGTACCATTTATTTTTATATTTTGCCGTACAATTACTTCACCTTGGTTTAAATCACGTAACAAAGAAACTGGAGTGTCATCCAAATTTGTCAGCATTAGCGTTTCTCTAATTTCATTAGGGGTATTTTTCATCGCGAGTCTAGTCATTACTTGTTGTCTACCCTTTTCAGTAAATCCACGTAAACCTTCCTGTAAAGACTGATCAGAAAATAAGAATGATATTCCAACCGACCTTAATTCAGACAATAGATTTTCTAACTTCTGTTTATATTCATAATCACTACTAATATGTTGACTTAGAATATGAAATTCGTCTATTATAATTAGAATTCTTGGGAGTGTTGATGCAGGCAATGCTCTATAACTCTCAAAATCTGTTACATTCTCATTTAAAAATAATTCTGTTCTTCTCTTTTGTTCTTTTTCAATTTCATCTAATAATCCAAAAGTAAAACTCTTATCTTTCTGTAAACCTATAAGTTTTATATGAGGTAAAGTCTCATTAATATATTGCGCAAATTCATTAATTTTGTAATCAACGAGCCACAACTCTACTTCATCACTTGTGTATTTGCTAGCAATGCCTTGAATAATAGTATGTAATGCTGTTGATTTCCCGCTTCCTGATGTGCCACTAATTAATGCATGTGGAGCTAATGAGCTTCCAAGATCAAGAGTAATTAAACTTGCTCTATCATCAATCGCAAAAGGGATGCGAATACTTGAAATTGCCGATGAATCCACATTTTGTTCCACATGATTCAAAATATCGTTATCAATTATCATCGATGACAATTCATCATATAAATATTGATAGATTTCATTGAACTGCTTAGTTTCCACAAACTCCAATTCTGTCATTCGTGTAGTTTCTGAGTCATCAATAATATTAATCGAATCATCTTTTGCAAGAATATTTAGCATGTTATTATTTATCCAACCTTGCACAGAATTATCTGTAATGGAACTTTTGCTTTCATTTTTAAGGAAAAGAAGATGAATCCCACATCTTTTAGCACTTTCTACTAATAAAGATAATTTTTGCCAATGTGTATTCTCGTATCCTACACCAAAATTATTTAATATTAAAATCATATATGGTAATTCGTTGCCTTTGTTTTGTTCACTGTTAAATGTAAAAACATCTTCAAAACCAGCTATTCTTTTGGTTGTCGACTCTATAGCCATTTCTAAGTTATTCAACAATTGTAAAAAACTTTCAGAATCCTTAACCACTTGTAATTTAGGGTGATAAGACGGCATTCCATCTAAAGATATAACGACTCCTAAATCAGCAGCCTTTTCTAATAAATCAACATAATAGATTTGCGATATCTCTGAGAATTCATCTGTTCCACCACAAATCTGACATATTAATGTTTGAACTGTTTTTGCTAGTTTTTTATCAATAAATTCATCATAATCGATATTGATGGCCATCCAAGTTTTCAGACTGAATGCTAAATCAAAAGAAATTTTGTAAATATAACCATTTTTCTTAAATTGCGGAATGACAGATAACAGTTCATCACAATAATTTTGAACATCATCATCTTCGAGCCTATTTAAACTAGAGATACATTTAAAAAAAGATTTATTTGGATTATTTGAAGTCTTATTAAAATTCTCTAGTGTTTCAATATCATTTGATAACACAAAGTGTATTTTTTCAAGATTAATTTTTACTGAATCAATTTTTTCTTCTTTTCTTTTTTTCTTTTGGCTTTCCAACTGGTAAATATCATCTTCTATAATGCAAATTTTTGAATCAAGTTTTTCTTTTTTTTCACTTAACTCACTAATTCGTTCCCTAATTATATCTCTTTTCTTAATATTATATTCCTGTTCTAAAGAGTCTTTAATCTGATATATTCCACGAAAGAAATCAATAATCATATTCTCTTCATTATAATATCCCTGTAACTCTTTCCTTTTCAACTTTTCCGTATATAGATCTTGATCACATACTTTTTCTGAAAATTTTTTTAATTCTAAAAATGATGAAATCAACTGCTTTTGTGGATACTTCTTATAATCTTGTATTAATTGTTTTTTGTGTACAAACAAATTAGAGTATCTAGGTGTGTTAAAAAACTTGTTTCTAACATAATTATACAAATCATTCAATTCGCTAATATGTTTTTTTTCATCATTAGCATATTGTTCTAAAAGTCCACTAATTGCTGTATCATTATTCAAATCATTATCATTTAAAAGATAATTAATTTTGATTCTTTCCATATTTATTCTTTTCTTTTCTCTTATTAATTCTTTTTTTTCATCTTCATAATCCATACCTATTTTTTTCAATTCGTCTGACAAATCAGTTATCTGTTTTGCTATGGATATATAATAATCATAATTACTCATCAAAATCTCTTTCATTTTTTCCTCCATTTACGTTTATGAAAATCAACACTTAATCTCTATTTTTCGCTTTACCAACAATTTGGTGATTTAATTCTTTTCATACAATGATACAAACTTACATAATCAATAGAGTATCGTAATTTTGATACTGTGTACATAGTTCAAAACGTCGAATCAACATTTTTATGGTTAAGCCTTATTTTTAAGTTTTCTAAACTTCAAAATATTCTTTTTATCTAATCCCTCCATCTTTTTATACACCCAAAATGTTATATATAAATATTTCTTTTATAATTTTAGTGCATAAGATCAATTTTAATTATAATTTAGAATTATAATTCATTTATTATTTTCCATATATTAAAGTAAATGACAATTATTTTATCATCAACAGCAATTTTAAATGCATCAAATGTAATCGTTTTCTTCGTTTTTTGCACAATGCACGTACTTATCTCATGTATCCAATTTCAATTCTGACATAATAATGTTTAAATGTGGATTAAACTATTCTTGCAAAGATGTGGTGCTCCTCATCCCAGACGTTAACCTTGTGGATTTATTAAAATTATCTACGATACATACAACTATCAAGCAACATTCCAGATTGAATTTGAGAGTAACTGAGAGATTTTCGTATCCTACATTGCTTAAATACTAGCACAGAAATCGCAGTAAGATACTTTAGATGTTTTAACTAGCTAACTTTATAATATTACAATCATGCCAAAAATACATTCAAATTTCATTCTGATCCATACAAAGACAATAATCATTTCAAAAAAGCAACAAGTTTTCATATACTGATTTGATTATATAATTTCTTGCATGCTACCCCCTCAAGGATATTGCTTCCTTATTATTCATCTCTATTTCAGATGCTAAAGATAATATTATTCATAACTAAATTATGACATATTATACTCACTCCTTATCTTTTGAATAATTATCTTATATATAGGAAGAAGTGTCGCCATCTCTGTTTTCTGAAGCAATTCAAATACTGCTTTTTCATTTGATTGGTAGATGTCATAGAATACTTCATGGTAATATTCATATTCTGTCAATGCTGGATTATCGTATTCTGAATGTAGCAGCATCCCTATATTTCTTGCAAGAATTTTTTGTATATTGTAAGATTCTGTCATTATAAAAATATGTGATACCTCTACTTTAATCAAATCGCCTTCTTCTTTTATAAAAAAATTAAACCAACAAATTATCATATTATTATTTCTTATCATAGGGAATGGAAAAGCACTATATTCTGCCAATGGTCTATGTTCTTCAATTAAGGTATATATTCTTTTACAGTTCATTATGTCTTTCTCCTTTTACATACTCTACTGAAAATCCTTTAGTATTTCTCTGCATTTTTTTGAATTTCTCTTTTGAAATAAAAACTCGATTACTTCCGGCTCCATAAGCAGTGTCATTGACCCAAATACCCGCTATCTCTCCATTGTCAAATAAGCTAAATCCTGCAACTACAACACTATGGTTCGAAAAACCCTTAGTAAAATTCTTTACAAAACCGTCTTTTATCCTAAATCTACGATTAGCTATATCTTTTTGGCATAAATCTTCACCTTTTATAGAAAGCCCTATGCTTTCTCCATTTTGAAAATGCTGTATCATATTGCTTAGCGTAACCTCATTCCCAAAAAACCTAGATGCTAACACATATTTATATGATAGATTACATAATACAAAAAACTTTTTTCGATGTACAGCATATGTTCCTCCATCAAATTCACACAAATTATGCTTTTTAAAAAAACTTATTCCATCCTTCTCAGTTAATTTACTACCTGTTTGCTGATTAAACATACTGCAACAACTATTAATTGAACAAGTGTTTATATATCCAGAAACTGCCATGCCCTGTTTTTGCGTAATATAATCACTATAGCTTTTGATGAATTTATCCCCTTGAAATCCTAAAAATGTTGTATTTACTTCTGAGTGTATATTTCTTTTAATCATTTCTCTCTTTTGATTCAAATTATTGTTTTTATTCTTTAGTTTTTCTGCCCTATCTTTTATGCTTATATAATGCTTTTTCAAATCGTTACAATATGTGTCCTTTTCACATTGTTCTTTGGTCAGATTATTTGAATAGATATAGTTTTTATATTCGTTATAAGCATTATTCTCTTCTTTCTGCAAAACCTCATATTCTTCTTCATATTTAATGATTTCGTGCTCAAAAATCTCCAGATATCTATTTCCATATTCCTGCCACTCCTGAGAGTTCTTCTCATAATGCTGATTGCACCAATTAAATGCATCATCCATTTCCTTAAAAAAGCTCTGATCAAATTCGTTTAATTTCTTGTTAGTTTCTAAATCACTATTTCCAGTATTATAATCATCATTGCTATGCGTATTGCTCTGAATCTTGTGATCAGAAATATCAGGATTTGCTATTTGATATTCCTGACTATTGCTTGGCATAGATGGAGAAGCATTATTAGAACTCAAATCTGTCTTTAGTTCAACTTGGTTACCTTCAAAATCCATACCCAACCGATCCATAATTTCTTTCAGTTGCTCTTCATACTCCGCAATTAATTCTTTTCTTTCTTGTATAATATTTACAGTCTCACTAACATCTTCACCTACAGCTTCTAAGTCTTCTAAAGTTCTCATGTTTTCTTCTGCTTCTGAAAGCATTAAATTCAACTCATCTTGAATCTCGATGATTTCAGATTTATACTTTTCTATTTCTTGCTCAATTTCACTTTTTTGCTCTGAAAAATCATTTTTTTCCTCAATAAGTAATTTTGATATTTGAACATCTTGTTCCAGTTTATTTATAGCATTTTGTAAATGTGCTTCATGTGATTCGATTTCCTCTTTTTTTTCAACTAGTTGTCCCGTATTTTTCTCTGCATTCTCAATCACACATTCAATATCATTAAGTTTCATACTTAATCCTATAATTTTTTAGTGTATCGCATTTAAACGTGACAAAAAATCATTAATTCTAGTCTTCTGTTCATTAATCATTTCTTTTCTTTCATCTATGATATTTAGTGCTTCACTTACTTCTTCACCTAAGGTTTCAAGACCTCTAATTGTTGATTGCGATTCAATATTTTGTTCTTCTAATTCATCCAATTCCTCATTCATTTCTTTTAAAGATTCTTCAAGTTCAGTTTTCTCCTCAGAGATTCTATTTTTTTCCTCATTTGCCTCTTCTTTATTCTTTTCCAGCGAATTTGCTACCTCTGTATCATCAGATAGCCTTGTAATTGCTGTTTCAATGTTATTTATTCTTTGATTTACGATTTCCAACTTCTCTTCACATTTACTAATTTCATTCTCAAAATTTTCTATTTTTTCAATATTATCTTCAAAATTTTCCCAATTCGCCATAGATTTACATCTCCTTTAATTTTTCATATTTTTTTAAATACTCTAATCGTTCATTCTGATTACATGTACATTTTCTTTGCTTACATCTACATTGATGCATTTGAACTTTTGCTTCATTTAATATATGTATATATGCACACACACCAAATGAATCTCCAACATGACTATATCTCTGCCTAATTCTTTCTATCTCTTTTTTTGTTAACAGAAGACCAATCCCGCATATTCCTAGTGTCTTTCTAAATCCTTCTAACTGTTTTGCTTCAGCTTTTGGGAATGCTGTTGCATAAATATCTTGATGAGGATTGACTATCTTTTTAGATAAAAAGGACTCTACCTGATTTCTCACTCGACGATCACATATTGAACAATAATTTTTACATTCAGGGTAAGGCATGTATAGATCAACATGTTCTAATTCGTAACCACACATTATGCTTTTTAATTCCTCATCAGTAGGTGGTTCTTCTACGTCATGTTCTCCTTTAAAATTCAACATTCGAATTGCTCTAACCCTATCTTCGCCTTCATGGTAAAAATACGCATGACCTGTTTTAAAATTAACAACTTGATGCATTTGCTCATCGTTTAAATCCATTGTGTTCCCTATTTCTTCTCGATCATCTTTAGCGGTAACTCGCATCAGAATCTTAACATTAGTCTGCTTAACTGCTTGTGGCGCAATTGCTGTAGGTAACTGATCCGCAATTAAGATTCCTTGACCAAGTGCACGCATTTCTGCAAGCATATTTACAAATAGTTCAATGGTTTGTACTTTAGGATTTGCTCTATTATCACTACCACTTCCTTGTGCACCTATCAGATTATGCGCTTCCTCAACTAGCAGCATATGTTTTAATGGTGAACCTGATTTTCTTTTAACTTTACAATATTCATAAACATAACTTAACAAGAACATCATCATCAATGATTTTTCATCACCATTCAAACTATCTAATTCCATTATAATCGGACGTCCCATTAGATCTTCCATTGGAATAGTACGTGGTGTATCCAACATTCTTCCCTTAGATCCTCTTCGTAATGAATTCAAACGTTCTAACAGAGAGGCCTGAAAATCGCTCCGCATTTTACTGTCAAATCCCGAATGCGAAATAATATAAGCTGCATTTCTACACAAATCTGATAAAGTTGGAGTCTCTAATCCATCCTCCCCTCCAACACTGTCTTCATACCATCCTTTTTCTAAATAAGTTTGTCGTATAGCCTGTTCAAGGAAAATTGGTAAAGGATCAAATAAATCAAATGCCCCTACAAAACAAGCTTGCAGCCTGGAAATATGGCTTTCAATCTTTATACCTGGAAGCACTTCCATTGGATTAAATCTAAACGGACTCACTCCTTCATCGCCCAGCGTAAATACAAGCATGTCCTCTTTAAATACATCTAATTGCTTAAGAGCTCTATATTCCGTTTTCGCTGGTTCAAGAACAATGAACGGTATTTTCTGATTTTCAGGCTGCTTCCACAATTGATATAGAATGTTAAACATAGCGGTTGTTTTACCGCTGCCTGGCACTCCTACAATTAATCCATGTTTTGCTAACTGCTGACTATCAAATTGAACTGTGGAAGTATTCTTATCATCTAAATAAACTCCTAAATTAATGATGCTTCGTTCGCTTTTAGGTTTGCCTATCTCTCCTAATCCCGTATCGTATCCAAACCCAGGAAATCCTGGTTTTATTGGTACAGGTATTCTAAAGAAATTTGAGATTTCTTCCAGACAGTTTAATCTTGAAAATCTTTGTGCTCTGTATGGACCATCATGATCGTTCCAATATGCGGTATGAACATCTGCTGAAATATCAACATTCACATAACATGATAAAAGATAATCAAACTTTTCTGATCCTTTTTTTAATACTTGGATACTTCCTTCATTTTTTACACTATTTACTAAAAATGCATTTGCTAGTATTTCTGCATTTGAATCAGAAAGCACTCTGACAGAACTCAAAAAAATACGACTAGTTTCATATTGTTTATTCATCTTTTCGCAATTATCCACTGGCGTTTTTAAAATAGGAAGTTTCTTTCCTTGCCAGAGAACTTTGCCGCTTTCTTTAGAACGAATAGTTTCTCCATTCATACACTCTTTTAAATAATTGATATTGCCATTCATCCAATTCTGTTCAGTTTTTAGATATTGCGAAGGAACAATAGTTACATCAATAATGGCTCGTCCTTTGTGACTTAATAGTGCATTACAGATATTCTCCATGCTGTTCTCTGTATTAGTCCACATATAAGGCACATAAAAATCTTGATGAGATCCATCTGGATATCTATCACTTTGATATTCCATCTCATTTTTAGTAATCTCTGCAATTTCGTTGACCCACAAGATATTTTCTATATTATTTTCTATCCTTTTAAAACTGTATTCATTTTGCAATAATGCATTTCTAATCTTAAAATCAGCTGCACTGATTTCCTCATCACTTAAGAACTGATATGATGCGCATCGGAAAACAAGGTAAAGTATAATTGAAAAGTCTTTCTTTACCAAGCGCATACTGATTCCCCAATTGCTTCCTAATCCATGAAACTGTCTGAGCATCATCATTTGCTTCTTTACAACTTCTATCTGTCTATTGTCTGGTTCTTTGCAAAGATAATCAAACCGTGATTCTGTAAAATCTGGCAGTCTGTCCAATTCATATATCAAATAACTACACTCTTTATTAGCAAAATCATAAGTCCAAGAGCTTGCATCAATATTGTCCCAATTTACTATTTTTTTCATTTCACTTCTCCTAAAAAGGCAAAGCGTCAAGCTAAGCCTTACTTTTTTATTTACTTGTAATCGTTTTTTCGTCTCTCAATTAATTGTTCAAGTTCGTTTGCATTAGATTCCTCTTCTTTTTCCGCAATCTGCTTTATATTAAAGATTTCTCCATTTACTTGTTTAATGCATTCAAAGACTGCATCAAATATCCGACTTAATTGTCCATTTATGTCTTCTTGAAAAGAATGAACAAATATTGAGTCTTGCCAGTCAGACCATGCTTTTCTCCATGCCTCTTCTTGTTCCATACACCGTTTATTGTGGGAAACAATTTCATCAATTTTCTGCTTAAGTAAATAACCATAAAACAATAGACCTAATCCCCCCACAAGAAGCAGCAGGCCAATGGTAGGATTAATACCAAGGAATAACAATCCGATCAAAGCACCAATAATGCCAAAAACCATCATCGAGTGTCCTCCTCTTGAATTTTCATCAAAAGGCAAGGGCCTCATTGGTACTGTTGGTAAATCCGGAGGTGTAATAAAAGTTTTTTCTTCTACAAAAGTAAAATTTCCCACATGGTTAAATAACACCAAACATGATATTGGATTTATAGCATTAGTCACAGGTTTAATAAAATAATCACTTTTTGTCACATTGCTTCTATCCCATTGCACTTCTTTTTTTTCTATCTTTGCAGGTACCCCATTTTCATCCATTTTAATTGTTAATTTTTCAAAATATTCTTCTTCTGTTAATTGTGCTGTTTGACTTGTTGAATAAAACACCTGTCTCTTGGAACTTTTTTTCAGCCAACTCCACATTTCTGTATCCGACATATGCTCCGTACTTTTTTCTTTTGGTTTGGGAGGTTGTGGAATAATTGGTTTAACCTCTTTTTTTAACTCGTTTTTTTCACCGCAAATTGGACACTCTGTTGCATTATCATCCATCTGAGTTCCACAGTTTTTACAATAAATCATAAAAATACCCTCTTTCTTTTCTTTATTAGATACTTGTTTTTGTAATTCGTTATTCATCTTGAATATCGTAAATAAACCAGTCGTCACCTTCTTTTACTAGACTAAAGATCACCCCTCTTGCCTGTTGTTCTTGAATTTCTGCCATTGTCCTTACTGTAGCATAATTATCTTCAATTTTTATGTCGTCCAAAGTTACATCGATCATTTTTTCTGGAATTAATGTAGTGCCAAATGCATACAAATCCTGAAAACTAAGATCAACGTCAGATAATTCCCCCAACATTCCATTTCCAAAAGCCACAACAGCTTCTACCTTTTCTCTAGTGTTTGAATCGAACATATTGATCATTTCATCCCAATCACCTTCATTTGCTGCTTGGGCGAATGTTTCAATTCGATTCTGTATTTTTTCTTCATCTGATGCTAATGCTGCACAAGCTACAATTAGTAATGAACTAAATACCATAATAATCGCCTGAAATATTCTATTTCTTTTCATAATCTATCCTTCGTCCGTTTCCATATTTAATTACAATTAGTATACATAAATAGATTCGCCGTATAACAAACTATTTATATATAGCCCATCTCCAACTGACAATAGATCATTTTCAACATTGAAGAAAAGCGTGTCTAAAAAGCCTATATTAACAATATCTTCTCCATAATCTAAAAAATGATCATAATAATCAATACGATTGTAATACTCATTTTCAATTGGGGCATTTTGCACTACTTCAACACTATCAACACGATCTCCATCCAGATAAAAATCAGCTGTTAATTCGGTAATAGAAAATCCTTCCTCTGGTTCATAATCCGAGTTTTTTTCCTGACATTTTTGAATATATAATTGAGTAAATTTTTCGCTATTTTTTAATTCGATATGAATATCTGTAATACCTGAATCATCCTCATTTATCGTATATTCCATCAATGGTTCAGACTCCTCCCATAAAAACCACTCTATTTCAGAAGAAGTAGCAATGTAATTAGGAGCAATTGGGTATCCTTGATCATCAGTACTTATATTTGTTATTTCCATATAATAATTATCATAACTACCATCTTTAGGTTCTTGAGGTAATAATCCACTGATTGATGTCATTCCTGATTCATTGCCACGATAAATTTCAATGTATCCCGATTCTCCTACTTCTTTGGATATATTAATAAAGTAATTATACTCATCATCAGCACAATAATAGAAATC
>ERZ1643250.1477-NODE-1477-length-19948-cov-7.492233_pt1 | contig 19948 bp, 7 predicted proteins | sample MGYA00579262_ERZ1643250 | MGnify/ENA primary metagenome ERZ1643250 (study PRJEB29033, sample SAMEA4952265) | chicken gut metagenome | biome: Broiler Chicken; feature: Gastrointestinal Tract; material: Caecum | place: Ireland | collected 2018 | study: Broiler... | reverse complement strand
TGCCCCCGCTTTTTGAACCGCTGAAAGAAAAGTTTTTCTGCAAGGGGAGTTCTACCAAACTGTCTCGGGAGATATACTTGAATTTTTACTCGAGAAAATTCGAAAATGATGAATTTATATTCATGGAGAAAAAATTTTTTGGCTGCTGTCAAGAAAAAATTAAGTTTTATACTTGTGCAGTGAGATAAAACGTGCTATGATAAATCAAAAGAAATTGTGAAGTTGGATGAAAATTGTGCTGAATAGACCGGAAAAGATGAATCTGCAAAGGGGACAAAAGATTGGGGCTGAATTGTCCTTGCTGCATTTTCATAAGCAATGTCCAAAAAACAGACTAGAAAAGGGGAGTGTAAAACCAATGAAGAAACGGTTCCTTGCATCCGCAACAGCATTCGCATTGATTCTATCGTTGCTGCCTGTGGCATCGCTGGGTGCGGAGGCTCCGCCTGCGGAGAATTCCAGTGTTGCGACGACAGTGGAAGATGCGATTCTGTATCCGTCGGAAAAATCTGGAAGCCTAGACTACAATGTAGTCTACACCTCCGAATATGATTCGGAGGTGAAAATCCTTGACAGCTCCAATTCCGGATTTGACATTGGCACAGTAGAAGAACTGGAAACAGTGATGGGAGTGGCCGACGCACCCAAAGTCCAGTTGGGGACGTCGACTGGTCTTCGCACCCTCGGGTATGCGGTAACAGCAAACCTGGGGTTTGACGAGGACGGGGACATTGCGCAGATCGAGATTACCGATGTGAACGAGCGCCCCATCGTGGGTATTTCCTGGAAAAAAGATAATATTGGTAGCGATTACCAGGGGTTTGCCGAGGCTTTCGAGCGCAATGGCGCCTACGCCGTGTATCTGCCCCAGGTACACGATGCCGATGAGGCTCGGGAAGTTCTGAGTCAGATCGATGGTATCTTTATGACCGGCGGCGAGGACTGGAATCCTGATCTCTACGATCAGGAGCAGACTCCTCATGGTTCCAGAGGTTGGAACGACGCCCGGGATACCTCTGACATCAATCTGATGCAGCAGGCTATCGAGATGGATGTGCCTCTGCTGGCTGTCTGCCGGGGTGAGCAGGGCTTCAACGTGGCCATGGGCGGCGGTCTGATTCAGGATGTGCCCTACTACCTGGGTCAGAAAGTCCTGAGCGGTGAGATCACTGCTGACCGCGTGACGGGTATTCTCTCTGGTTCTGTCCCCAGTGATCTGACCGGCTATGAGGACATGGATGATGCGCTGAAGGTCCCTGTGGAGGACACCGGCTATCGGAAGTGGAACAGTGAAACTGAGGAATTTGAAGCCTACGAATGTGGGGAAGATGCGCATCTGCGTGTTTACATTGATGGCTTGATTCACAGCGGCGGTACCGGCTACCATGAACTGGCTGGCGGTGCTGGCAACGAAGGAATCGCCATCAGCAAGGAATCCAAGTGGTTGTACGATATTCTTGGCACAGATACCCTGGAGTGGGTCGCCACTGCCCACCACCAGGCGGTGGACCCGGATAATCTGGCTGACGATCTGACTATCGTGGCCATGTCCTCTGACGGGATCGTGGAGGCCATTGAGCACCAGGACAGCCTGTTTGCGTTGGCTCTCCAGTGGCACCCGGAGCGGGATGCTCTGGAGGTTACCAGCGGTACAGACGTAGACCAGAACCAGTGCAATGCTTTGCTGGGCGCTCTGGTAGAGTACGCGGGAATTTACGACGATCGGACGAAAACAGAACTCACCTTTACCTATCCGGATGGGATTGTCCAAAATGAGGTAACGGTGGAGTTGTACAGCGGCTTCCCCACCTCTGCCAGCAGCACGCTGGATACAATGATCAGCCGCGGTTATTTACAGGAGATTCTGCCCAATGAGGACGGCAGCTACACTATCAACAAGGCCGGTACTTACAGCTACCACATCTCCGGCGACGGCTACTATAATATCCTGAAGATCTTCAACGTGACCGACGAAGATATTGCGGCGGGCACGATGACCGTAAAGGTCACCGGCGGCAAGCTGGGCACCAACGAAGATGCGTTCGGCGACGGCTATCAGCCCACCGTAAAGCCCAGCCAGGCCCCCGACACCTATGTGATGGATGCCCGGGACAACATGCTGTGCATCTGGCCCGATGAGATTCTTGATCCTTACTTCACCACTAAGGATACGACTCTGGACAAGAAGTACACCACCCCCGCCTTCGACGGCACTGACGCTGCCCATGAGTTCACCACGCAGGACGAGATGGTAGCGTACATGGAGAAAATGGATGCCCAGAGTGACGACATGTACCTGTATTCGGCCGGAACCACCCCCAACTACAAATTCGACATCCCTCTGGCCATCTTCACCGAGACGGCGATCCCCGAGGACGCCACCCTGGAGGAAGCTGCCGATCTGGTCAACGCCAACGGCAAGACCACTGTGTGGTATCAGTCGCAGATCCATCCCAACGAGCCCGCCGCTGGTGAGGGCGCTCTGGTGGTAGTGACCGATCTGGTTACCGATCCGGAGACCGCAGCTCTGTTGGACGATATCAACATTGTTGTGGTGCCTCGGATCAATCCGGACGGTTCCTATCTGTTCAGCCGTGCGACTTATGACGGTTTCGACATGAACCGGGACCACATGTCCCTGAAGGCCGCTGAGCTGGCCCAGCTCCACACCGCCTACCGTCTGTTCATGGCGGAAGTGGTGGTGGATACCCACGAGTTCACCTTCTACGGGGCCAAAACTGCGGGCTACATGAACGATTCGAACGACATTGAGACCACCCCCGCCACCAGCCTGAACAACAATGCGGCCGTAACCGAATTTGCTCTGGATATGTGCGGCTACACCTTTGAGCAGCTGAAGGACGCCGGGCTGCGCGTGTACCACTACGGCCAGACGGCAAACAACCCCATTGGCCGGGCTTACTTCGGCCTGTATGACTGCCTGTCCTTCCTGGTAGAGACCCGCGGCATCGGCGCAGGCAAGACCAATTTCGAGCGCCGCGTATTCTCTCAGGAGACTGCCGTTCTCTCTTATCTGACCTATGCGGCGGAGCACTCTGAGGAGATCAAGGAACTGGTGGCCGACGCCCGCGAGGAGACCATCGCAAAGGGCGCGACCTACGACGAGGACGATGTTCTGGTTCTCTATCAGACCGCTTCCGGCGAGACCCAGACTGACTACGAGGGAACCCTCATCCAGTACAATATGGATGGTACGGTGCACAGCAGTGAAGCCGATACCATGGCGCTGTATGATACCATCGAGCGCAGCCGTATCCGTCCCACCGCTTATGTGATCCCCGCCGATCTGGAGAATATCGACAAGATCCTGTACATTCTGGACAATCAGGGTGCGGAGTACTACCGTCTCTCTGACGGCTCCAGAGCCACTTTGGAGCAGTACTACTATGTGGGTCCCTATCTCTACAATGATAAGGAACGGGGGATTGAGGCCGGCCTGCGGGACGCCGAGCGGGTACGTTTCTCCAACGGCGCCTATGTGATCCCCATGGACCAGGTGGCCGGCAACGTGATTGCCATGCTGATGGAGCCCGACGTCACCGACTCCAACGGCTATGACGGAAGCCTCTACCAGTACGGCGTCATCGACTATGACGAGGAGACCATGAACTTCCCCATCTACCGCTATACCGGCGACAATCCGCGGGAGACTCTGGTCAGCAATTCCAGCTCCGGCGGCGGTTCCAGCGGCGGCGGTTCCAGTTCCGGCAACAACGGCAGCCAGACCGAGGAGCCCGATGAGCCCAGCGGCACGCAGGACGAGAACGTCTTCTCCGACGTGTCTTCCAGCGCCTGGTACGCCGAGGCGGTGAACTATGTGTATGAGAACGGCCTGATGACCGGTATCTCCTCCACCCAGTTTGCGCCTAACAACACGCTGACCCGTGCTATGGTGGTACAGACTCTGTACGCAATGGCGAACAAGCCCGCGGTGAGCGGCTCCGAGAACTTCACGGATGTGTCCTCTGGTGATTGGTTTGCCGACGCGGTGACTTGGGCTTCCGCCAACGGGATCGTGAGCGGCTACAACGCCACCCAGTTTGCTCCCAACGATCCGCTGACTCGGGAGCAGCTGGCGCTGATCCTGTACGGTTATGCCCAGATGAGGGGCTATAACACCACTCAGAGCGGCACGTCGATTCAGGAGTTCACGGACTATGGTTCCATTTCCGCTTGGGCCCTGGAGGCTATGGACTGGGCGGTGAACGCCGGTCTGCTTTCCGGAAAGGGCAATGGCGTGCTGGATCCCACCGGTACGGCCACCCGTGCGGAGGTTGCGCAGATTCTGATGAACTTTTCTGAAACTGTGGTAGGATAACAAAAATTCCCCTGAACAATAAAACAAAGCCCCAATAAAGAAGCCGCGGTTCAACTTGAACCGCGGCTTCTCAGTTTGTTGAAAAACCTGCGCAGAGTCAAATCCGTCTGAGTCCAGGGCGGGGGAGCCCGAGGGGCGGCCGCCCGCCTCGAATTGGATCAAATGTCCCGGGAGCATTGCTGTGCAAGGATTCCGGCGAGCGAAGCGCGGACTTTTGCGCCGCTGCGCGGCGCAAGGTAACGGCATTTTTGCATGGAATACAGCACGCCGGTCACCGGATTGCCAGATAGCGGTACTTCCTTCCGGTCTCATTGGTAGCGATGTACCGGTAAGAGGAGGAACTCATCTGAACTCTCTGAACGTATACGGTGAAGCCGGAGTTGGTGAGTGTAATAACATTGGCGTTGATGTCGCCGTAGTTGGTATCCAGGAAAACGACCAGATTGCTGCCGGCCCAGGCCATGCCGCCGTAATACCGGCCGCTACCGGAGTCCATGCCGCCAGTCTCGCTCATAACCAGGACTGCCTTGGGTTTAAATCCCAAATTGATGGTCTGGGAGACGCTTGTGTAGGAGCTGTCTGAGTCGTACTCTCCGTTTCCGGTGTAAGTGCCAAATACGAGCTGGGGAATTTGAGCAGAGACAGCGCTCAGGGCGGAGGCCTCCGCCTTCCCGGCTACCTCGCCGGACAGCGCTGACACAGTGGCGGAAAGTTCCGCCAAATCGGACGCGCTCCCCTTCAGAAGAAGGTTCTGGTCCAAGGTGTGCAGCGCGGTGTCGATGGCGGTAAAGTTCTGGTTGAATTCCACACGCTGCACCGCGTCGGTGGAAATCCATTGGTTCAGGTGATAGTGGGGCGTCTGTGTGCTGGCCATAAAATACAACCTCCTTTAAAACGCGCATAACAGCGCTCTACTTTCGGTGAAAATGGAAGAAATGTTGCTGAAATATATACATCCAAGGGGAAACAGGGGAGGCAGAAATTTGACAAGGGTTTCTTTCGTTGGTATAATAAGGCGCTAAGAGAGGAATTTTGTACATAACATGCTCCGGCAGAGACCGGCCGGAATTTAAGGTGGGATGACCGGACATGATTCAGGAAAATCAGCGGCTCTTGAACCGGCTGAATGTGGCTATTGACGGCTTGCTTGTATTTCTGTCGTTTTTAGCGGGCTATTGGCTGCGTTTTTATGTGCTGCCTGGCGGGGTGTCTGTGATGCCCTTTCAGGCATATGCTGTGGTGGCGGCGGCGCTGATTCCTCTGCATTTATTGACCTTCAGTATCATGGGGCTGTATGAGTCTCACCGCAGTGTTCGCCTCTACCAGGAGCTGGGGCGGATGTTTTGGGCCAACACCCTGGATTTCGTACTGTTGCAGATGGGCTTCTTCCTGATGAAGGATATCCATTTCTCGCGTCTGGCCCTGGGGCTGTTTTTCGTTCTGGTGAACGGAAGCTTGGGAGTGAAGCGGATCGTTCTGCGGAAATCACTCCATCGTGTCCGCGTTTTGGGATATAATACGAAAAAAGTGTTGATTGTTGGGAGCGGCACGGCGGCCCGGGACTATCTGCGGGAGGTGCGAGGAAGCCCGGAGCTTGGTTTTCAGATTCTAGGCTATGTGGCTGACGAGAAAAATTGGCGGGAAGTACCCCGCCTGGGCGGTTTTTCCCGGCTGCGGGAACTGCTGGAGGAATACAGGCCGGACGAGGTTGTGGCCGGTTTGGACATAGAGGAGTATACGTCCATGCCCCGGGTGATTCAGGCTTGTGAGGCCAGTGGAGTTAAACTCTCCATGATCCCGTTTTACGCCCAGTATATGCCGGCTCATCCCCAATTTGATTCCATCAATGGCCTGCCGATTATCAACTTGCGGCGGATTCCCCTGGACAATCTGGGGAATGCTTTTTTAAAGCGAACCATGGACGTGGTGGGGGCTCTGGTTCTGATCGTGCTCACCTCTCCGGTGATGCTGTTCGCGGCGATAGGCGTCAAGCTCAGTTCACCGGGGCCAGTGATTTTCAAGCAGAAGCGGGTAGGGCTGAATAAGCGGGAATTTTATATGTACAAATTCCGTTCCATGCGGGTGAACAGCCGGTCGGACAGCGCATGGAGCACAAACTCCGACGACCGAAAGACTGCATTCGGAGCGTTCATCCGAAAGTTCTCCATTGACGAGCTGCCGCAGTTTTTCAACGTACTCAAGGGAGATATGAGCCTGGTGGGGCCAAGGCCGGAGATTCCGCACTTTGTGGAACAGTTCAAAGATGAGGTCCCCCTTTATATGGTCAAGCACCAGGTGCGGCCCGGGATCACGGGCTGGGCTCAGGTAAATGGTTTGAGGGGAGACACTTCCATCAAGGCGCGTATCCAGCACGACATTTTCTATATTGAGAATTGGACTCTGCTGCTGGACGTGAAGATCCTGCTGATGACCCTTTGGAAGGGAATCGTAAATAAAGAAAAACTGCACTGATCCGGAGGAAGGTTAACATGTCGAAGAAAACTCGTAAGCCGGTGCCGGCCGCTGCTGTGCGTCCGCGAAAAGAATTGGTCTGGTTGACGGTAGGCGCTCTGGCGGCGTTCTTGCTGCTGTGTCTGACGAATTCGAACAATATTAAGGTGGTGGCCGCGCTGACTGCTCTGGCCACCATTGCGGCGCTGCTGGCTGGGGGGGACCGTCTGAGGGGGCGCCTGACCTGGGTTGCGGGGGCCGTTGCCCTGTGGGTGCTGATGGATGGGATATCCACGTTATACGCTGTGTCGGGCAAGTTTGCTCTGTATGAATTTTTAAAAGTACTGATTTCATTTGGCGTATTTGTACTGATCCTGGCCCTCTCCAAAGAGAATGGGCAGGAGACGGGGCGCCGGGCGGCCATGCTCCTGGAGGGCTGTACCGCGTTTGCCGGGCTGTTCAGTATCGACCTGATCTCCACCAGGATACTCAGCGGAGCGGTCCAGGCGTTTTTGGAGATGTTTACCACCGCCTACTCCCAGTTGACCGGCGTGGAGGCTGGGGTGCGTATGACCTCCTTTTTTGACAACCCCAATATCTTTGCCGGCTGTGTGGGAATCGGTGTGCTGATTTCTCTGGGAATGGCTGTGTCCGCGCAGAGAGAGGGGGAGCGCCGGTTCCATCTGGTGTGTCTGGCGCTGAACGCGCTCTCCTTTGTCTTGGCGTTCAGTATGGGCGCCACGGGCATGATCGCTCTGGCGTTTGTGATCTACCTGATTTTAGAGCGCTCCTCCCGCCGCGCCTCTCTGCTGATCCTGATGCTGGAGACGCTGATTTTAACGGTGGCGGCGGTATTTCCGGTGTATATGACCGCTTTTGATGCGTGGGACGGTATCCAGCCGGTTCCCCTGATCTGTGCGGCGGCGGAGGCCGCCCTGCTGATTGTGGCGGACCGCTTTATTGGACAAAAGCTGTCGCAGCGCCTGGCCGCCCATGGCCGCGCGGTGTTTGGACTGATTGCGGCGGTGCTGGCTCTGGCGGCGCTGTATGTGGCGCTGGCAATGAACGTGACCGGCGGGGTGACCTTGGAGGCCGGGGAGGGGCTGCGGCGCTCCGCCTATCCGGACCCCGGGACCTATACCCTTCAGGTGGAGTCTACCGGCGGTCTGTCCGTGACCATCGAGAGCCAGAACCGCCAGGATACCATGATGCACACCAGCACGGTACTTTACCGGGGAGACGCGCAGGGAGCTCAGTTCACGGTGCCGGAGGACAGCTTGGTCCTCTACTTCAATTTCTCCTCCTCGGAGGGAACGGAATTCGACTCCGCGACCTACCAGGGGGATGCCGGGAGCGGTTCCATCAAACTGGGGTATAAGCTCCTGCCCGGCTTTATGGCCAACCGTCTCCAAGGTCTGTTCGCCAACCAGAACGCCATTCAGCGTGTGGTGTTCTTTGAGGACGGCATGAAGCTCTTTCAGCGCTCGCCAATCGTGGGCCTTGGCATGGGAGCCTTTGAGAACGGCTACGCCAGCGTCCAGTCCTTCTACTACACCACCCGGTATGTCCACAACCACTATATCCAGTCTCTGATTGAGACAGGCGTGGTGGGACTGATCCTGTTTTTGGGTGTGCTGCTCGTCTCGGCGGCGGCTGTTTGGAAGAGCCTGCGCCGGGAGGAGTCTCACCCGCTGACCCCCGCCTTAGGGGCCTGCCTTGTGTTCATGGCGGGCCATGCGGCTGTGGAGGTCGTGTTTTCCAGCAACTTCTACCTGCCGCTGGCTTTTGCGGCCTTTGCGCTGATCAGCGTGTGCTGCGGCGGGACGCTGCCCCTGCTGCCCGGCCGGGTGAGAATCCAGACCTGGGCGCCGCGGGTTTGCGCCATCCTGGTGGCGGTCTATACCTGCCTGCTGGGAGGAAACATGATCGCCCAGAATCTGTTCCAGACCCCCACCTACGGCAATATGGCTTTTGCGGCTCAGCTGGACCGGTTTGAGTGGAGCGACTATCTCGTCTCTTATGTGTACAACGCGGCCAGCGATGACAGCGCCTCGGATGAGATCAAGGCGAATATGGAGCGGTACGCTCAGCGTCTGGAGCAGGTGGACTCCAACATTATCCCCTATTACCTGGCGGAGTCCTACTTTAATTTGGGGCGGACCGAGGACGCCTTCCGGATGCTGGAGAAGTATGTGACCTATGTGTCCTCCGATCCCCAGACCTGGGAGGACGCGTTCCTGCTGATTATGTCCAATGTGGAGGAGAGCGACACGTTCCGGACCGGGGTTGCCCGAATTTACCAGCTTCTGGAGGAGTGGAACGAGGAAAATATGGGGACCATCGAGCTCAATTCCACCATTATGACATTTATTGACGTCATGACCCGGTAAGTCGCGCTTGCCGCCCGGCTTACGGAGGCAGATGAGAGCAGCTTGTCAAAAAACCGCTGTTGAGTAGAACTCGCCTCGGTTTTGGCGGGGGAGCTCGAGGGGGCGGCAGCCCGCCTCGAGTGGGGTCGAATACCCTGAATGCCTTGCACAGCAAGGCGTTCAGCGAGCGCAGCGAGGACTTTTGCGCCGCTGCGGGGCGCAAAAGTAACGGCATTTTTTCAGGCTGTCGGAAAAGTCCTTGGACTTTTTGACAGCCTGAGAACCGGACCTTCTTTTTAGAAGGTCCGGTTTTTTTATAAGGCGGTGCAGACGCGCGGATATGCTGCCGGGCGGACCATTGCGGCTCTGCAAAATTTTGGCGTATCTGGAATTTCGAATTACCATTCGAAAATATAAATATGTCTTGAACTTTTTTGGGGCGGTTGGAGGGGCACGGAGGAAAAGCCTTGATCCACAGAGGAAAGCAGTGTGGAAAACATGAAGAACCGGAGGATTTTTCTTCAAAAGGGAGGTGTTTCTTTTCCGTGTTAAAATTCCATAAGTCCCTTGCGCATCTGGGGGGAGCGTGCTAAAATACAGATGTCGTATTCTATGCGCTGGAGTTTTGCGACATAAAAAACGACAAATTATCAATTTTGCCGAACTTACGTGTAGGCAAGACGGCGGAAAGGAGGGATAGTCCATGCGGGAGGATCAGGCGCTCCGGCCGGACATGCCGGAGTTGCGGAATGCCGCGGCGGACCGCGCGTGTGTGAAGATTACGCGCGGGCTGATCGAGGAGTACATCAACGGGCTGCGCAGGAAGCAGCATCCTTTTGACTCGAGAAAAACCTACCGGCGGGCATTGCAGCTGTTCTGCGACAGCCTTCCGGAGAGTATGGAGGTCGATGGGAGCACGCTGCTCCGGTGGCGGAAGGAGCTTTGGGAGAAGGGCTACGCGGCCCGCACCATCAACGTGAGCGTATCAGTGGTAAACAGTTTCCTCAACTGGCTGGGCCATCGGGAATTTCAGCTGACGGACCGGCTGGAGCTGGAGGAAAGCGAACCATCTGACATCACGCGGGCAGAGTACCTTCGGCTGCTGCGCGCGGCGCGGGAGCAGGGAAAGGAACGGGCATACCTGTGGATCAAGCTGTTTGCGGCCACGGGAATTCAGATTCAGGCCCTGCGCTATGTGACGGTAGAGGCGGTGACGGACGGATATACGGTTCTGCGCTCCAACGGCGCGGAACAGGAAGTGCGTTTCCCGGAGTGCCTGCGGTCGGAGCTGCTGGACTATGCCCGGCGGCGCGGGAGGAGAAGCGGTCCCTTGTTTCTGACAAGGAACGGCGATCCCGTCGGACGGACCGCCGTCACCAGTGCGATTCGAAAGCTGTGTCCGGAGGCCGGAGTGCCGGAGGAGCGGGGCAACCCCCGCAGCCTGCGGCGGCTCTATCAAAACACCAGCCGCGAGATATACTGCAATTTGGAGCGGCTGGCGGAGCAGGCGATCAACACACTGTTGGAGACGGAACAGCTTTCCATCGGCTGGAGGGTGGAAGGAGTGAATGCCCCATCTGAAATGTCTTAGCATGAAACCATAGAATTTAAGGTAAAGGAGGAAAGAACATGAGGCGAAAATGGAAACGTGCGCTGAGTCTCTTATGCACGTTGGCCATGATTGCGGGGATGCTGCCCGTCAGCTCGCTGGCGGCGGCCGGAGCTGAAACGCATGTACCCGGCGGCATCAACGGGTATGCGGCTGCCATGCAGGCGGACGAGGTTACCAGCGGCGGCTGGCGAACTGCGTTCGTGGCAGATGGTGTTAGCGGCGCTCAGGAGATTGACGGTACCAACCGCAGCCCCGCCCTCAACGGCAAGATCTGGACGGATAAGTCGGTGTCCATTGGGGACAACAACGACTTTGACGTGACCTTCTCCGCGCTGGGGCAGACGTTTGGCGGCCAGCAGGCGATCACAAAGGACGTTGCCTTCGATGTCATGTTTGTGCTGGATGTGTCTGGAAGCATGGAAGATAATGACAAAGATAAGGCCGCAGTAAATGCCATCAACGGAGCCATGAAAGCCTTTCTAGAAGGGGAAGGCAACGAAGAAAACCGCGTAGGCATTGTGACATTTAGTGAGGATGCTATTACTGCACTGCCTTTGGACCACTACACCCGTAGTGGCCAGGATGAATTTTTTGCATACTATTCTGGTTTCCTTGGCGGGGACTTTGAAATTCATGCAGTAAATTCAGACAACAGAACGGTAGAAAAAGAAGTTGACTTCACGGGTGGCACTTATACACAGAGTGGAATTGCGCAGGGAGCAGAGAATCTAATAAGCGGCCTGCAAAGTTTGCGTAGTGAGACAGTACACATTCCGGTCCTGATTCTGATTACAGACGGCGACCCGACTTATTATTGCTCGGATTATAATAAGGTATTAGAAGGACACAAGCGGGGAAATGGTGGTAGTACCGATCCGGAGACACATGGTAAATTCACTGTGCAGTCTGCGGCCTATTACAAGGATGCAATTGCGCGGGCGTTCCAGACGAAGTATCCATCTTCTACCGATGGCCCCAGATTTTATACAATCGGCCAGGACTTGAAAACAAACTTTGCAATAACGCTTTTGAATCCCACTGCAGAGCAACTGCATAAAGTTTGGAATGATTGGACAGATAATGGCCGTGCCAGGGACTTGGCTCGCTCTTTGTTTGAAAGAGAATCGGATATTGACAACCAATACAGCTATGCGGATGGCTCCTATACCGGTGAGATGGACGAACAACGTTTGCAAGAGATCATGGACGAGATCCGCAACGACCTCGGTGACCTCGGCGTAAACACCGACGTGGGCGAATCTACCGGCGAGCGCAACCGCATCACCTACTTTGAGACCCTGGGCGAAGGGGTGCAGTTTACCGGCGAGATGACCCTCACCGTTCCGAAGTACAAGATCGTTGAAAACGAGATTCAGTCTCTGCCTTCTGATCAGTATACTTTAACGGCATACAAGGAGGATGGAACTAAGCTGAACCCCGCGGACGGCCCCGCATATCTGGCCAACGGCGGTGTGGTGACCTTCCGCGATATGAGCCACGAGGTGGAACTGGCCAACCTGAGCATCACCGTGCGCCAGCTCTCGGACGGCATGCGGCAGATGCAGGTGGACATTCCCCCTGAGCTGATGGCCTACAATGTGTTCATCACCAAGTCGGAGAGCGGCGGGACCGTGTACGACTATTATGAGGCCACCCAGCCTCTCCAGCTCACCTACGGCGTGAAGATGCGCGCGGATGTGGAGACGGCCGGAAGCTACCTGGTCAGCGCTCCCACCCGGTCCTATGTGCATTTCATCCCCTCCTCTGCCCAGACGGTGGAAGGTACCTATGACATGCCGTACTACTGGCCCGGCGGGCAGTTTGCGAACGACCAGGCTCAGGTCGATAAGAACAAGACCGACGAGACCGACGAGATCGGCGAGGCCGGCGCGTCCGACTACGTCACCGCCGCCACCAAGGGCAACAATAACGACGTGTACATCTACCTGGGCAACAACGGCCTGTACCAGCTGACCGGCAAGACCATGACCCTGACCGTTAACTGGAGCGATACCAACAACCAGGACGGCCTGCGGCCCAGCGACTTGAAGGTCCAGCTGTATGCGGACCCCACTGGTGGTACTGGCGTTGATAGCTTACAGGAGATTGGCAGTGCCGTGACCCTGCCCGCCGCCAACAGCGGGGACGGCAATTCCCTGACCTATACCTTTGAAAATTTGAAGGTCTATCTGAAGGGAACGACCGTCGCCAAGTACTATGTGGCGTTCCTAGGCGCGGACGGTCAGCCGCTCACCTTCACTGAGGTAGATCATGCTGCTCCCTTTACGGACTACACCTATGCCATCGGAAACGAGAACAGCGGTGCAGGCCAGAAGGAGAACTACTTCCTCTTTGACGGCTATGCAGACGACGAAAATGCCGCAACCGGTAGTTTGGTGCTGAACCTCACGCATAAGCTCGCTACTGTGGATTACACGGTAACGAAGCAGTGGGTTGACGGTACCGGCACCTCTGCAACCATGCAACTGCTGGCGGACGGCGTTGCGGCGACAGAGGACCAGCTGGGAGTGCAGCCTGGCGCCGTTACCCTGACGGGGAGCGAAACCGAACCGTGGACCCACACTTGGGAAGATTTGCCCAAGTACAGCAACGGCCACGAGATCGTCTACCGTGCGGCGGAAACGAACTATGTGGGCGGCGGCGGTATCTATTACCAGACCTCCTACCAGTTTGATACCAATTCTGCGACTGTCACCAATACCGCTCAGAACGCGGAAGCGGCTCAGATGAATTTCACGGCCCGCGTGGTCTGGAATGACGCCAACAACCAGGACGGCGTCCGGCCCGAGAGCGTCACCCTGAAGCTGGTAGCGAAGGTTGGCGAGGACCTTGTAACCGACGACGATGCGGTGTTCGGCGCTGATTTCCAGTGGACGAAAGAGGTCGGTCCCGGCGTTGACAATACCTGGACCACTGTCTGGGAAAACCTGCCCCGGTTCACCACTGGTAATGAGCAGATCACCTACTCCATTGTGGAGTTAACAAGTGATGGTGCTGAAGTACCCGCGGGTGATCCACTGGATGTTGAGAATTATTACACCGTCACTGCGTACAATGCGTTTGGCGACGGCTACATGACCGTCACCAACACCCACACCCCGGCCACTGTGAATATTACCATCAACAAGATCTGGGATGACGCCAACGACCAGGACGGCATCCAGCCCGAGAGCGTCACCGGCAGCCTGTACCGTGCGGAAGGCGGCAGCTATGTCAAGGTGCAGGACTTCGTGATTACCGGAGAAAACTGGTCTACCACCATCAACGGTCTGCCTCAGAAGGCGGGTGGACAGGAGATTGCCTACTACGTCTCTGAAAACGCGGTCGCTGAATATGAGTTGACCGCTCTTGGAGATAGTGTGCAGATCAGCGATGGTAAGACCGCCTATCTTGTCAGCGGCAGTACCGTCACCCTGACCAACACCCACACCCCCGGCACGGTGAAGTACCAGGTTACCCTGACCTGGGATGACAACAATAACGCCGCCGGTAAGCGGCCCGACACTGTGACCGTGAACCTGGGGGACGAGAAAATTGTTCTCACCGTTTCTGGCGGACAGATTTATCCTCCTGAAGGAGAGCGGTATGAGTTTGTCACAGATGGAAACGGCGGCGGGACCTTGACAATTAAGGACCTGCCCGAGTTTGAGGGCGGCAACCAGCAGACCTATCAGGGCTCTGTGGCTGACATTGCCGACTACGACGAAACCATCACCGCGTTCGGGCTGAACAGCGTCAGCTACAAGCTGTCCTACACCGGTTCCACCTCCTACAACAGCCTCGGATTCACCAAGTATTGGGAGGGTAAGTTCGAGGGCGGTTCTGATTACTACGGCTACGACATGCGGCCCAGCACCAGCGAGTATGCAGCTAAGTATCTCACTCTGGAGAAGCGAGTTGGTGAAAGTGGAGAATGGACTAGGGTAGAAAATCCGCCCGCCCCGACGATCTATGAGAACCCTACTGCGAATACGTATAGTGTCAGTTATCAGGGACTGCCCCAGTTTGAAAATGGTCAGGTAGTTACCTATCGTGTTACCGAGGGCAACGTGCCTAATTATACAGCGACAGAAAATGCTGTGAAGTTGCAGCAAAGCGTTGCAGGCGCAACTTTGACCAACACCTTCACGCTGGACCCAGGTACTGATCCTGGCGGCAACACCTACGGTAAAATCACCGTTACCAAGGTGTGGAACGACGCGGACGCCCCGGAAGACAGCCGCCCGGCTTATGAGAGCAGTGACCCCCTGGGCATCATGCTCTACCGGGAAGGCACCACGGTCAACGGCATTGCGCCCAATAAAATTGTTGACAACGGCGACGGCACCTGGACCTACACCTGGGACGCCGGAACCGTCCTCAAGACCGACAAGGATGGAAGCACCATTGACTATGTCGCCTATGAGAATACGGTTCCCGAAAACTACACCGCCACCACCCAGTCCGCCAATGTGACGGAGGATGGCAATGAGGTAAGCGGCGCCCAGATTGTCAACGCCTACTCCGGTACAGCCGCCACAGGCACGCTGACCATTGCCAAGACCTGGGCGGGCGACGAGCAGTACACCGACAAGCGTCCCGACAGCCTGACCTTCATCGTCAAGGGGACCTTTGTTGGCTCTGATGATGCCACGCAGATCACCCGCACCGCCACGATGAGTGCTCCTTGGAATGCGGTTCAGGTAACCGACCTGCCTCTGACCGTCAACGGCCAGCCGGTCACCTACACCGTGGAAGAGAGCAACATCCCGGCCGGGTATAAGGCAACGTATAGTGACGGAGTGGATCTCAGCAGCGGAAGCAACACCATTACCGTCACCAACACCTACTCTCCCGATACCTGGAAGTTGACCTACGATGCCAACGGCGCTCAGGGTCAGGTTCCGACAGACGCCAGTGACTATACCCCGGCGCGCAACACTGCTAACGTTCAGGGGCAGCCTGCTGAAATGATTTATAATGGCTACACCTTCCTGGGTTGGACAACGACCCGGATGCCGGTGATCCTTGCAGCCTCTCAGGAGCCTGAGGAGGATGACTTGTACGTTGCCGGCGAGCAGCTGACTATGAGTGGTGCTACCACCCTGTATGCGGTCTGGGCCGTGGACGACAACGGCGACGGCACGCCCGACTACGAGCAGAAGCAGATTACCGTCAATGTGGTCTGGGATGACGACGGAAACCGCTGCGGCATCCGTCCCAACAGCATCGCATTTACCCTCAAGGGTCATGAGTACGAGATCAACTTGGCGGATGCCTCCGGCGTCCTGATCACCACCAGCAACGGCACCACCCAGTGGATCTATACGGTGCCCGTGCTGTTTGACCAGAGCGAGGAATTCACTGATAGCGACCTGACGGACGTCACTGTGAATCACAAGGCTCACGCCGACGTGAACGACACCGATGGTTATAACTCCAGCGTATCTTTCGAGAACGGCGCTTACACCATCACCCTGACCCACACGCCCGAGCCTACGAGCCACGACGTGACCAAGACATGGGACTTCAGCGGCGCTGACTTTACTATTGGCACCGCTACGATCCGCCTCCTGGCCAACGGCCAGCGCGCGGTCGATGTGACCGGCACTGAGGTGGAGGACATCACCTTCAATTCGGACGGAAATAAGGACCTGACTTGGTATAATCTGCCCAAGTATGAAGGCGGTAAGCTGATTACCTATCACGCGGTGGAAACTCAGGTCATGAACGGCGATGTGGACGTAACCGGTCATTTCCAGGTCACTTACAACTGGGATGATGAGAATGGTACGACTACCATCACCAACACCTACTCTGAGCTGCGGAACATCACCCTTCTGTATACCTGGGACGATGACAACAACGCCACCGGCGAGCGGCCTGACAGCGTGAAGGTGGAGCTGTACTACACCACCCGCCAGGATACCCGCGCTCCTGTGGAAGCGGTCCCCACCGGAATCACTGCAACAATCAGTGAGGCTGGGAATTGGAGTACCACCTGGTATGACCTGCCTGTGTACGATCCTGAAACCGGGCTGCTGCGGGAGTATGAGGCCCATGTGATTGCCTACACCGTGGACGGACAGGAACACCCGGTCAACCTGGACGAGAGCGATTCCGCTCTGGGTTACGCCGGCTACACCTTCGATGTGGCGTCCTTCGGACAGGACAGCGTGTTTGTGATGAACAGCGCGCTGGATAACAACACCGCCTCCTTCACCATGAACAAGGTATGGCAGGACGCGGACAACGCCTACAACACCCGTCCCGACGCGATTTTGGTGAATCTGCTCCAGAATGGAAGCGTCTATTCCACTGCGAGACTGGATACCACGCTTGCGATTTGGACCTATACTTGGGAGAAGCTGCCCGAGCTGGATAACAACGGCGTGAAGTACGTCTACACGGTGGCGGAGATTCCGGTTCCCGGCTACACGGCCAGCGTGGAAGGCGGTACGATCACCAACCAGCTGGACGCCCTTGATCCCGGCGATCCCACTCAGTTGACCGTGACCTATGTGTACAACAACGGCCAGGCCAACGCCAGCGAGACCGTGAACTTCGGCAATACCGCCAACGGCGTTGCAGATCCCACTTGGGAGGGCCACGCCTTCAAGGGCTGGTACACCGACAACGGCTCCTTCGCAAATGCCTATGACTTTACCACCCCGGTCACCGAAAATATCACTCTGTATGCCAAGTGGGTGTCCACCCACGACGGTGTGGAGGATCTGGATGACCACCACTTCATCACCTTCGTTTATGAGCACGCCAGCGCCACCGACGCCAACGGCGCTGCCATCGACACCAGCGAGACCAAGATTCAGGTGGAATGCGGCAGCGACTATGTCTTTAACGCGGCGGCGGACAGCGGGTACATCCTGAACGTCCCCACGTATAACGGCTCGGCCACTCTGGCTGCCAACGGAGGCAACAAATTTACTTTGAGCAACATCACCAGCGACATCACCGTGACCATCACGGCCACTCGCCAGAGCACTGGCGGCGGCGGAGGCGGCGGCGGTGGCGGCGGAGGCGGAAACTCCTCCTCTGAGCCCGAGCTGAACAAGGAAGACCACATCGCCTATGTCTCTGGCTACCCCGACGGAACCGTGAAGCCCAACAATCTCATCACCCGTGAGGAAGTGGCTACCATCTTCTTCCGTCTGCTCACCGATGAGTCCCGCGCGGACTACATCACCGAGTACAATCCCTACCCCGACGTGGCGTCGGACCGCTGGTCCTTCTACGCCATCACCACGCTGACCAACGGCGGTATCATGACCGGCCGGAATGACGGCACCTTTGACCCGGGCGCTTACATCACCCGCGGCGAGTTTGCCGTCGTGGCGGCTCAGTTCTCTGACGCCCGGTACTCCGGTCCCGATCAGTTCAGCGACATCTCCAGCCATTGGGCCCGTTCCTACATCAACCGCGCCGCCTATGAGGGCTGGACCACCGGTTATCCGGACGGGACCTATGGACCCGACCAGTACATCACCCGTGCCGAGGTTATGGCTCTGCTGAACGAAGTTCTGGAGCGCAGCCCCAACGCTGAGTATATGCTGGACGACATGAAGGTGTGGCCGGACAACCCGGAGACCGCCTGGTTCTACGCGGACGTGCAGGAAGCCACCAACAGCCACTCCTACGAGGAGCGGACGGAGGCCGATCTGGACGAGCACTGGACCGACATCACCACCATGCGTACCTATGACGAGATGGTGCGCGATGCGTTCAACGCCGCGAACTGAGGGTACAGACCCAGGCCGTTCTGGAGGCAGGTTTGTTTCTGGAAGGTCGAACAGAGGGGCCCGTCTTTTCAAAAGACGGGCCCCTTTTGTGGTGGAAAGAATTAAAAAGGCCGCTGGACTTTTCCCACAGCCTTTGGACGGCTTCCTTTGGAAGCCGTCCGTTTTTTATGCGATTTAGAAGATTGCGCATGTATCATCTGGCGGTTTGCGCGGCATATCATATAATGGACCTACCCACTATTTGAGCGAATCGAGGAATGTACGATATGGAACAGCACATCATCAAAAAAGGCCACCTTGAGGAGTTTATGCGTGCGCTGCGGGTCCAGGAGCGCAGCCCGGGGACAATTGAAAAATACCGGCGGGACGTCGGAAATTTTGCCGTGTGGCTGAACGGAGCTGAGGTCACCCGTGAGCGGACTGCGGCTTGGCGGGACGACCTGCTGAAGCAGGGCTATGCTCCGGCGACAGTCAACTCCATGGTGGCGGCGGTCAATCAATTCCTTTCGCATCTCGGCTGGGAGGCGCACCGGGTCAGGGCGTTGAAGGTCCAGCGCCGCCTGTTCCGGGACGACCGGCGGGAGCTCACCCGGGAGGAATATGGGCGGCTGGTTACCGCTGCCCACACCCTGGGCCGGGAACGGCTGGCCCTGCTGCTGGAGACCATCTGCGTCACCGGGATCCGGGTGAGCGAGGTGAAGTATATTACTGTGGAGGCGGTACAGGCTGGGCGGGCGGAAATCGCTTTAAAGGGCAAGCTGCGGACGATTCTCCTGCCGGGAAAATTGTGCCGGAAGCTGAAAAAGTACGCCAAAGCGCAAAAAACCGCCTCCGGCGAGATTTTTCTCACCAAAAGCGGAAAGAGCCTGTCCAGGAAACAGATCTGGGCGGAGATGAAGCGGCTGTGCAGAAAGGCGGGGGTGGCGCCCAGCAAGGTGTTTCCCCACAACCTGCGGCACCTGTTCGCCCGGACCTTTTACCGGGTCTGCCGGGATATCGTCAAGCTGGCGGATGTGTTGGGCCATTCCAGCGTTGAAACCACCCGTATCTATCTCATTTCCACCGGCGCGGAGCACGCCGGCATATTAAAAAAGATGAGTTTGATCTTATAGGACAAAATAAGTGTTTTGCCTTGTTTCTTTACAAAACACCAATATCTTACATAACTGACTAGCTGAATTGTAGCACGAACTCCTCCTTATTGCAAGGCGTTCTTTGAAATTCGGGCGTGAAAAATAGACCGCGTGAAGCAAAATAATCATGCGGTCTGGTTTTTGCGCCCTTTTTCCTTGCCGCGCGCCTCCGTTGCCTTGCTCCCATTTTTATTTTCAGTTCTGCCGGGCTGCAAAAATATAAAAACGGGCCCAAAACACTTATTTTGCCTACATCGAACAAGGAGGAGATGAGGAAGATGGAGGCG
>ERZ1643250.1476-NODE-1476-length-19951-cov-5.426166_pt1 | contig 19951 bp, 17 predicted proteins | sample MGYA00579262_ERZ1643250 | MGnify/ENA primary metagenome ERZ1643250 (study PRJEB29033, sample SAMEA4952265) | chicken gut metagenome | biome: Broiler Chicken; feature: Gastrointestinal Tract; material: Caecum | place: Ireland | collected 2018 | study: Broiler... | reverse complement strand
GATAATCTCTGTGAGTAAGAGAGTCTCTGAATTTCTGGGATTTTGGTTGAATTTTCAGGCAGCAGATGGGATAGTTCCATTCAAAGAGAAGAGCATCAGAAAGAAAAGCTGCTATCTGACGCTCTGCAAACTCATAGCCGCCGAAGGTTTCCAGGGAAACTCCCAGCTCGCGGTAGTTCTGGCTATTAACGATATGCAATTCGTTTAAGTTCAAAAAATCGGTAAAAGTAACAATTCCTCTCTGATATGCTGCTTTTGCCAGCTCTTTTGCCCTTTTTATTAAAAATTCCTCTCGTTCCATACCGATTAATACCCGGATCGGATAGACGGTACGGAACCGCTGAGAATATTCTGTAAATCCCCGGTAATGTCCACATTGTAGGGTCCCAGAATGAAGATGTAGCTGGAGACTTTCTGCAGGCTGCCGCCCAGAGAATAGCAGGCGCCGGATGTAAAGTCGATAATTCTCTGCGCTAATTCCACATCAATACCCTCCAGATTCAGGATAACCGTTGCGTTATCCAGCAGAGTATCCGCAATCTCTCTGGTATCTTCCATGGAGCTTGGTTTAATTACACATACTTCTGTATTCATTGCCTGACTTCCTCTCTTTGAGCCGCGCATAGGAGTAATTTTCGAGGACTGCGTACGAGCCGGCTTGGAGGTTGTCTTCGCTGCAGGCTTGGCTGCTGCTGCCTTGGACTCTACGGAAACTTTTCTGGCAGGCTTTACAGGTTCTTCCTCAAAGTCATCCTCAAAATCATCCACATCGTCTTTCTTCTTGCCAAATTTATCAAAAAATTTCTTTCGCGGTTTCTCTTCTGCTTCTTCTTCCTCATCGAAGTCGTCTTCCAGCAGATCGTCATCGTCGAAAAATTCATCATCGTCATAATCATCGTTTAATTTAATGGCATCCAAAAACTTATCAAAAACACCCATTATTAACTCTCCGTTTCTTTTTCTTGTCGTGAATAATTCCTCGCACCGAAGATGCCGGTTCCTACTCTTACCATGGTGGATCCTTCTTCAATGGCCACCTGATAATCCCCGGTCATTCCCATGCTGAGCACATTCATAGTAACATTATCAATGTTTTTCTTTGCAATGTCAACACTTAATTCTTTCAACTGACGAAAAACCATGCGGTTTTCTTCCGGATCTTCCACATAAGGAGCAATGGTCATCAGACCATGGATCTGAATGTGAGACAATTTGGAAGCTTCCATAATAAAATTCAGAACCTCTTCCCGGTTAAAACCGAATTTACTCTCTTCCTCCGCTACGTTTACTTCAATCAGAACAGGCATGATAACCCCTTTTTTCTCTGCTTCATGGTCAATGGCCTCTGCCAGGCGCAGGGAATCTACGGAATGAATCATCTCCACTTTATCAATAATATACTTAATCTTATTTCTCTGCAGATGGCCGATCATCTGCCAGCGGATGTCCTTGGGAAGTTCCGGATATTTGGCGGTAATCTCCTGTACCTTATTTTCACCGAATACACGGATTCCCAGATCATAGGCTTCCTGCAGCATTTCCACAGGTTTCGTCTTGCTGACGGCAACCAGGGTAACTTCCTCCCGTTTTCGTCCGCTCTTTTGACATGCTTCCAGGATTTTTTCTTCTACATCTTTTAAATTCTCTGCTAACATAGTATCTGTGCCTCCCCTTTCTACTATCGGTATAAAATGTCTTCTTCATTTACCGTTGATGCGTCTAATACAATGTGATCATAGCGAACCAAACCATAAGGGGTTCCCTTTTCCACAATGGCGTATTCCTCATTCTGATCGGATACGATGATGCGGCGAAATACTGCATATCCTTCATTAATGCAGTAAACTCCTTCCAGTACCTCGGTCTCTCCCATAATATAGGTATCGGAAGAATCCGGCTTCTGAATAGCGTCCCCCTCCTGGAAATTTTTCATATCCACGTAATACAGGGTCTGGGGATCTTCTCCGGAAGTTTCGGCTGTCTGGGTTTCCTCGGTCACTTCCGCATAGATAGTCGCGTCCACAAACTCAGTTGTGGTTTTCCCGCTCTTATCGGAAGTCACTCTGGTAAAGCCTACATTTCCGGACTCCTCATCCACATCTGCATATTCCGAAGGAATTACGTAAAATTCTTTGGTTACTACAGAAGAAAGAGGGATTTTCAGGCCGCTTTGGGTATTGGTAACCAATTCAATATCTAAAAAGCGGTCGGATGCATACCGGATCAGTCCCTTGTTGAAATCCAGCTTGCCGTATTTCTTCCCGTCAATTTCGATGATGGAGAAATCTCCTAACTGGTCCATCCCGTCTTTTAAAAACTTCACACGGATACTGGTACGATCCACCAGTCTTGCCGCCTGCTTTTCGCTTAAAGGAATCAGAAGACTCCATCGTTCATCGGAGATAATGGAATAGACCGGGTCGCCGGCAGAGATTTCTCCGTCCGTTTTTAAATCTTCCCGGTGGTAAGAATTCTGATTAAAGTCTTCTTCGGTAACCGTCTCTACCGTCTTGCCCTCATATCCGTCCTGGGAATACAGTATAATTCCGTCGGACGGAGCATAACGAAGGGATTGTCCTGCGACTGTAACGACAGAGACATCCTCACTGCTGGGATCTTCTGGATCTTCCTCATCCTCTTCAGACTCTTCCGAATCCCCGGTGTCTGTGGTATTTATGGTACCTGCGCCGGCATACTGAAGAATGCTTCCTTCCAGATCATATTTGAAGTTATACGTGTCATTAAAATGACTGCTGTTAAACCCATAGGAAAAGTTGCTCATCTGATTCTGAATCTTAGCCAGATCCTCTGCGCCAAGCTGCTGGCTTCCGGTCTGGGTTTTGCCGGAACTCAGTCCGTAGACGATTCCGTTGGCATTAATTTTATTTCCTTCTCTTGCATAGTAGTTCACATATCCGCTTCCGTCTGCCTGTACCACCGTATCCTCCCGGATAACCAGACCCGTATAAGTCTCATTGCTTGAGAGGGGACCGGAAATCACCTGGTAAGTGGAAACATGACTGGAAGTCAGATATAAAATGGCGCTGAAGAGCATATACAGAAACAAAACTCCGAATAAAACCGTACCGATGTTCAGTGTGAAAATTTTTCTTATATTTATAAATAGGCTGTTTGATCTTGTCTTTTTTTTATTATCAGGCAATAAAGTGCCTCCTTTATCAGTTCATTCATTTCATTGTAGCACTATCTCAAATAATTGACAAGACAGATTCCGCAGGAATCAACAATCGGGGCGTATCTCCAGGATAGTTTTCTATCCTGGAGATACGCCCCGAAATAAATGTTTATGTATTTAAATTATAACGCAACTTTGATACAAGACTGGAAACTCTCAGGGATTTCCTCCTGGTCCAGAGAAATACTAATGACAAACTTCACATCCTGATTCTTTCCGATTCCATCTAATTTGGACAAAGTCTCTTCTACCTGCTCTTTTTCCAACTGTGCAATCTGTAAGAAACTGTCCAGATAAATTTCTTCCAGGTCGTGGTCCTGAGAAATGATACCACTGATAAAACCTACAAATTCATCGCCATTTCCAACCTGATATTTGGATACGTCAATCAGACGAACTTTGTTGTTTAATTCATACATGTGCTTGCCGCTCTTGTCAAGATAAACAATGTTTCCATTCACCTGTTTAATGGATTTGTTTACCTCATCCAGAAGTACTTTTGTTTTTCCCTTGCCTTTCTTTCCTACAATCAGTTCAACCATGTTGTATTCCTCCTTAGACACGTATAATATAAATTTTAACCAAAAACCTGATTTAATATGATTCAATTATAGTGTATTTCAACAATAAATTCAATCCTTAATTTGTGAAAATTTTGAGATAATCTGGTTTCTCTCAAAAAATTTGGTTTCCGGGTGTCTCAGGAATTAATATTTTCTAAAAGAGAATTCATCTGCTGGTATAAAGTCTCCTTGGTATCTGCGCCCATTACAATGGAAATAAAGGGTTTTCCATAGGCATTCTGCGTAATTAAGGCAAGACAGTTCCCGGCCAGACTGGTGGTTCCCGTCTTTCCGCCCAGTACGGTAACATCCTTAGGCGGTGTTGACTCTCCTGTCAGATAATGATCCGTAGATTCCAGGGGAGTGGCAACCTCTGTTCCGTCTGCCCGTTCATAAGTGATCGTATAGGAGCTTAATTCCGTAATTTCCGTAAATTCTTCATAAGTAAGAGCCTCATTTAGCATCAGATAGATATCATAGGGGGTGGTATAGTGCTCCTCATCCTGCAGACCATGAGGGTTGCTGAAATGGGTGCCTGTCATCCCAAGCTTTTTGGCATAGGCATTCATCTGTTCTACGAAAGCGGCCTCAGAACCGCCAACATGTTCGGCAATGGCGGAAGCTGCGTCATTTCCGGAATATACCAGCAGGCCGTGAACCAGTTCGTCCAGAGTTACCTTGTCTCCCGCCTGAAAGCCGCAGACCTGGGAGCCGGATTCCAGCGTTACATTTTCCTGAGAAATGGTTACGATTTCATCCATATTTCCATACTGAAGAGCCAGCATTCCCGTCATAATCTTCGTAATGCTGGCCGGATAGACTCTGTCATAAAGTCCCTGGCCAAACAGTACTTTCTGATTATCCAGATCAAAGAGTGCGCCCTGCTGCTGAGGCAGTAAATCTGCTGACTCCAGCGTCACGTCTTCCTCTGTCACACAGAGATCAGCCGCAAGAGAACCGGCTTTCTGATGGTCGTTTAAAGAAATGCCCGAAAATTCCCGGGCAGCCTGATAGGAAAGAGTCTCCCGGGAGAGCTGTCCTCCCTTTAAAAGATAAATAGCTCCAAGTCCCGCAGACAGAAGCAGAATCAGGCATCCCATCAGAATCAGCGTGTTGCGTATCTTGCGCTTTCTCATCTGTCTCATTCTTCTGGCGTTTGCCCTTTTGGCCTGAGACCTCCTCTGACGGGGGCTGACAGTGGTGTTTCGGCGTCTGTTTCCTCTTTCTCTACTCATAGCGTTTCCTCTTTCCAAGTGTTTTTCTGCAGCTCTTTATAAGCGCTGTTTTGAAGTCCTACGTTTATTACAATTCCCATACCGATGTAAAAGCTGACCAGAGAGGTGAGCCCGTAACTTACAAAGGGAAGGGGAGTTCCCGTATTGGGAGTCAGTCCCGTGGCCACGCAGATATTAATAAAAGACTGAAAAGCGATGATGGTGGCCATCCCGCAGCAGATAATCTTTCCGGAAAGATCTTTCGCGCGGTTTCCCATCCGGACGGATTCGATGCAAATCAGCAATTCCAGAAGAACGATGGCACAGCAGCCTAAAAATCCGAACTCCTCTCCTACAACTGCGAAAATAAAGTCTGTCTGGTTTTCCGATACAAAGTTACTTTTGTTTACAGAAGATACCTCATTGGTATTCAGTCCTTTTCCTGTAAGCTGTCCGGATCCAATGGCTGTCATGGAATTTCGCTGCTGCTCAATATCGTCCGCGTAAGTTTCGTCTTCCGGATAGAGAAAGGACATAATACGGTCTCTCTGATAATCTTTAATCAGATGCTGATCCGGCTGGATAATAATAAACAGAAAGATAATCAGCACCGGTACAATCAGAAGAACGGCGCCTCCGATAATTTTATAGCTGATTCCGGCAACATAGATCAAAACACAAAACAGCACCAGAACGGTAATCGTATTTTTCAGGTCCGGCTGTTCGTAAATTAAAATCAGCGGTACCAGAAGCAAAAGCAGCGATTTGCCGATGGTCTTTATGGTATTTAAGTCCTCTTCATGATCCATAAAAAAACGGGCAAAGAAAAGGATAATAATAATCTTTGATAACTCCGTGGGCTGGAAACGGATAAATCCCAAATCTACCCATCTGGTGGCGCCGCCGGCTGTGGAACCGAACAGACGCACCGCCAACAGCAGGATAATATTGGCCACATACATGATCCAGTAAAAATTCAGAATCCAGGAAAAATCCATCAGCGAGAGGATCAGCATAATCACAAAACCTAATATAACCCCGGCCATCTGTTTGGACTGTAAAGTGGGATCTGCACTCCCCACCAGCAGAATTCCGAAACAACTGAGGGCCAGCAGCATAATAACTAATCTAAAATTGTAAAATCGCAGTTTATATTGCTTAATCATAAAAACACCTAACTTATTGTTCTGCTTCTCTGCAGCGGCAGGGAAGCGATTAATCTGGGCGGCGACTGCCGGAAAGTAATATGTACATTGTCTGAATCAATACGGATATACTTTCCCGCAGCCAGTATCAAATCGTTTTGTAATCGGTTTATCATTTGCGGAGAACATTCCATCCGTTCCGAGAGAAGGAGCAGTTTCATTCTATCTTTCGCATATTGCCCGGAATTCCGTTTGCGTTTCAGGAACGATTTCATAGTCTCCTCCCTCCCTATTTTTTAAACATACCTTTAAATCTGGAAAATACGCCTTTTTTCTGCTGAAAAGAAAGGAAGGGAATCTCTTCTCCCAGAAGACGTCTGCAAATGTTCCGGTATTCTTCCTCGGCGGGAGAATTTTTTCCGGAAAGGGGAGTCCCCTGATTGGTGGCAATGACAATCTGTTCATCGTCTAAAATTGTACCTATCAGATCCACGGCCAGAATATCCACCACATCATCCACGGACATCATATCTCCTTTGCGGATCATATCCGGCCGGAGCCGGTTGATAATAAGGTGAATCTTCCGGATTTCATTGGCCTCTAAAAGGCCGATGATTCGATCCGCGTCCCGGATGGCGGAAACCTCAGGGGTTGTTACCACCAGCGCCCGGTCTGCCCCTGCGATGGCATTTTTAAATCCCTGTTCGATTCCGGCCGGACAATCCAGAAGAATGTAATCAAACTCTTCTCTTAATTCCTCTGTAAGCTTAATCATCTGTTCCGGTGTGACAGCCGATTTATCCTTGGTCTGTGCAGACGGAAGCAGACAAAGCTGCGGAAGATGCTTGTCTTTAATCAATGCCTGTCTCAGACGGCAGTTCCCGTTTACCACGTCTACCAGATTATAAACAATCCGGTTTTCCAACCCTAATACTACATCCAGATTCCGAAGGCCGATGTCCGTATCCACAACAACCACATTCTTTCCCAGCGCAGCAAGCCCGGTGCCGATATTGGCCACGGTTGTGGTTTTGCCCACGCCTCCCTTTCCGGATGTAATAACAATGGTTTCGCTCATTTTTCTAGTTCCTCCTCACCTGATTTTCCAAACTTCTGGTTTTCTCCTGCCGTATTTTAATCGTTGGACGTATCACTGGAATTTGCGGAAGCATATCCCGTCAGAATTTCATCTTCATCTGCCAGCCGGAAAATATATTTCAGGATATCATTGGCAGCAAGACAGGCGTTACCGGAAGAATATCCATTGGGAATACGTACAGCTAACGCCACTTCCGGACTGTCATAGGGCGCATAGCCGATGAAAAGTCCGTGGTCCGGGCGGTCTTCTGCTTCCTGTGCAGTACCGGTCTTTCCGGCAACTGCCAGTCCCAGTCCGGAGAATTCCGCATGGGTCTGCACCACCCGGTACATTCCGTCGTGAATATCCTCCCACTGACTTTTATTCATTTCTACCTGTCCGATTGCTTCGGTTCCGTTTTCCTGTGTGATTTCTCCCTGGGGATTCGTCACTTTATCTAATAATGTCAGCTTATAGCTGGTGCCCGAATTTGCCAGTGTGGCTGCGTAGCGGGCAAGCTGACTTGTGGTATACAAATGCGTACCCTGCCCCATGTAAGAGGGGATGGCCATCTGGTCAGACACATGAGGTTCTGACTCGGTAAGTTCAATTCCTGTCTTCTTATCCAGATTCACCATTTCCGAGTATTTCTGAAGCATATTGATACTCTGGGTCTCGGAATAAGTATCTTCTCCTGTCATTCCCAGGTTAAAACCAATGGTATCAAAGAAGACGTTGCAGGACTGTTCAATGGCGCCCCGGATTTCCAGAGAGCCGTGGCCGCTTTTGTTCCAGCAGTTAATATGGTAACCGGCCAGATCGAAAAGGCCGTCGCAGTCAATATAGGTTCCGTCTGTAACAATCCCCTCTTTAAAGCCTGCAATGGCGGATACCAGCTTAAAGGTAGAACCGGGAGCCGTCCGCTGCTGAGTTGCCTTATTAAAGAAGGGCGACGATAAATCTGTGGAAAGCTTGCTGTAATAATCCGTATCCATTTTATTTGCCAGGCGGTTATTATCGTACCCGGGATAAGTTACACAGGCCAGAACATCACCGCTGTTTACATCGGTAATCACTGCAGAGGCGGAACAGGGATCCAGGGCAAGCTGAGCCGGGGTGATTTCCAGGGAATTAATCTTGGAAATCATGAAATCATAGGCGGCAGTGCTTCCCTGTGCAAGTCCCTCGTACATTCCGTCGTCCTTGGAGAGGATGCCCTGATCATATAATACAAGACACAGCTCACTGCCGGATATGGTATCATTTAAAAGCATGTATTTATAAAGAAGCTTGCTGAAATCCATATCTGTCTGCAGGTATTCGATCATGTAATCGGCCAGGGCCAGATAGATTTCCTGAGAATCCAGGTAATCTCCCTCCGGCGAAAATTTGGAGATGTCAATCCAGTTCTGGCCTGTGGCATAAGTTAAATACTGCTTCAGACTGATATTCTTTTCTTCTGTCCATGCCAGATAGGTTTCATCCGAAGTATCAATCACGTTAGAAGGAAGAATTTCCAGTTTATCCTGCAGCAGTTCCTCCGTGATATAAGAAAGATACTCCTGCATCTCCTCGTCCTGATCCTTATAGGCCGTATTTCCGTCTCCGGTCAGCTCTTCTGATATTCTACCAAAAACTTCCTGCTGCTTTTGCTGAAATTTGGCATATAAATTTTTTTCTGTGGAAGAAGCGTCTGTCTGTTCAAAATGAGAAATATCAATGACACTGTTCTGAATCAGCGCATTGTAAACGTCATAAATGGGAATCCGAATCTGGCTGGCGTCGGTGATGGCTGTTTTATCGAAGGTTTTGGCATTGTCAATTTTAGAAATCAAAATACCGGCCACCCGCTGTTCCAGAATCTGATAAATGGCTTCCTGCCAGTTTTTGTCGATGGTCAGATACACATCGTCTCCGGCCACAGGCTCCACTTTGCTGCTTTCGTCAATCTGAAGAACCTTCCCCAGGTTATCTACGTAAACCGTTTCTTCTCCGTCTGTTCCCTGGAGGGTGGTTTCCATATACTGTTCAATTCCTGCCTTTCCGATAATGGAGTCCGAAGCATAGTCAGGATTTTCCTTCTTGAGATTTTCCAGCTCTTCCGAGGAGGCCCGGCCTGTGTATCCCAGGATCGGCCCCAGACTTTCATGTTCTTCATAGTGACGGATGGAATCCTCAATTACGTCAATTCCCTGTAGTTCGTTCTGATTTTCCATAATAGCAGCTACGGATTCGTCACTGACATTGGTGGCAATGGTCACTGGCATGTACTTCTGGAAACTGTTGGTGGACAGCATATAGCGGATAATGGAAATGTTCAGAACGTCCTCTCTGGAAAGTTCCAGGGGAAGTCCGTGTCCGGACAGTTCCTGCTCTGTATAGGCGTTGTCTCCGTATAAGACAATGGAAAAGCGTTCATCTCCGCTTAAATACGCCATCATTTCCTCCGCAGTGGCAGTGGCTTCGTCTTTTTCCATATCCTCAACCAGCGCCCGGCCGTAAATATCCGCCCGGAAACGATCCAGGGTAACCCCTTCCTCCACATCAAAGGCGTAATTTCCGGTTTCATCCATTTTAATATGAAAGGAAGTATCCAGGGAGTCTCCGTTGCTCTCCAGAATCTGCATTAACCGATAGGCCGTTCCGTTTATTACCAGATTTTTCTCCCGGGTAGTATCATAGGTCCCGTTATCTTCAATGGTCACCGAATACGAGAGCTCATTGTAAGCCAGGGTCTCTCCGTTTCGATCGAAAATATTTCCTCTGGTGCTTTTTACGGTACGGGTTTTGGTCGTCCGCAGGCTGAAATTATTTACATAATTTTCGCCCTGGATAATCTGAAGATAGAACAGACGGTTAATTAAAATACAGGACATGACGATAAAAGCGATTATAAGAACCGTTGTCCGTCTGATTCGTATTTTCTTTAGAACGTGTTTTATTTTAGTACCCAATATGAATCCCTTTCCTTCATCGCTGTGTTCATAAAGCGATAGTTTATTGCATAAAAAATTCTATAAAACAGCAGTGTAATAATCACCGTATACAGCATTTCCGGAATCATAATTCTGTACAGATAGGTGAAAAAGCCAAGACGTCCCCGAAGCAGAAACTGCAGGGCGTAAATTCCGACTCCATAAAGGAAATCCCCTCCTGCAGCCATCAGAAGAGGGACTTTGATATCATCATCGTAATAAATCTTGCAGAAACATCCGCTGAAATATCCCAGATACATGTACAAAAGGGCGTTAAAGCCAAAAAGGGGATCGAAAAACAAATCAATCAGAAGCCCCGAAAAAAAGCCTGTAAACATTCCGCTTTTTCTGCCCCTCATCAGACCTATGGAAACACACAGCACCAGCAGCAGATTCGGCGTGATTCCCGCAATGGAAATCACATCGAATACGGTACACTGGAGAAGGAAACACACGATAATCAAAATGCCAATAATAACTTTACTCCGCATTTTCTCCTCCTTCTTCTGTCTGTCCTTCTTTTAGCTGGGTAATGACAAACACCTTATCCAGATGTCTGAAATCCACAGGGGTTACAATGGTACCTGTTTTCGTCAGGTTATTGGAATCCTGTTCGATCTCACTTACATAGCCAATCAACAGCCCTTTTACATATTTATCGCTGATATTGGAAGTAACAATTCTCTCCCCGGCGGTAATTTCGTTATTTTCGTCGTAAAGCTGGGTAAATCTGAGCTTTCCTGAGTTAATCAGTTCCAAATCCCCTTCCACAATACAGGTATCGGAAGTACTGACCGTCTGACCGCTCACATTGCTGCTGTCGTCAATGATGGATCGGACAGTGGCCCAGGTCGGCCCGGCCTCTGTGACAATTCCAACCAGGCCCTTTCCGGAAATCACATTCATATCCACCGCGATTCCGTCGTTGGTTCCCTTATCAATGACAAAGCTGTTATACCAGTTTCCTGCGTCTTTGGATATGATCTCCGCCATAACTTTGGGATACTGGGCATATTCCTGATCCAGATCATACATCTCTCTGAGTTCTGCCAGTTCGCTCTGGGACTGAATTAAATTGTTATTTTCCGTTGTCAGAGTATCGATTTTCTCCTGAAGCTGCTGATTCTCCTCCACCAGCGCCTCTTTCTCCTGAAAATTTTTATGAATGCCTGTCAGCCATTTTCCAATCCCATTGATGCTTTTTTCAAAAGGAACAATCACCGTCCCCGCCACTTCTCTCAATGGATCCACGGAAATCTTAGAAGCAAATGTGGCAATGATCATACTGATACACAACAGGGTCATTAAGACCAGAATGTGTTTATTTTTCAGATTAATCCGAAAATGAAAACGAAATTTTTTCTTCATATAGTTATACCCCTCTGGGAGTGTTTTTATAATTTTCTGGGTTTTAACTGGGCGGCCCACTTCCTGAGCTCAGGCTCCCTGATAATCCGTTCCAGTCCTTTGATAATGGATAATTCGTAAAGGCCGGAAAGTTTATATGTATATCCGGTTGCTTCCTCCAGATAGGTCTGAATGTCCGGAATACGTGAACTTCCGCCTGTAAGATAAATCCCTTTGTAAGCGATTCTGGCCGCAATCTGAGGAGGCGTACGCTCCAGGAAAGACTTCATCTCCCTTCCGATTTCCCGCAGGCAGTCTTCCAGCCCCTCCCCTACCACTTCTGAAGAAATGGCCTCCTCTCTGGGAAGTCCGGAAAGGCTGTCGATTCCCACGATTTTCCGGGCGGCGGGCTGATCCGAATGCATCCGTCCGATAGCGGTCTTTAAACGTTTGGCCGTTCTGGTGCCAATGGAAAGATTGTAATGTTTCCGAATCTCATTGCAGATAGCTTCATTCATCTGGCGTCCCCCAATGGGAACTTTCCGGCTGATGATCACCTTTCCCTCTGCAATTACAGAAAAGGAGGTACTCTGCGCCCCCAGGTTTACAATCATACTGCCCTTGTTCTTTTCCAGAGGGATACCGAGGGCAATGGCGTCCGCGATGGGTTCTTCCACCAGAAAGACCTTATTATTTCTCAGCCATTTTCCGTTTACACACCGGTAATAGGCGTTTTTTTCGATGGCAGTGGTATCCATGGGCACAGAAAAGAAGACTTCTCCTCCCCTGTGGCTTTTGGGATCTATCTGACGAAGCATCTGATACAGGCTGATTTCCTCCAGCTCCACATTGGCAATCATACCGAAGGTCATAGGCATTTCCACCTGAACGCTGGCCGGTGTTTTTTCAAACATTTCATAAGCCTCATTGCCGACGGCGATGATTTCCCTGCCTCTGTGGGCAATTAAATTCTTCGTCATATAACTTTTATTTTTCGTGGAAGAGTACACTTTAATGGTGCTGCTTCCCAAATCTATTCCATACGGTTTGCGAAATAACATGCTATGGCCCCTTTATTTAAAATCCTGTATCGCTTTTTAAGGCAGCAGGCCCTCTTTCAGAAAACTGACATACCGGCGATCTCCCACAATAATATGATCAAGCAAATGAATTCCCAGCAATTCTCCCGCCTGGTAAAGTTCCTTCGTTATCTGCCGGTCGTCTTTACTTGGTATGGGAACTCCGCTGGGATGATTGTGCACCAGAATAATATAAACTGCCCGAAACTGGAGCGCCTCCAGAAACAGCTCTCTGGCAGAGACTAAGGAACGGTTGACAGTTCCCCTGGAGATAATCTTCTCACCCAGAAAATGGTTCTTGGTATCCAGCATCATACAGATCAAAACTTCCTGTTCTTCATGCCGCAGCTTTTCCATATAATAAGCGGCAATGGTCTCCGGATTGGAAAGGGAAAGGCTCTCCTTTGCAGAGGTACTGGCAATCCGTCTGGACAGCTCGCCAATGCATTTTAACTGAACGGCTTTTACCTTTCCGATGCCGCGTATCTTCTGAAAGTCCGGGATGGACAGATGATAAATACCCAGAAGTCCGGGATAACGGCTGGAGGAAAGCTGCAGGATCTCGTCTGCTAAAACGAGAGAATTCTTCCCTGCGGTTCCTGTCCGCAGAATCACTGCCAGAAGTTCTCTCTCACTTAAAGACTGCACGCCCTGGCTCAGACATTTTTCATAGGGCTGACTGTCTCTGGGCAGTTCTTTGGTCTTTATATGTTTCATTTGAAGGTTTCCTTTCTGCTCTCTTTCAGGCAACCGGAAAATCCAAATAAAATAGCAGAATATATTTTAACATAAAATCCCCGTTTTTTCTAGTGATAACCACGATATTTTCTGGCGATAGCCTCCGCTGTGCGGATTCCGTCCATGGCCGCGGAAGTAATTCCTCCCGCGTATCCGGCTCCTTCTCCGCAGGGATAAAGTCCCCTAAGGGCGCTTTCCAGTTCGGAATTTCTTAAAATCCTTACAGGGGAAGAGGTCCGGCTTTCAATGCCGCTTAACAGACAGTCCGGCCGGTCAAATCCCTGAATCTTCTTTCCGAAAGCCCGGATGCCTTCCTCAATGCCCTCTCCCACAAAACCGGGAAGGATCTGTCTGAGATTGGCAGGCTCCCATTCTCCCTTAATCTGAGGGCGTACCTCTCCCAGCTTACGGCTTGCCCGATTCTGACAGAAGTCCTCATACAACTGCACCGGAATCTTTCCACTGGCAAGCTGATAAGCCTTTTCCTCCAGATCCCGCTGAAAGGCAACGCCGCCTAAAGGGCCGCTCTGGGGATAGTCCTGCGGATTTACTGTGACAATGACGGCGCTGTTGGCATTTCTGGAATCTCTGGCCTGATAGCTCATTCCATTGACGGCCAGCCTTCCCGGTTCGGAAGAAGCGTTTACCACATAGCCGCCGGGACACATGCAGAAGCTGTAAACACCCCTGGTGTTTTCACATTTATGGGTGACTTTATAGCTTGCCGCCCCAAGTGCGGGATTATCCTCCTCGCCGTACAGAGCCAGATTTATCATGGTCTGGGGATGCTCCACGCGGACTCCCACGGCAAAGGACTTGGGCTCCATGGGAACTTTCTTCTCCTGGAGCATTTCAAAGGTATCCCTTGCACTGTGTCCGATGGCCAGAACCAGGATCTGGGTTTCCAGTCGTTTTTCCTGGTTGATAACCACCGCCTGTATCCTGCCGTCCTGAATTTCAATATCGGTAACCTGAGAGGAAAAATAAACCTGTCCGCCCATTTCCTCAATTTCTGCCCGCAGCTTTTCCACCAGACCGATTAAGGTATCCGTTCCCAGATGTGGCTTTTGCTGATATAAGATTTCTTCCGGCGCTCCTGCCGCTACGAAACGTCGCAGAACCTCCTGGTTGCGTCCACAGGGATCTTTTACCAGCGTGTTTAATTTTCCGTCAGAAAAAGTTCCGGCGCCCCCTTCCCCAAACTGCACGTTGGACTGGGGATCCAGTTTTCCCGTTTTCCAGAACTGCTCCACCTTCTCTTTGCGCAGCCCTGCCGGCTCACCCCGCTCCAGAAGAATGGGACAATACCCTGCACGGGCCAGATACCAGCCGCAGAAAAGTCCTGCCGGGCCGGTTCCCACAATGACGGGCCGCGCAGTCAAAGGCTCTGTACCGCTGCAGGGAAACCGATAAGCCTCTTCATTAGTTAACATAATGTTTTTATTGTGAACCTTTTTTAAAATCTGTTTTTCTTTTGTTACTGTGACATCAATGGTATATACGAATTTTTTATCCTTCTTTTTTCTGGCATCCAGAGACTGTCTGCGGATGACATAGGAAAACTCCCGGTCTTTTAACTGCAGTTCTCTGGAAATTTTCGCCTCTAGTTCTTCCCGCGTATGGGAAACGGGCAGTTTTAACTGACTGATCCGAATCATAATTCTCCTTCTTTCCGGGCCGCCATGGTTCCGGCCACCATACCGGAAGACCAGGCCCACTGCAGATTGTAGCCGCCGCAGGCTCCGTCAATATCTATCATCTCTCCGGCGAAATAGATGCCTTTGTGAAGTTTCGATTCCATGGTTTCCGGGGAAATCTCTGTAACATCCACACCTCCGGAACAAATCTGGGCGCTTTCAAAGGAATGAGCCTTTGTCACTTCCAGGGAATATTCTTTGATTCCCTGAATCAGATCCTCTTCTTTTGCAAGAACTTCAATCAGCTTTGCAGGAAACATTCCCACCAATAATTCTTTCGTGGATTTATAGGGACAGTTTTTCCGGCGTTCTTCAAATAGCGCCGCCAGTCCTTCCGGGGTAAACTCCGGCATAAAGTCAAGAAGAACCCCTACCTGGCTGCCCTCCCAGAGAGCCCTTACTGCATATCGGCTTATCTGAAAAACAGGAATTCCGGAAATTCCGTATTCTGTAAGCTGAAGTTCCCCGGTTTCTTTCTTCAGGGGAATTCCATTGATACATAAAGTAACGCTGCCCTCGGTTCTTACGCCGGACCAGGAGGAGAAAGATTTTCCCTTACAGCACAAAGGCACCAGGGCCGGCAGGGGCTCTACAATATTATGGCCAAGCTGTCCGGCCAGACGATACCCCTCTTCTGAGGATCCGGGAATCTGAGAAGCTTTCGAACCGCAGGCCAGAATCACCGCATCCCCCTCGTAGGTCCAGGTATCTGTCTTTACCGCCCACTGCCCCGGATTCTTTCCGGGAAGGATTTCCGTCACATGTTCCCGGGTTTTCATCTTTACTTTCCGGTACTGCAGCTCTTTTTGCAGCACTTCAATCACACTTAAAGCCTGGCCGCTGCGGGGATAGATCCACCCGTCTTTATTGACGGTATAAATTCCCAGACGGGAGAAAAATCCAATGGTCTCCTGTACGTTGACCTTTTCCAGAGCCCCGTAGGCAAAATCCGGGGAAGTTCCCCGGTATGCGTCCCGGCGCATCTGGGTATTGGTAAAATTGCATCTGCCGTTTCCCGTAGCCGCCAGTTTCCTTCCCACTTTCTCATTTTGTTCAAGCAGGATTACACGCGCTTTGGATCTGGCCGCTGCCACTGCCGCCATCAGCCCTGCGGCTCCTCCTCCCACTACAATAACTGTTCTTTCCATCTGTCTGCCTCCTTACTTCAAAGAAACAAGATTCTGTTCCGCCAGTTTCTGTAAAGACATTAAGATTCCGTATTTTGCATGTTCCCAGGTGAGACCTCCCTGGAAATAGACCGCATACGGCGGTTTCATAGGTCCGTCTGCGGATAATTCAATGGAAGATCCCTGAACGAAAGCGCCGGCTGCCATGATGACCTCACTGTCGTATCCGGGCATATCCCAGGGCTCCGGAGCCACATAGCTGTCCACCGGAGAGCCGGCCTGGATTCCCTGGCAGAAAGCGATCACTCCTTCGGGAGTTCCCAGAGTGACTGCCTGGATAATATCCTGGCGTGGTTCCTTTCCATCGGGGATTACCGGGAATCCCAGACGTTCATAAATATTTGCCGCAAAAACAGCGGCCTTCAGAGCAGATTTCACCACTGTGGGCGCCAGGAAAAATCCCTGGAAGAAGGCCTGGTTGACCCCGAGGGTTGCTCCCACTTCTTTTCCCAGTCCCGGTGAGGTCAGACGGTAGGAAGCGTTTTCCACCAGTTCCTTTTTCCCCACAATATAGCCGCCGATGGGAGCCAGTCCGCCGCCCGGATTCTTAATCAGGGATCCGGCCATCAGATCAGCGCCCACATCGGTGGGTTCGATCACATCCACGAATTCTCCGTAGCAGTTATCTACCATACAGATTACATCCGGTTTGATGCTTTTTACAAAAGTAATTAACCGGCCGATTTGCTCCACAGAGAAAGAAGGCCGGGTCAGATAGCCCTTGGAACGCTGAATGGTTACCATTTTCGTTTTTTCATTGATGGCTTCTCTGATTTTCTCATAATCAAAGGTACCGTCTTTTAGTAATTCCACCTGACGGTAGGTTACGCCATATTCCGCCAGAGAACCGCAGGAAGGCCGGATTCCAATTACCTCTTCCAGGGTGTCGTAAGGTTTTCCCACCGGGGAGAGAAGTTCGTCTCCCGGACGGAGGTTGCCGAATAAGGCCACTGCCAGGGCATGGGTCCCGCAGGTAATCTGAGGCCGGACCAGGGCGCTTTCCGTATGGAAGGTGTCTGCATAGACCTGTTCCAGAGTCTCCCTTCCCAGATCATTGTATCCGTATCCGCTGGATGGATAAAAGCAGGCTTCGCACACCCGGTTTTTCTGCATGGCCTGAACCACCTTTAACTGGTTGTATTCCGCCCGTTTATCAATTTCCTCAAAACGTTCTTTCAACTGTTTCTCAATGGATTCCCCAAAGCGGAAAACCTCCGGGGAAATCCCCATTTCCTGATACAAAGTTTCTATCTCTCCAACTTTCATTTGCAAGCTCCTTTATGTGTAATCCCTTTTTTCTGTAATATCTCATCCATAAATTCCAGAATCTTCTCTTCCTGATACCCGAAGTCTTCCTTTTCCACCCAGATGACCTCAGGCTCTCTGCGAAACCAGGTAAGCTGCCGTTTGGCAAAATGCCGGGTATCCCTCTTAATGATGCGTACAGCCTCTTCCAGAGAAGTTTCTCCCTCCAGATAAGCCAGCAGTTCCTTATAGCCAAGTCCCTGCATGGAGACCATTCCTTTATGGTACCCCATTTCCTTTAATTTCTTCACTTCCTCCAGCAGACCTTCTTCCATCATCTGATCCACTCTCTGATCAATCCGTTCATAGAGAAGGGGTCTGGGGGCGTTTAAGACGAAATAAGCCAGATTATAGGGAGATTCCTTCTCCTTTTGTTCCTGATTGTGAAGGGAGATGGGTCTGTGGTTCTCCCGGTAAAATTCCAGGGCCCGAATCACCCTCTTTTTATTGTTGGCGTGGATTTCAGAAGCGCTGACCGGATCCACTTCCATAAGCATCTCATGAAGCTCCTTAGCAGAAAGCTCTTCCAGCTCTTTTCGGTAGGCCGGATTCTCCCTTCCTTCTGTAAAATCAATGTCCCGGGTCACCGCCTGAATATAAAATCCCGTCCCCCCAACCAGAAGGGGAATCTTTCCTCGTGAGTAAATGTCCTCCATGGCCTGACGGGCCATTTCCTGAAAGCGGACCACGTGAAATTCCTCTTCCGGAAGCAGCGCATCCACCAGATAATGGGGAACCCCCTGCATCTGGGAGGGGGTGATTTTGGCTGAGCCGATGTCCATATATTTATAAACCTGCATGGAATCCGCCGAGATAATCTCCGCGCCTGCCCGCTTGGCAAGGGCGATGGAAAGGGCGGTTTTCCCCACGGCAGTGGGGCCTGTCAATACGATTAATGGCTTCTTCAACTCTTTTCTCCCTTTCTCTAAACAATTCGTTTAAACTTCTTTTCCAGCTCTGTCTTTGTCATAGAAATAATCGTAGGTCTTCCGTGGGGACAGTGGTAAGGGTTTTCCAGACTTAACAGTTCGTCAATCAAAGCATTTGCCTCCTGCACGGACAATTGATGATTCCCTTTTACCGCCGCCTTACATGCCATGGTGGCCAGACGCCCGGTGAAAATTTCCAGGGCCCTGGGCTCCTCTTCGGCCGAAAGATGATCCAGCATTTCCAGGAAGATGTCCTGTTCGGTCAGGCCGTAAAGATTCACGGGAACCGCACAGATACGGTATTCTCTGCCGCCGAAGGGTTCAATCTCAAATCCGGATTCCTGAAAATAGGACAGATTTGCTTTCAGCCGTTCTTCTTCCTGCAGATTCAGGCTTACCACCAGAGGAGGATTTAAATACTGAGATTCCTGCTTCCGGCTGGCAAACTGTTTTACAAACCGCTCATAATAAACTTTTTCATGGGCGGCATGCTGATCAATAATATAGAATTTCTCCCCGTATTCCACCAGCCAGTAGGTATCGAAGAGCTGTCCCACCAGTCTGTGGCGTTCTCTGGCCTTTGGGGTCAGTAAAGGGCTGTCAAACAGTTCCATCTGCTTTTCTTCCGGCTTTGGATCCGGCGCCTTCGGACTTTCTATCCGGGGTTTCTCCACGGTCTCCTTCCTGACCGGATAAGAGGGTTCTTCTCTTAGCAGGGAAACCTTTCCGGCAGAAACATTCTGATTCAGAGCTTCCTTTCGTTTTGTCTCAAAAGGTTCCGGAACTTCCCCACGGGTCAGTCTCACAGGGGGAGCCTCTTCTTTTTTCTTCTGCAGCCGTTCTTCTTTTGTATCCAGATTCACTTCCGGAATCATCTCCCGTTCTTTTAAGGCACGGGTTACGGTTTCAAAGATCATCCGGTAAACTTCCGGCCCTCTGGCGAAGCGCACCTCCCGTTTGGAGGGATGTACATTCACGTCCAGATCGTTTCCCTCCATGGTAATCTGAAGAGAGACAAAAGGAAACTGATGCTGCATCAGAAAGCCTTTGTAAGCGTCCTCAATGGCTTTGGTTATGATCTTGTCCTTTACGTAACGGCCATTGATATAATAATTTTCAAAGTAGCGGTTTCCTCTGGAAATACCGGGCTTTCCAATATAGCCCTGGATTTTCATAAACTCATTTTCTTCCTGTACCTCCAGAAGTTCTTTAGCCACTTCCCGTCCGTAAATGTGAAAGATCACATCTTTTACCTGATAGTTTCCTGTGGTATGCAGCTTAACCTGGCCGTTCTGAATATATTTAAAGGAAATCTCCGGGTGGGATAAGGCCAGTTGTTCCATCAGACTGCTGATATAGCCGGCCTCGGTGGTATCACTTTTTAAAAACTTGCTTCTGGCAGGGGTATTGAAAAATAAATTGCGTACCAGCAGGGTAGTTCCGTCCGGGGCGCCGATTTCTTCCAGAGATTTCTCCAGTCCGCCCTCAATGAGATAAC
>ERZ1643250.1475-NODE-1475-length-19965-cov-9.352587_pt1 | contig 19965 bp, 19 predicted proteins | sample MGYA00579262_ERZ1643250 | MGnify/ENA primary metagenome ERZ1643250 (study PRJEB29033, sample SAMEA4952265) | chicken gut metagenome | biome: Broiler Chicken; feature: Gastrointestinal Tract; material: Caecum | place: Ireland | collected 2018 | study: Broiler... | reverse complement strand
TCACGGCACCAGTCAGCATCTGTCATGCCGCTCTGTCGGCATTCATTGATAAGCCGGATCTGTTCCGCCATCGGAACACGGGCTTTGCGAGTACCTGCCATAACCTATCCTCCATAAGTGTAGTGAAATAGTCTAAATATCTATCGACTACAATTATAGGTGAAACCTAGGAATTAGGAAATCCGCAGGAATATTTGGCGCTTACGAATAAACAATACGTTAGGTTCTACCAAAGAGGAGGTAATGAACTACAAAACTATTTTAGATCTGAAAAAACATAACATTTTGCCTATGAGAAAACCCTCACGGATAGAATACATGAAAAAGAGCGGTCATTGCTGGCCGCTCATGATTTTGGTATATAGTTTGCTTTGAGATTAGATTGCGATTTTGATCTTCTCGCCATCCTTAAATTCGAAAATGATATTCCTCGGATTCACAAGAACTCGCTCAACAAGGGAATTCCATGTCGCCGAGTCAAATACCGGTTCCGAATCGAAAGACTCAAGCGCTGCGACGAATCGCGACAGTTTTTCGCGAACGCCCGTGAGACTAAGTTCATTCATCATCAACAAGGGATATCTTTCTTAACTGGCTGCTCTTCATAGTTCATTGAACTATTGTGCCTGCGAATCGTCTGCTCCTCCAATAGTAACTGCTTGTATTCTTCCATGAATGCAAATAAATCACTCATTTGAGAATTAATCTCTTCATCGCTCAATGTTCGAATAAATGCTTGGATCTTAGCTTTATTGCACATTCGCTTCACCACCAGTCTCAATATTGTAGGTAAGTGAGCCATCCTCATTGAGTCCAGTAATTGTCAACGTGGAACTCTTTTCAATATGCTTCATAACAAGAATACGTGAAAGGGGGTTGATCAGGATACTCTCAACCATGTTTCCAATACCACGACCACCATTAATAAGATTACTGCTTGCTTTTGTATGAAGCTGAGAATAATACTCGCTTGACAATTCGAGAGTGATATCTTTTTCGTTGAGCAAATTTCTCTTGATCTTAGACACTTGCCCTTGAAGAATTTCATCAACAACATTTTCCCGAATGAAATCGAAAACAACAAAGTTATTTCCAATACGGTTGAGGAGTTCCGGTCTACCAATTCTAAAGCTAAAGAAATTCTTTATCGAAGTAAGGACCTTTTCCTCAATTTCCGAATACGGCATATCGATTGTGACGTTTTGATATCTGATTCCGTTAGTTGAATCAACATCTATCATACCGAGATTGCTGGTGAAAATGATAAGCGTTTCAGAGAAGTAAACTGTTTCGCCAGTCGAATCCGTCATTCTTCCATCTTCTAATATCTGAAGAAACTTATCCAAAATAGAAGGATCTGCTTTATCAATTTCATCGAACAACAAAACTGAGAACGGTTTCTCTTTTACTGCGTTTGTCAATTGTCCGCCAGCACCATATCCGACATAGCCGGGAGGTGCTCCAAGCAATTTCTGATCTGAATGACTTTGCTGATACTCACTCATATCAAAACGTGTGACGAACTTTTCATCACCGAAAATCAACTCGGCTATTGCCTTTGCCAATTCTGTTTTACCAGTACCAGTAGGTCCAGCAAAAAAGAGAATACCCTTAGGCTTGCCTGTGGCACTTCCTTGAATACCTGACATGCCAGAACAGGCACGACCGAGAATGTCAACTGCTTTTGAAATTACCTTTGGTTGGCCCTTAACCCTTCGAGTTAAAATCTCCTCAGCGTTCTCAATAATGGAATGATCTAATTTATCCCAGTGGCTTTCTGTTTCACCGTACTTAAATAAATTAATGGCTTCGCGAACCTTCTTCGCGGAAATTCCTCTTTGCTCACAGAGAGAAAGAACACCAAAGACCTCAACGTTTGAAAATCCTTCTGTCAAATTACTGATCTCATCAATTGCTTTCTGAAGTTCATCTCCCGACAGAGACTCGTAATCATAAAAGACAGACATATTGCTAGAGATATAACTTCTTCTTAACTCCTTGTTTGGTTTTGAGATAGACACGTTCTTTATGAACGGGTTATTGATATAAAACCAAGCCGGCAAGTCGTTTATCTTCTCAACTATATAGAATATCAAATTTGTGAGCAGATGATTGTTCTTTGAACTAATAGCCTGCTTTCTCTTTTTGGAAGAGAGGAAAAGTCTTGTGAGGCATTCCAGTTCATTTTCTGACAACATATCTGGAGAAGAAATTGTAGTGTTCGCCATGTCAAATACAATTGCAATAGGGGTTTCTGTGTTTTCAAGTGCCGTTCTCATTGCAATGGTAGCAGATTCAAACGACTTGCAAGTATCTGCATTTGACTTTGCAGCATCAAAGAATTTCTTCATACCGGCTTTAGAGTAAGGATTATGAAAACCGTCAATTTTATTATAAAAGACGATAACATCATAACCTTCTCCATCTAAATATCGATAAAGATACTCGTTCAGTGTAACGTGCTCACAAACATTCTCTTCCGGGTAAACCCATCCTTGAAGATCGTGTACATTGCCCTCCACAATGAACGCTGTCTTCATATTCTCGTATATTTCGAGGTCCTTGTGCCATTTTGGTAATTCTAATGCCATATTTAATCCTCCTCGTGACGACGTACAATTAATTCAAAGTCATAAAGTTTAATCACATCTCCGTCACGTGCAAACTTTGTTGTCCCTTTAACTAATTGTTCATCGTTAACAAAAGTGCCATACTTACTTTTATCTTCAATCAAGAGTCCAATCCGTCCTCTATATGACACCTTAATATGTTCTCGGCTTACTGCATTATGTTTCTCCAACAATTCCGCCCCAAGTGCATTTCTTCCAACTATTCCACCAGAAGAGGGAATAACAATTTGCCCAGTTCCGTCAGGAGTGTTTAAGCTGTAGTAAAATTGGTCTAAGGCGATATCCTCTGAGGGTTTTTCTTCAATAAGTTCCTCCTCATCATCAACCAAGTCCTCATCAACAACGGAAAACTCTAATAGGCTACGACCACAGTTTTCACACTTACGAGGAGCAAGGCCACGATGCTCAAACATATTTTTAGTTCCACAATCACATAGTTTATAAAACGCCATCTAATTACCCCCCAATATATTGCTCTTGCTTTTTCCCACGTGCAATTTTTCGAGAATTGCTCTTTTTTATCTTGCGCATTCTCTCGGCTTTGGGCTTTTCTTCACATTCAATACGTAAGAAAATACCGCGTTCCTGCATTTTGCGAATTACCATTAAATGTTTTTGACAAACCTTATGAGCCGATTCTTCCATCATTGCTTTCTTGTCCGAGGAAAGTGAGTCTGGGTTCTCCACCTCAGCAACAGTTTCAAAAACGATTCCTTCACCATCCATACTCATAAATATTGAGCAATCCGGAAGAGATTCGTCAACAACCCTATGCCCTAACAATCCATCGAGTTCCATTTCATTGACAACACTCATATTGAGCTCTGCAAAAACTTCCATAAGATTTTGGTAAACATAGTCTTCTTTCTTCTTCTCTGTGTAACGTTCGAGAAGTTTCTTGCTTTCTGCTTTAATATTTTCTTTTTTTACATTCTTAGGTTTCTCGCCAAGTAATTCACAGAGAGCATAGTATTCAAATAAATCCTCGGTAACATCTTCGGGCTCAAGCATAGAGATTCTTTTCTTAAGCGAACCAAATCGACGATCAATAAGTTCTTTGAAATATTCGTAATCCAATTCATCATCGTTCAGCAGCTCATTAAGATAAGAAACAAACTCATTTTGAGCTTTGATGTCATCATTCGATTCCAACACTGCGGTAGCGAGTTGCGCACTAATTTCCTGCGCATATGTAAGCTTCTTCACCTTATCTGAAGTTTCTGCTTCAAATGCATCCAAGAGATTTGACCAGTCAATAACAACTAAGCTTCTCTTGTCGGAATCACCAGACTCAACCTGAACGTTCTCCAATCCTGCTGACACACCAGTGGAGATAACCTCACCAGTGTCATAGTCACTGATATTACCTACTTTTTCAGTTCGAACCGCTGGATCGTCCCTGGTAGAAGCAGCATCCGATTTAGCAGCATTGATTTTTTCTGTAATACTTCCAATGCTACCCGTCATTTGTCTGAACAATTCAGCTTGATGCTCTCTTTCTTTTTCTAATTGGATTTTTAGTTGTCGGTGAAGGTTTTCGAGGTTTTGAACCTCCCAACGTATATACATTTCGCTACTCATAAACTACCTCTATCTACAGTTCAAAAAACTTCAAAACATCATCTTTATAACCAATGCTGTACAACCACGCCATTAGTCTGGTGTCATCAGTTATTTTCTCGATGTCAGTAAGTTCCATGTTCACGACTTCGTTGATAAACTCGTCAATCGTAGTAATTGCTTTTCCATTTATCTCGTATTGCTTCTCGCGATTGAAAAGGTAATACAACATCCTCGGGACAAAATCCGGACTGTTATTATTCATCTTAATTATTCTTCGTGCCTGATCAATGAGTGCAGGCTCATAGCCGTTAACCTTTAAATAGAACTCGAAAAGATCATTATTGATAATAGCTCTCATATCATCGGTAATCTCGGAGTTTAAGCTATTAACAAAATCCTTTGCTCCACCGTAATCAACACCCTTGTAAATTAAATTGGGATTCTTACGAATTCTATAAAGGGTATAGAATACGGCTTGGTCCTCGTCGGCCAACTTGCTATATTCACGAATATCTTTTTCTAAATCTGCATCAAATTGAGCGATAAACTCAAAGAAAGGCGTTCTTTTGAGTTGCTTTTTGGTATGATTCCAATTTTCAGCAATAGCAGTTGCCAACTCTCTTAAGGAGCCAACTGTGACAATTCTGTCATCAAAGATGCCGAAAATTAGTGGATCAGGTTCTGCATTTTCTTCTTCAAAATCATCCTCTGAGTAAATGCTGTTGTCTTTGATTCTAACAAATTCGCCCTCACACCACTTTTTAACGTCTTCGTAACCAAATCGCTTTTGCTCATCTTCAACGAGCAATCCAGAGATCAATCTTCTGAGACGTCCATCAATGTTTTCCGGAACCTCAATTCCGTCTTCCCACATCTGGGTAATCGTTGTCATATCAAGACCTTCAAAAAGGGAATGACCTGTAGCCAACTTAATAAGAACCAGACCTAGCGCACCGTAATCGTATGCCGGTGTTTTTGTCGTTTTACCAAAGAAAGACACCGTTCTTGGTGCATACTCCGGCGTTCCTTTTATCTCATCAATGAGCCGACCTTTTTTATCAAGGTATGAGCTAATACCAAAGTCTCCAATAACGATGTGCGATTCATCATTAGAAAGGAATATGTTACTTGGCTTAATATCGCCATGAACTATCCCTTTTCCACCGAAAGTGTGGAGGAAATGTAAACCCTCATTCATATTGGGGATAACGACATCCTTGATAAAAGTTAACGTGCATTTTCCTTTTTCTTCTAAAGTACCATTGCCGTAAAACTCATAAATCTCATAATATGTATCATCTTCGTAACCGTAATCCAGCAGATTAGCCACATAGGGACAAGTATGACCCTTTAAATTCTTTATAAAGTCTTCGGATGGCTTGTATCCACGATTGTACATCTTGATTGCACACTGCTTTCCTTCACGTCGAGCCGTGTAAACAGAAGCTTGTGCGCCACCATCGCCAATTTGATTGATAACAACATAGTCTTTGGCAATTGTTTGCCCTGGGTTCAAGATAACTCTATCTCCGTTTTTTGAATCAAACGAGCGATCGAGCATTGTCTCACCAGGAATAGCAGAATCAAGTCTGGTTTCGTCCGTATTTGTATCAAGCATTGTTTCGGCTATATTCTCCAAACTCATCTTCATACCTCCTTACTGTACTCCTACGACAAGTATTTGTCCGTTATATCGAAATGTTTGCAATTTTCGTTCCCCGGTAAGTAATTCCGAGTAGTCCTTGCTCTCACGGAATATATGTACGCATTGATTACTCGAACCACGTATCCCAATCCCGTCATTTAATTCATCAACATATTCTCCATCAATAAGAACTGAAATTGAATCCAATATTTCTCTTACAAAAACAGAATTCATTTGTTTCAGTTCCTCTATCTTATATCCTGAAAAGACGATGATATCTTCAGTAACATCTTGCTTGATGTATTGTACTAACTCGTGTAGCTCCTTCGCCTGTAAAAATGGCTCTCCTCCGGAAATAGTGACGCCATCAATGTGACCTGAAACTTTCGCAAACATTCTCTTGATCTCGTCCACAGAGATATTCTTGCTACCTTCTGTAGTTTGAAGTTCCGGACTCATACATCCTGGGCATCTTTTGTTACATCCGGCCAACCAAATTCCAAATCTTTTTCCAGGGCCAAGAACCTGAATAGGATAACATACGCGTTTCACATACATAATTACACCTGCTGATTTGCTATTGTAAAATGCTCTTTACACGCAACACGCGTAAACGTTGACTTTCCACAGAAAATACATTTATTTTCTCGACGTCGTTTTGCAACAGTATCGGAAAGTTTTTGACGATTAAGTGCAGCAATTAAGTCTTCAGGCGATATACAATAGCTATCTGTATTCAAAGAACTCTTAATAGCTCCAAGCAAGTCATTCGGTTCAAATTCAGTCGCAAAGGCAGAAACTGGAAGAGAAGTAACAATCTCAGAGTCAAGTAGAGCCAATCCGTTAATTGCATCAATCCCAATAATGTTTCCAATTCCTACAAATGGTGTTTGGACCGCAGGGGACGTTGCTGCAAAAACATACGGTGACAAACGATAATATTCATCCACTTGAACTTTCTGAAGCAATGAACTCAAAGGTGTCTCCGTATACTCCAATTTGTACCCTTCATACGAAATAAAATTGTCTTCTGCAAATGATGTCTTTGTAATCTTCCACGTTAAGGGCTTTTTCGTTTGGTAACTCATAAATAATTCGTTGCCGTACTGTTGGTTAACCAAGCGAACTGTGTCCTGAAATCCAGCCTTATTATTGAAAGTAAGATTACGAATAGCCTTTACACCAAACTGTGAAATCAAATAATAGCAAGTGCAGTTTGCTAATGTTCGATAAAAGCGATTGTACAAATCTACTGACTCAGATTTTACAGCTATAAAATCATCGTCAAAGAAACTTGCTGAAGAAAGCAATCCATCAGCTTTCTTCAATTCATTTTCAATTTGCTGAATTAACAAATCTAAATGTTTGATATTGTTCGTCGGATTAGTGATATCAGCGATTGTTTTTTGAAGCGTCAGCTCACTTTCGTCGTGTTTGTCTGCTCCATCAATGCCTAAAAAGGAAACCGATTGCAATAATTTCTTTAATCGTTGATATTCATTTGTAGAAGTAACTGCTTGTTTGAACAGTTCACCAATTCTTTCTTTTTTTGATCCTTCCGTTGCAGAATGAAGCAAGGAAAGAAGATACATTGTTCTTTTGTATTCCATATTACACCTCATTAACATCCACAACCGGATTTACAACACTCACAACCACACCAACAAGCTAAGATTGTCACGCCAATGCTGGCCAATCCACCGAGACACGGTCCTGCAGAATTCCAGAATTGTCTGCGTTGAGCATCCGCAAGAGCTTGTTGGCTTCTTCTTTCACGTTCTTGACGTTCTCTCTCATCTTGAGCTGCCTTATCTCTTTGTCTCTGCTCATAATCTTTGATTTGCTCACTAATTGCATCCAAAAGGGCCGTATATGCTTCGTTGGTAGGGTCCAATTTTATAGCCTTATGCAATTCCGTAACTGCATTTTGGCACCCCTGGAAGCTACTATCTATGCGAAGACTTACTACCGCTTTCAGATAATGCTTTTCCGCACTTTCCGGGAGTGCATCAATCTTACCAGAAATATTGCTTCCCTTTAATTTAGAAGCATCAGATCTGCTACTGTTTAGCGCAAGCTTTATTGAACTAATGTTAGTTTGAGGAGTAACGGTGGTATCAGACTCGGGATGTTCATTATACAAACCGCATTCCTTGCCTGCAGCAATAAGCTGTTCCAACTTTATTCTGGCGATATCTGCAACTTCTTGGTCTTCGGCAAAAGTCGCCGTCATTTGATAAGAATCCAACATTCTCAAATACTTAGCCTGTAATTCGGCTTTATCAGCGTTCTTACGAACGCGCAGGATTTGATAAATATCCATAATGTCCTCCTATTTAAGCATATCAGCAACATCTTGAGGTAAAAGGTATTCAAAGAGATCATGTACAAGGTTCTCATTTTTGCCGCAAGATAATAACTCCAAAAGTTGCTGCATTGACTGTTTGCAAGTCATTAAGAAATCAACAATTTCGTCTTTACGTAAAGTAACTATATCTTCAACAGTAGCATCAGGATAGCCGGCTTTAAGGGGGTTGTATTTGTTGTGTTTAATGTCCTTGCCTAAATCGACGCAGGCATCAACAACATATATCCACATCCCAAGATACTTACAAAGAGCAGAAAAAACTTTATCATCTGTCGGGTCGTCTAAACATCCCCTCATTGCGCCTTCCAACAATTTTCCAAACGGAAAGGCCGAATCACGAACACTGATTTTCTCATTTGATGATTCCATTGTTTTTATGTGCTGCATACCATCCGTTACAGCACAAATTGTTGGCTCGTTATCTCCCTTGATGCTATCGTATTTTTTTCTCATTGAGCGTTCGACAACTTTAGCAATCAAGCTATTATCATCGTCTATATCGTCCTTCACCTTATGATAGGTAAGGATGTAGTTAACGCTGGACATTTTATCCAGCAATGCAGGATTATCCCTGAATTTCACCCTCCTGACCGGGGAGAATGGGCATCTTGCAGTTTTTATGTCTGTGTCTACTGAAATTGAATCTGCAACTAAATATGCTAAACAGACATCATAGTTAATAAGAAATCGAGATAGAATTCCCGTATTTCTTCCCATACCCATACAAAGACCACAATAGTAACACTTGTATTCACATTTTTCTTGCTTGATCATTTTTTTGTAATAAGGTCTAACTAATCCAAACATATGGGGCTCCTAAAAATTTATCCTCGGGGGCTGCGAGAGCACAGCCCCCGAAGGACATAACATTTTACGGTTTCTTGGTTCCGCAAGAAACGCAGAAATTAGAACCGTTAGAGTTCTTAGTCGAACATTGTGGGCAATTCCATCCATCTGCCGTATAACCGGTGCTACCCGAATAAGAAACAGAACCATTCTTCCATTTCAACTGCTCATTTGCCGGAACTGCATGCGCATACTTTGAAAAGAACGCTTTTCTATTATTATAGTTTGCAACGCTCTCATCACCGGTTTGCTGTTTTACAAGCCATGTAATGCCGCCAACGGCACAAATAAAGAGAATGCCGACAACAACGTTAATTAACAGAAGAATCAATGCCAAAACGCCAGATCCACCAAACACGGCGAGATTAATAAGTGAATCTTTTTTTCTTCTGGTTTTCTCGCTGAGCGTTGCTGCACGAACTACGCTCTGCAGATACGCATTCTGAGCCTGTGCAACCTGCGTTGTGGCTGCTGAGACGCTTTCTTGCTGTTTGTTCACTGCAGCTGTTGCAGTGTTATATATATTTTCTTTTGCTTGAATATCGTTCATCTCAAAACACCTCCAACTTACTCAAAATCACGATAGGTCTTTGCAATCTTTTCAACCCAAACCTTGGCAGGAATTTCATACGGTCTAAAGTGAGTGTTTTTAACATCGTCATCAACATTCATATAGACTGCGGTTGTAGGTCTCAAAGCATTACCGTTTTGCTCCATAACAAGCTGCTCCATAGTAGCATTGTCGGTGGAGAAGACAATTCTTTGCGCAAAATCACGTTCGATGTTAGCGCCCATAACCTTGCTCGTTGCACCGAGGTTCTCACCCCATACGATGCAGTTAATGCCGAACTTTGCACCGTGTTTCATAATTTCAGCAAGTTTGGAGAGTGTGGACATCTCACCACTGTCTCCATCTTCATACATATTACCACTGATGAGTTTGTGAGCTCTATTAATGCCGAAGAACATGAGGAACAATCTCTCGTCGGAAGACTCTTCTCCATCCATTCTGCGAATTAATGTATCATACGTGACGCCGATCAATTCATCCATGTCACGCATACCCACACGCTTAAGCTGCTTCGGGAACAGCGACTCAAGATGTTTGAAGTGAGTGTTGCTCGGCTCGATATACTCATCTTCAACGGCAAGGTCAATAAGATGAATAAGCTGATTGTCCTTACGAGCATCTTCATTACCAAGTTCACCGTAAAGCAAACTGAGTATGGAGAAGTAGAAAAGGCTTGCTGCGCGCTTCTCGTCGTTACCAATCATAAGCATATTCTGTCTTGCACGAGGTGCAATGCCAATCTTAAACTTACGATTCAGTTCAAAACCATCGCCGATTGTCAAGCAATATCTTGTGTCATCTTCATCAAGGGCTGTTACCTTCTTGTTGATGATCAATTGGTTAAATACATTGAAGATATCGTCCTCAGCATTTGTAAGAAGAATACGTGTCTTTTCTTTATACTTCTTCGCAAAGGCTTCGCTGTTCTGGAGAGCACTCAGCTTACTGAGGTACTCAGCACGCTTATCCTTCTCCAAGTAACCAACCTGGAAGATAACGTTGGCAGATTCCTTACCACTGGCATCGTTGTAGACTGCGGCACCGGTAGCACCGTCTTGCAGCTGCTTAGCGCCAGGATTGCTATCGCCGAGAACAGAACTTGCGCTATCCTCTGAACCCTCAATAGCAATTCTTATTGCAGCATGGGCAAAGAGAGTCGGTTTAATTGAAGAAATCAGGTTAAAGTTCTGAGATGCCAGGATAATATGTATACCTGCAGCTCTACCAAGTGTGAGCAACCCGCCAAGGATGCTTTCGCATTCTTTACTAATGCTATCGTCAGACGCACCACGGAACAACTCCTGAACTTCATCAAAGACAACCAGGATCTTCGGTATCTTTTTACCGGTAACTTTACGGTAATCAGAGATTTCTTCACGATCTGCTTCTCTCTTGAACAGATCGTACCTTCTCTTCATTTCCTTTTGAAGTTCCTTAAGGATGTTCAAGCCGAATTCACGTTCGCAATCGATCGCAACTACACGGATCGAAGGCAGATTCAATTTAGAGTAGGTCTTGAACTCAACGCCTTCCTTGAAGTCAACCAAATACAACTGAGCTTCATCAGGAGAATAATTGAGGAGGGTACTCATGATAATTGTGTGCAACAGGGTAGATTTACCAGCACCAGTCTGACCAGCAATAAGAGCATGGTGAGCTGTACTACCATCTGTTTTACCAACAATCATCTTAACAATTGTGCTGGCGCCTTTTATACCGATCGGGATAGCGAATTCTCCCACAGTATTTTCCGCAAACCAGTTGTTAGGATCCTCAATTCCATCATACATATCCACGAATCGTTCGATTTTCTTCTGTGAATGATGGATACCCTTTGTTAAGGTATTGATAATTGCGTGCGTGTGATCCTGAGCTTTTGACATAGAATCTAAATGCAGAAATACGTTCTCGTATTTTGCAGTCTCAAGTTTGAGAGCTCCACCACCTGTTGCAGTTGCAACGTGAAGCATTTGCTTAATTTCATTAAAAATGGACTGTTGGGAGCTCTGTAACTTTGCGATTTCCTCGCTATTAGCCCAGATGAATACACAAACACCGTATGAAGCACCCTTACGTACAATTGCCTGAAGGTCACGAAGTGCATTCTGGGTGAATCCTGTCGGGAAGTCTGTTATTGCCAACACTCTAACAGGCTCTTTTTTCAGTCTGGTGGCCTTATCGTTGCCATATGCCTGCGTCATTGTCTCAAGTTTCTGACGAAGAATGTTGATTGATTCCGAAATGTCTTTTTCCTGGGACCAAATCTTTGTGTCGATAATGCGGGACTGTTCCTCGCCCAGTTTGGTAAATAAGGCAAACGTTTCACCAAGTTCAAGCGGATCAATCATTGTTGCTTCGAGTTTTCCAGCAGGGAATGCCATAAACAACTTGAGCAGCATCATTCTAAGTTGATCCTGGTACATCTTACGCTCCGAAGGAGAGTAATTGAGGAACAAAGAAATACCATCGTCCAATCGTTGGCAATAAGGAAGCTTTGCTGTAATCACACCCGGAGTAGATGTATCAAGCGCTCTACCAACTTCGCCGGTAATCAACTGAGACACCTCAGGATGAATGCTTGTTTTACGAGCAACCTCCATAGTAACATCGCCAAAGCAAACATACTCCGGAATAGTTGTAGAGCAGGTATATCCTTCAAATGCAGGAATGGAGGAGAGAACCATCTTCACATAAGCGCCAATGTCAGTGTCGCTCATAACCTCGTTAAGAGCCTTTCTAAACTGTTGCTCCATTTCTGAAGTTGTTCTCTTGAAGTCACTCTGTAATCTTTCCATTTCCTCGTTATAACGAACTGATTCCTTTGAGCGCTCAAGTTCTGCTGCGGCATTGGCTTGCTTTGTTTTTTCTTGGTGCAGAAGATTCTGCTGTTCGCGCTGTGCTACAAGAGCATTAGAAAGCTGTTCTCTTAAGACAAGAGTCTGCTGATAGGCCGCCTGTGCATCACCTTCCATAGCATCAGTCTGACTTGCAAGCATCTTCTCAATCATTTTGCGAATAAATCCTTTAGGAGCATTGTTCTTGAGATAAGCTTCAAGGTCATCATAGTAGGCAGTATATGACTCCTTTTCGCGCGCAGTGATAGCGGCCATGGCATCATCATGTGCTTTTTTAAGATCGTTTACCGTCGTGTTTTCTCGGTTATTTATAGATGTCAAATTTGAACGGTTCTGATTGTAAATCCGTTTTTTGTCATCCTCGTACTTTTCTTTTGCTTTTGTTAGAGCAGCCTGATAAGCTGCACAGAGTTCCTTCAGAAACTGCATACCAACAACAGCAGAATGTTCGTTAGTTGCAGCATTCCAGCTTTTCCAAGACGACCAGTTTTGTGCTTGCTCGCCTTGAGATTGGGGATTACTTACAACCATCATCTCATTGCTCATGTTCTCTACCTCCGGTTTGATATCTTTTTATTATGAAATTTCGCTCATTTATACGGCTGACCGAAAAAACCATCGCTTTAATTAGTGCCCTGCTTATTTGTTTCGTTGCATTCCTTTGGATTGTCGTTCAAACATCTCCCAGTAGGAGCATTAACTTTGCGGACACGTTCCTTAACTTTTCCATCTGTATCGACGTAGGTTTCCTTAATCTCAATTTCCTTTTTTTCAAAGTTGAGTTTTTCTATCTTCATTTAACAGCCCCTCCTTAAGACTTTTTTCTTATCTGGATTCTTTGCTTCATAGAGTTCAATCATTCGTGTCGCAACAAACTTAGCGCATTCCCTACACTCTGGGTTATTACGATACTCCGACCAAGACTCTGCTATAAATTCGTGTATATTCGTTGCGGCATAGCCTGAAAGAACCTTGGATTGGTTTTGCGCATCCACATTAGAAAATCTATTGTATAGTTCTTGTATATCCGGATCATTATGTGCTTCAACCAACTTTGCAACCTGATGACCAAGTTCGTGATCAATGGTAGCCTTGGGTGTGTTGCAATTGATAGGTTTCCATCCAGCATCCACGTCAGCTTGTTTAACTTGTTTGAAGTGTTCATAACTACTTCCATAACTCTCATTAATGGATATACCGTTATAACGTGCAATAACATCCTCTGTTGTAGAATCTGTGTTTGGAACGTAGAGAGACTGAGCAATCGTTCCATTTTCAATTTGCAAATAAGACATATCTTCTGATACCTGTTGATTTACGAAAGGCATCAATTCTGCATCACTAGCTCCAGGATAGTGTCTTCTATATGCCGATAGATACTCTTCGCGCAAATCTTTTTCAATTGCCTTATTTCTTGCCTGAGCAGACCCTACAAACTGCATGTTCAATTCAGGAAACATCTGCTTTGTCTCAGCAACTGCAACAAAAACATCCTTAGATGTTCTACTATCTAAATTACCGAAATCTGCCTTTGCGGAAAAACCATATGCTGTTACGGTAGAGGCGATAACACTATTTCTTTTAGCATTAGCCTCCGTATTATGAACTATGCCTGTAGATACTTTTTCCATGTTCTCACTGAGGATGCCATCCGCGGTAATGCGTTTTCGCGTACCTATTACCTTAACAGGCATATCATATCCCATTTCTCTGGCAGCAAGAATTCTATGGCGTCCATTGCTTTGGAATTCATAATATCCATCACATTCGATAACTTCAGGCATATTAGAGGGGTCGAAGTAGATGGATGCACACCGACCAAGACGCGGATCCTCAATCAAATCACTCAGACTACGCCCAGCAGCAAGTTGTGCCTGAACCTCAGGGATAAGAGCAGCAATTTCCTTAAACGATTCTTCTGATCCGCCAGTGAGATGTTGTCCCCAAAAGAGTGAGGGATCTGCAATATCATTATCGCTCAAACGTATACCCTCGATGTCCCTAGGATCAATAGTGCGTATTTCGGGTGAATCGAACATATTCGTTTTGAACTGATTAGGATCATGACCTTCCCAGTCATTTAGGTATCGCTCAAAATTGTTTCCTTTTACAAAGCCATGAGAGCCAATTTCAAAGGAACCAAACTGACGTGATGTAAAGTCTCGCTTTTTCCTCATGCCAAGCAGACTACCAAAGAAACCTTTAAGGCCAGTTTCACTAGTCTCCTCTGATGCAACATAACCATTGCCACCAGAACCTTGTGCAGCGCTGCCAACCACACCACCTGCAGAATAGGTTTTTCCCGGTGCCGACATACCCATACTACGTAGTAACTGCTGTCTTGCTTGTTCACCAGAATTCATTCGAGCTGCTAGATCTGCCATAAAGGCATTTGCATTTACCCCAAAGCGTCTCCTTTGGAGTTCTGCGAGTTTTGACATATTGCCTTCCTCAACAGCTTCATATCTCTCAATTTCGTGAACCGCATCCATTTTCCGTCTGCCGATGCCTTCAAGCTGCTGGTTAGCTTCTGCAAGTCCTTGTTCTGCTGATTCAAGAAGTGCCTGAGCCGCGTATACTTCAGCTCTTGCTCCGCTTACATCTCCGGTGGGATTTCCTTCCTCGTCAGTTTCAGATGCAGCTGCTTCTAATCTGGCATATGCAGACATAACTTGGGCACGTGCTGAATTAGCTTGTTGCTGGTAATGAACTTGTTTCTGCTTCGCATTTTCGCCTTGCTCTATTAAATTTTCCGCTTTTTGTGTTAATTCACGGATTTTCATAGTAGCCTCCTAAATGCGGTTTTATCCAAAAATGCTTTCTATGGAGCTCTTCAACGAAGCCACATCACTTTTTGTATCTTCTACGATTGATGTTGCTTCAGACACAAAATCCTCATACTCAGTGGCACTGTTTCTCATTTTGTCTGCAGCACCTTCAGCGTTACTACGCCCCACATCAGTAACACCAGACATTTCTCTGAACTTATCTGCAGCGTCACTTACTTTTTCAAGTTCTTCGCTGGCAGAGTCTGATGCCTCACCTTCAATGCCTTCCATTTCCGCTTCCTTGGTTTCAACATCTTCCTTGAAAGCAGATTTAAAATCTGAGTCGTATCCAGATTCTGCGCTTTGAACAGCAGCAAGATCGTCTTCATCCATAGATGTGTCGATACCATCTAAAAGGGACTTAATTTCGCTTCCATCACCTTCTAACTGTTCACCAGCCTCAATAGCCTCTCTTCCTACTTGATCGCCTTCCTTGATTTTCTCAAGAATTCCACTTTTTTTGCTTCCCATAGTATTTCCTCCGTTCTAAATCACTTGGATTTGGGTAATATGTTTTTTGCTTTAAATGTGTACACGGCTTGTTCTAATTCTCTGCGAATTCTATCTGCATTAGGCAAATGGGGACTTGCCATAATAAACAGTTGTTGAGCGATTAACAAAACACCTTTCTGTATTTCATTTACGCCGTAAACCATTTTTTGGATTTGCGTCAACTCAACTCCGGATGCCACGAGTTGATTGATATTCTTGAAATCTTTAATTCCCAATCTGATCCAATGTTTCTTTCTGTCTTGGATCTTTCTGGCAAGAATAATACAATCAACGATAGCATCGTAAGTCTTTCTAAACTTCTCGGAAGAAAGATATTTGGTCTTCAACTCAAGTTTAAGCTGACCCACGTAATTGGCGGTATTTTTGATAATATCCTGCTGTTCTTGATTATCCTCCCAACCAGAAGTAGCCATCAATTCTTCAGACATCTCATAAACACGTGCTTCAAGATTTTTGATATCTACTTCTTTGAGATTTACTTTTTTTACATGTTCAATAATGCTTTCAATCTGGGTATTTAGTTTCGTATAGTCACGACTGAATCGCGTACTTTCAATAATAAAACTACGGTCGCAAATTTCGCGGTACACATCTCTGTCTCGCATTATTTCAACAAGCTCAGCGTCCGAGGGAGACATTGTTATCTTACTTCTTTCGCTTCTAAGAGGTTCACAATCACCACTCGCATAATACGGGCAATTAGACTTACACCAATCAGCATCCAAATTATCTTTATCACACTGTGGTGTTGACCAGCTTCCGCACCATTCATGCGTTTGCATTGTAAATGGTCTCATAAGCCCTTCGTAACTGATAAGCGAACGCCCTACATTAAATGTAGCCATCTCTTCTAATTGAAGGGAGTTTGCGGCCATCGTACTACCAAGCAAGCCACGGTCATCAGCGGAAGTTATTCTCAATCCAATTTTTAAACTGGTGTTTTTGATTACCTCTTGTGCCATTACCGTTGGCAACTGATCCGCAATAACTATACCTTCCTTAAGAGCACGAACTTCTGCAAGCATTTTAACAACAAATGCTGTTGCTGCTTGTTTGGGATTTGCATCTGCTCCAGATGTTTCCTCAGCTTCCGGACCAATTAGGTTATGCGCTTCTTCTATAAAGATCACATGACGAGCATAATCCTTATCGTGATGTGGATTGACCTTCAAGGCTTCTCTAATGAGAGCACACAACATCAATGTCAAGAAGTTTGCTGGTCCGGTTCCCATAGACTCAAGCTCGATTACTGCAGGAATAGTCAGCCATTTTTCAGGCGGTATTGTTGAATTGGGAACATCAAAAACGTCTCCCATTTCTCGACGTAGCAAACTACCAATACGAACCTTAAGCGCAGATTCGAGGTTTCCTCTAATTTCCTCACTATATGTAGTTGTCTTAAGTTCGTCTTCAAGTCTCTTGTATAACATGGACATTGTCGGGAACTTAAGCGTTGTTTCATCAGTATATACCGTTTCTGGTGTCCATCCTAAATCTCGATATACCGCTTCAATCGCCTGATCGAGAAGAAACGGCATAGGATTGTCAAGAGGAAATGCACCCTCAAATACTGAACACAATCTTCTAATATGTTCTGCTAACATCAATCCCTTTGGAAATTCAAATGGATTGATATGAAGCGGGAACGACATATCGGCATTAGGCGAAAAAACATAAACGCCTTCCATACCTTTTTGGTTTACGAGAGCACGGTATTCTTGCTTTGCAGGTTCAAGGACCAAGAAAGGGATACGATGCTTCTTCCACAATGTAGATGTTAAGTGGTGCATCGTATTAGTTTTACCAGAACCAGGAACACCTGCAATGAATGCGTGCTTTGCAAGATTCTTCAATGGGAAATAAACATCATAGCCATTATCATCAGTTCCCAAGAATAAACCGTCTTCAGCACTCACTGCTTTTGGAGCAGTTTCCTTTCTCTTTTGGATTACCTCTCCCTCATATAGTGCTGGGAACCTAAAGAAAGGCGCTGCTTCTTCAAGCGTAAATAATGTAGGCAAATATCTTAATTTATAGTTTTGCGATTCTTCCTTGCAAATAATTAAACCTGTTTGACCTTTTTGCATAATGACTTTTTTTCGTCTGTCATAACAATCTACAGGTTCGTCATCAAGAAATGCATGAAGCGTAAATTTGCCCGCAAATGTTCCGATTTCATAGTTTCCTTTCATTAACGCCTCAGCTCCTGCAGCGTCTAATACAACTGCGGAGTTTTCACGATCATTAGCAAAAACAAAAGCATTGGCAATAAAATGGGGAGAAGAATCTACACTATTTAATAGGTCATCATAACCCTTTAATACGTTTTCAGCTTCAAAATCACGTTGACCAGTTACGCCTGCCTTAGAATACTGTCTTTCGCGCAAAATAGAAGTCGGCTTTCTCAATGCTTCTCTAAGCGCAGAACTCCTTTCTACTGGGTAGAGATCAATACGATAGAGCATTTGCTTATCCAAAGACTCCATCAACTTACTCATATTGTATAAGCGACCGTCTTCATTCATTTCCCATTGCGGAACAGTATAATATCCGCCATCTTCACCGGTCATTTCTAAAGATGACTTAACAAACACTTCCTTTTTAATTAACGTGCTGCACACGGAAAAAGAGGTGTCCACAATCTTGCATTCTTTCAAAAAGCCTTCAAAAGTACATGGCGTGAACTTGAAATAGTCTGACAGTGTAGAGGCGGATACCAATTGAGGTACATTATTTAATTTTTCTTCGTCTCCGCGAACTGCAAAGAGAATTTTTAGCTTACTACCTTTTGAACCAATTGCGTATGTTCCATCTTCTTTTTGACCATCATAATAGTAGTACAAATGAATAGAGGTTCCGGAAAGAGCTCCTTTACGGTTCCATTGACGCAAAAAAGCTAGGTGTTTCTCCAAAACACCATCCACACCATTTCCGTCCAATGAAGCGTATTTGTTTAGGCTCAAATCCGGAACCACTTCTATTTTATAGCAAAGTTCTTTAACTCCCATTTTTCCTTCTCCTCGTTACAAGTCTGTACTACGGTCATCTTTTTTCTTTATGAACTCTTCTAAATCATCTGTATAGATACCGAATACAGATAATAATTGATTTGTCTCTTCATTACTTTTGAAAATGAGGACAGCCGCAAGGAATGTAGACCATGTCATTTTTCGTTTCTTATTTTCAATAGCAACAACCTGCTGGCGGCTCATGCCTAACAGCTTTGCAAAATCAGACTGGGACAAATGAAGCATCGTTCTAAGAACAGGTAAATTTGCGGTCAATTTCTCTATGAGCATATCCTTTCTTTCAATTTCCATAAATACATATCCTTTCACAACACTGATTCTTATTTCGTAAAGTATTTTACTGTACGAAATAAGAGAATATAAGAAACCACGTACATTATTATAACACCTGTCGCATTTTGTGTCAATATGTCGCGATAAAATGTTAGAATTTTTTTGAATTTGTCGAAAACGAGAGGATAATTATGCTGATGTTGCTTATAAAATACAAATATTTGATTTATAAGCCGTCAAAACAGCCGTCATAGGAGGATTATTTATGGCTAAAAGAGGAGAAAACATTTACAAAAGAAAAGATGGCCGATGGGAAGGTCGATTTATCAAGGGATATGATTTATCCGGCAAAGCCCAATATGGTTATGTATATGCTCACTCATATACAAATGTAAAAGAAAAGCTTAACCGAAAGAAAAGTTCTCACATTCAATCATTTGATACCTCTGAGAAGATATTCTATCGAGATCTTATCACCGCTTGGCTTAATGCTTTGCAGATTAACATTAAAGAATCTACATACGCAAGGTATTATCATTTGGCACATTGTCATATCATACCATGTCTTGGAAAATATCAGATAAACGTAAGCGCCAAATAATAGTGCGGTAAAATATAAAATTACTCCATCCCTTTGCGAGTTGGAGTAATTCACTATAATTCACATGCGATTTTTGATAGATTGGAGTTTTTCATTCCAAGGTGCCAGCTCTGCAAGCTGTTCATCGGTCATATCTTTACCAGGCCGGTGTTCCAGCAGAAATTTAAGATATCCATAAATATTCAGCCCATGTGCTTTTGCCATTTCAACCATTGTATAGACTACCGCGCTGGCATTCGCTCC
>ERZ1643250.1474-NODE-1474-length-19970-cov-5.361537_pt1 | contig 19970 bp, 26 predicted proteins | sample MGYA00579262_ERZ1643250 | MGnify/ENA primary metagenome ERZ1643250 (study PRJEB29033, sample SAMEA4952265) | chicken gut metagenome | biome: Broiler Chicken; feature: Gastrointestinal Tract; material: Caecum | place: Ireland | collected 2018 | study: Broiler... | reverse complement strand
GAGCCATTCTGCCGGGTGTGCGCTGCCCAGGGCAAGCGCGAGCGTGCGACCGAGGCCGATCACATCACGCCGCACCGCGGGCGCTGGTCGCTGTTCGTAGATCCTGCCAACCTGCAGAGCCTATGCCACACCTGCCACAGCGCCAAAACCATGCGTGAACTCAACGCATCCATGCAGGAAAACGGCTGACGCTGGCTACGTCACGCGCGATGCCTGCGCGCGCGGCTGACCTGCGCCTGTGCGCGGGTGGTTTCTCAGGGAGTACCCCCACCCCGAAAAAGTCACAGACGGGCGGGCGGCCAGAACCGCGTGGCCTTCTTCCCCTCGAAAATATCCCGCATCAAGCAACCCGAAGGAGGTGAACGCAGATGCCGACACCGGTGAGCCGCACCGAGAACATGACGCGGCACATGACAAACGAAGAACGCGAAGCGCGGCTGGAAGCCGAGCAGAGCATCCGGCGCGACGAGGTGACCCTGACCTGTCCGAAGTTCGTGTCCGATACGACGGCGAAGAAATTCTGGAATCAGACCATCGAGCGCATGGAGGGCATCGAGCTGCTGGACGATCTGGACAGCGAGGTGTTGGGCCTGTACTGCGTGCAGCTGTCGCGCCGCAACGAGCTGGAACGGCTGCGCAAGAGCGCGGTCAGAGCCTACAACAAGGCGGTCAAGGCGGACGACAAGCACGCGTCCGACTTTCTCGACCAGGCGGCCAGCCTGGCAAAAACGATTGCCACACTCGAGCGCCAGATCCTGCAATACGCCGACAAACTGGGTCTGACCCCGTCCGGCCGGTTCCGCATTGCACGCCGTCGGGCAGAGAACCAGATCACCGACCCGGACGAGGATTTGTTCGGATGAGGGCGCGGTGCTGGCGGGATTGCCCGTTTATGAATGAGATGGGGGCGTGCGCCCTGACCCTGCGCCGTGCCACGGCTGCAAAGGTGTGTCCCCAGCGCAAAGCCGCAAAAGCGGTGTCCAAATTGGACACAAGGAGGAAACCATGGAACACAAAACCCACTTTGTCGTAGAGAGCTTGCCCGATACCTGCCGGGCGTGCGACATGCCCGACCCCTACGGTCTGCGCTGTACGCTGACCGGCCAGCCCGCGAGCGGTGTTACGCGCCCGGCGCACTGTCCGCTGGAGTGCCTTTCTGACCTCATCCGGGGGAGGGATGCCCCGTGAGGAAGTCGACCGGCCTGCACCACGCGTGCGCGGTCTATGCCAAGCAGGTGACGCAGGGCAAACTGCGGCAATCGTGCTGCAAATGGGAGATTTTAGCCTGCCAGCGCCATCTGGATGACCTCAAACGACAGGGCACCGATGATTTCCCGTGGGTCTTTGACGAGACCCGCGCCGACCGCATTGTGCGCTGGTTCCTGCAATGTCCGCAGGTGCGCGGCCCGCTGGCCGGTCAGCCCATCCGGCTGCTGGACTGGCAGGTGTTTGACCTGGGCGTGACCTACGGCTGGGTGCACAGGGACACCGGCGTGCGGCGCTTTAACCGCACCTACAACAAGCGCGGGCGCGGCAACGTCAAGAGCACGGAAAAGTCCGGTCAATGCCTGTATCACATGTGCGCCGACGTGCTGTATCCGCCCTATCAGCCTGGACTCGCAGAATTTGAGATGGAACCCGAGGTCGAGTGTGCGGCGGTAGACCGTGAGCAGGCAAAGCGCGTCTATGGCGATGCCAAGAAGATCGGGGCAAAGTCGCCCTCTATCTCTAAGCGCATGGTCATCAAGAAAACCATCGCCTATCACCGCACACGCGGCGGCCTGATGCGTCCGCTGTCCAAGGATACCAAAAACAAGGACTCGGGTGCACCCAGCTATTTCGTCGTGGACGAGTACCATGCACACGAGACGTCAGAGATCTATGACCTGGGCTTTAACTCCTTCGGCAAGCGCCGCCAGCCGCTTCTGGACGTCATCACGACGGCGGGCGACGACGCAGCGCACAAGCCGTGCTACAAGGAGGAGCAATACTGCAAGCGCATACTGCAAGATCCCGAGTTGCAAGCCCGGGAGCAGCGGTATTTCATCATGATCCGTGAGATTGACGACGGCGATAACCCGCACGATAAGCGCTGCTGGGTCAAGGCAAACCCTATTTTACGAGGGGCTGACCTGTACGCTGAGACGCTGCGCAGTCAGATTGAGAGCGAGTATGTGACCGCCTACGAGTCGGGCGACCCGGAGAAAATCCGCAAGTTCCTGACCCGCCGCATGTGCCGCTGGCAGGCGGCGAGCGTCAACCGGTATCTGGATGAACGCCTATTGACACTGGCGCGGGCAGCCATGGTGCCGCGGGCGGAATTTGCCAAGTTGACCGACGGCCAGCCCTGTCACTGTGGGTACGACCTCGGCAAGCGGGTAGACCTGACCGGTACGGGCGCAGTGTGGGCGTTACCAGACGGGCGGTTTGCGGTCAAGATGCAGGGCTTTCTGCCTGAGAACCGGGCATCGTGGCATGAAAAAACCGATCGTGTGCCCTATCTGTCTTGGGCGGAGGATGGCTATGTCACCCTGACGCCAGGAGACGTGACCGACAACAGCTACGTGAATAACTGGATTTGTGAGGGCGAGCGGGAACATGGGTGGCAGGTCGAGGAGATCGATTACGACGGCCACAACGCGACCGACCTTGCCATCCAGATGCGCGAGGAGCGCGGCGAGGACAAGGTGGTCGAGATCGCGCAGACCTGCGCTGGACTCAACCAGGCGACCAAGCGATTCCGTGAATTGCTCTTGCAGGGCAAGCTCGTCATCGAGTACAGCCCGCTGGCGCTGTGGTGCATGGGTAACGCCATCGAGGTGGTCAACAATTTCGGTGACATTAAGCTCAGCAAACGCCACAAGGACGATTCCGAGCGCATCGACCCGCTGGCGGCAACGCTCAATGCACTGGCGCGGCTGCTCGTGCGCATCGACCAGCCCAAGAAACGCACACTCGCCGAAAAGATCGCCGCAGGCGACTTCGGCATGTGAGAAAGGAGACAACATGCGCAAACTTTTGGGACTTGCCTCGGATGCCTGCATCGTGGCAGGGGCGCTGTGCATCCAGCACGCGGCCTTTTTGATCGCGCCCGCGCTGGGCTTCGCCGTGATCGGCGGCATGTTCTGGCTGGCGGGCTGGCTGTTCGCCGCCAAACCACCGGATGATAAAGGGAGGGATGCACCTTGATTGTAGATACCCTGTTCCGCCGGGCGCGGAACGCAGGCGCACCGGTGAGCGACCCGGTGCTGACGATGGCCGACCCAACCGGCTGGGGCGTGAATCTCGTGGGCGGTACGCCGTCGCCCGACAGTGCGCTCAAGCTGAGTGCGGTCTTTCGCGCGGTAGATGGCATCTCGAATTCGGTCGCCAAGCTGCCGCTCTACCTCATGGACGGCGCGACGCGTGAGCGGGTGACCGATCACCCGGTTTTGCCGCTGCTGACCGTCCGGCCCAATGAGCTGATGACGGCCGCGACCTTCAAAAAGATGCTGGAAACCGAAAGACTTTTGACCGGCAACGGCTACGCCTACATTGTGCGCGACCGGGTGACGCTCGAGCCGGTGGAGCTTATCCCGCTGCAAAATGAGCTGGTAACCCCGTGGCTGGACAGCGCGGGCGCACTGTGGTACATGGTGCGCATGCCGCGCACTGGGCGAGTGTACAAGCTGCCGCCTGCCGACGTGCTGCACTTCAAGGGCTTTTCGCGCGATGGCATCACGGGCATTTCGGTTCTGCGGTACGCCGCCGAGGTCATTCTGACCGGACGGCAGGCGCAGCAGTACGAGATGAACTACTACGCCAAGGGTACACAGGTGCCGGGCGTGCTCACGACTGAGACCGACCTGTCAAAGCCGAACCGCGACGCCATCCGGGAAGAGTGGGAGCGCATTCACAGCGGCGCGGACAACGCCTTTCGCGTGGCCGTGCTCGATCTGGGCACCAAATATCAGCCCATCGGCATCACCAACAAGGACAGCCAGTTCATCGAGTCCAAGGGGGTGACGGTCGAGGACATCAGCCGGTTTTTCGCCATGCCGCTGTATAAGCTCAATGCCGGAAAACAGTCGTATTCCTCCAACGAGCAGAACGCCATCGAGTACGTCAATGATACGTTGATGCCTGTCTTGACCCAGTATGAGCAGGAATACACCTACAAGCTGTTGTTTGAGAGCGAACGGCGGCAAAACCTGCGCATCCGGGTCAATCAGAACGCCGAACTGCGCGGCGACCTGGCAGCCCGAGCCAACTGGTACAAGGTCATGCGCGAGATCGGCCCGTATTCGGTCAACGACGTGCTTGCACTGGAAGATCTGCCCGACGTGCCGGGCGGCGACACCCGCAATGCGTCGCTCAATTATATCCCACTCGAACGGTTCGACGAGTTATCTGTGGCACGAAATAAGGGAGGTGAGAAAACGTGAGAGTATCCGTAAACGGCATGATCGCGTCGGACGAGGACGCGGGAATCGTGCGCTTTTTCGGTCTGGACAAGGTGTTCCGCATGGTGTGTCCGCAGGACATCCGGGACGCGATCGCAAACACCCCGCCCGGGGACACGCTGACGCTGGAAATCAACTCGGGCGGCGGCAGCCTGTATGCCGGGTTTGAGATGTACAGCCTGCTCGTCGCAGCCGAGGTGCCCACCCGCGCCGAGGTGCAGAGCCTTGCCGGGTCGGCGGCATCCATTTTGCTGGCAGGCGTGCAGACCGCCTGCTGTACGCCGGTCGGACAGGTGATGATCCACCTTCCCAGCACGGTGACCGAGGGCAATGAGGTTGCCCACCGTGAAAGTCTGGGGATGCTGCAAGCCGCGACCGAGAGCATCATCAACGCCTATGCTGCAAAGTGCGGGGGCAGAATCACCCGCGCTGCGCTCAAGGCCAAGATGAAGGCCGAGACCTTTCTGACCGCCGACGAGGCCAAGGAAATGGGCCTCATCGACCAGATCATCGGGCAGGACAGCCCGATCACGCCCGCGCAGGTGATGAACTGCATGGGCGGCGGGCTGATGAATGGCGGCCTGCCCGACATGGACAAGCTGCGCGAGGCCTACGCCAAGGCGCACACCCAGACCAAACCGGACGAACACACCCGCGCTGAAGCCCAGCTTGCGCTGGAGCTTACGCGCATCATCTGATAACAAGGAGGAACACCCCTTATGGCAAACTTACACCAGAAACTGTACGACTTAAAGCACCAGCGTGCGGGCTTTCTCAAAAATGCTCAGGACGCGCTGGGTCGCGATGATATGAACGCATACAAGACCGCCATGGATCAGGCCGCGGCGCTGGTTGACCAGATCGACGCGCAGCAGGCGCTCATCAACGAGATGGCACGCTATCAGGACGGCGAGCCGCAGGGCGGCATCCAGCCCCAGCAGCGCGACCAGCTACCGAAGTCCGTGACCGATATGCTGGCCTCGCGTGAGTACGCCCGCACCTTCTGCATGGCCATGCGTCTGGGTCTGAACCCGATTGTAAACCGCGGTGACGAGCGCATTTCCATGCTGATGAACGCCTTGCAGGAGACCGGAGGCAGCCCGGAGGGTGCAGACGGCGGCTTCCTCGTGCCGGCCGATATGCAGACCCGAATCAACGAGGTGCGCCGCCAGCAGGTCGCGCTCGCCGATTACTTCACCACCGAAGTGACCACCAGCCGCACCGGCTTCCGTATCTACGACACCGCGCCGACCAAGGGATTTACCAAGGTTGCCGAGATGGGCAGCATTTCCAAGGACGACCAGCCCAAGTTCCAGCGCGTGGACTTCACGGTCGAGGACTACGCACTCATCGTGCCGCTGTCCAATGACCTGCTCGCCGACGAGACCGCGGGCCTGATGATGTATCTGGCGAACTGGATGGGCCGCAAGGCGGTTCTGACCGAGAATATTAACCTGCTTGCGTTGCTCGCTGCGCTGTCCGCGACCGATATTCCGACAGGTGAGGAAATGAAGGGACTCAAGACCGCGCTCAATACCGGCCTTGACCCGGCGATCTCGCAGACTTCGGTCATGGTCACCAACCAGTCGGGCTACAACGTGCTCGACAACCTGACCGACAAAAATGGCCGCTACCTGCTCCAGCCCGACCCGACCCAGCCCAGACGTATGCTGTTCGCCGGTCGCCCGGTCGTCGCTCTGTCCGACTCGCTGCTGGCAAACGACAGCGAAAAGGCGCCGGTCTACATCGGCGACCTCTCGCAGTACGGCACGCTGATCCGCCGTCAGAATATGGAGCTTGCCACCACCAACATCGGCGGCAGCGCGTGGGGCACCAACTCGACCGAGGCGCGCGCCATCATGCGCATGGACGAGATCAAGACCGACGGCGCGGCGGCGCTCAAGCGCACGCTGTCCCTGACCGGTGCGGGCGCATGATCTGCGAGCTGGAGGCCGTCAAGGGGTATATGCAGGTGACGGACGACGGGGACGACGCGCTCATCACGACCCTGATCGAGGCTGCCGAGGGCTATCTGGACGACGCGGGCATCCATCCGGGCGAGCCGGTAGACGCACGCTATGCGCTCGCGGTGTCCGCGCTGACCCTGCACTGGTACGACAACCGGCAGGCGGTAGACACAAACCTCACCGATCTGCCGCTCGGCCTGCGCCAGGTCATCAATCAGCTCAAAGCCAAGGGGGTGAGGGGAAGTGAAGCATAACGCTGGTCAACTGCGCGAGCGGGTGCATCTGCTGACCCTCAGCGAGCAGCCGGACGGCTGTACCTGGCAAAAGACCGCTGCCTTTCGGGCGGCGGTCAGCTACCCCAAGGGCAGCAATCTGTTTTCCAAGGTCGGCATCGGTGTGCGGTCGGTGCAGCTCAAACTGCGTCGACGCGATGACTTGACTCTGCATCATGCCATGCTGCTGGACGGGCAGCACCTGTTTTTGACCAAGATTGACCTGGATGCCGATCGGCTGTATCAGACGGTCGAGGCGGCAGCCATCACGCCGGTCCTGTGCGCGGTCAGTCGCAAGGAGGTCACGACCGACGCACGCCACAACCGTCCGACCCTGACCGAGACCAAAGTTTACACGTTCCCGGCCTGCATGACCGAAAAATACCTAAAATTCGACAGCCTGACCCCGCAGGACGTGACAGAGACCACCTATGTGCTGGTCACGCCCAAGACGGTGACGCTGCGCACGGGTGAGGTCGTGACGGTCGGGGAGAACGCCTTTTGTGTCCAAATTGGACACACGTTAGACCCGTACAAGAATGAGTATGAAGTCATGCGCAAGGAGGATGCCTGATGCAGGAAATCAGCCGCGACCTGCGGCGCTTATCCGAGCGCTTGCAGCAGATTGTCCGAGACGCGCCCGACCAGCAGCGCGCGCTACATGAACGTCTGGGCACGGCCTTGCTGGACGATGTGCGACATCGCGCACCGATCAGTGTCAAGGGTCACAGTCTGGGACATGGCGAATACCACGAGCGCGGCACGCTGCGCCGGTGGCAGACCAAGTACATCGGCTCGAAGGGCGGCTATGCGGCCATCCGTGCGGCTGAGACACCCAAAGGCGTGAACGGCGCGGGCGCCATTACCAACTATGTCGAAAACGGTCACAAAATCGGCAGACGGCATCAGGGCGTGAGCGCCCGCACCCGTAGGCGCTGGAAACAGAACCCCGCCCCGCCCAAGTCCTTTGTCTCGGGACGTGGATTTTATCACGCGGCGCACGCGACGGCCGACCGCCTGCTGACCCAAGCCGCTGAGCGATGGGCGGACGAGATTGCGAGGGAGCTGAGCGAATGACCACACAGAAAGACATTATGGACGCGCTCAACGACCTGACCGCCCAGTGCTTCCCAGGGCGCACGACCTACCGCGATGCGTGGCCCGAACAGTTCACCCGTCCAAGCCTGTTTTTGGTCGCCGAACCACGGGAGGAGATCGGCGGCAACCGGTACACGGTGGAACTCAAGCAGGTATTCGGTGTGCAGATCAACGACGCAGTCGATGACCACTACGAGGCCGACACCGACCGGCTGAGCGAGGAGACCGACCGCCTGATGGAAGCGCTCAGTCTGGGCGTGCTGCCGGTGGGCGACCGTGCACTGCACATCGACAAGCTGGTAAGTGAGCGCGTGGAGGCCGCGTCTGTTATCAAGGTGACGCTGCACTGGTTCGATGACCGCCCGCAGCGCAAGACCGAGCAGCCGCCTGCGGCAAAGGGTCTGGACATCGTCACACAAGTAAGAAATAACGGAGGAGGAACCGCATGAAATTACCCTCGATTACCATTGCATTTCAGACCGCGGGCATCGCGGCCATTGAGCGCTCGCAGAAGGGCACGGTCGCGCTTTTACTGCGCGGCAGCGAGGAAGCTGCCAAAACTTACACGATCTATGACGCGACCGACATTCCGGAGGGCCTGAGCGCAGACAATAAGGCTTACATCAGCCGTGCGCTGATCGGATACACCAAGCCGCCCCAGAAGGTGCTGGTGCGTGTGGGCGCATCGACCGAGGACGACCTGACCGAGGGCCTTGACTACCTTGCGACCCAGAAGTTCGACTACATGGCAGGCCCGCCGGACATTTCGAGTGAGGAAGCGCAGGCGGTGGCGACCTGGATCAAGAACCAGCGCGACAACAACCACGCCATCTATAAGGCTGTCCTGCCCGATACCGAGGCCGATCACGAGTGCATCATCAACATGACCACCGACGACTGTGACCTGGGCGACGAAGCACACACCAAGCTGAACGCCGCGCAGATGTGCAGCCGCATTGCCGGTCTGATCGCGGGCACGCCCATGAAAATCTCGTGTACCTACGCGCCGCTTCCCGAGCTTGCCGACTGCGCGCGCCTGACTCGTGAGGAGGGCGACGCTGCCATCGCGGCGGGCAAATTCATCCTGATTCACGACGGTCAGAAGGTCAAGGTCGGCCGCGGCATCAACTCCTTTGTCACCACCATTGACGGCAAGGGCACGGCATTCCAAAAGATCAAGATCGTCGAGTGCATGCACATGATGGAGCAGGACATCCGTCAGACGGCAGAGGACAATTACATCGGCAAGTACCCGAACAGCTACGACAACAAGTGCCTGCTGATGACCGCCATCGACGGCTATCTGGAGCAGCTGTATAACGACGACCTGATCGCCGAGGGCTGGACGGTTGAGATCAACCTGGAGAAAACCCGCGCCTACCTCAAGAGCATCGGCGTGGACGTGTCCGCCATGACTGACGATGAGATTCGCCGCGCGGATACCGGCGACAAGGTGTTCATCAAGATTTCGGTCACCATCCTGGACGCCATCGAGGAGATCGACATCGAGGCCAATATTTAAGGAGGACAACATGGATTCTGCAAAAAGAGTCATTTCGGGCACCTGGGGCGAGGTGTGGATTGACGGCGAGCTGGTCGCCGAGTGCACCGCCTGCCAGGGCAAATATACCTACAACAAGGAGACCGTGCCTATGTGCGGGCAGATGGTCAACGATAAAAAGGTAGTCAGCGTAGACGGCACCGGCTCGATCACGCTCAACAAGGTATACAGCCGAATGCAGGAAAAGAGCGATATGATTCTGCAGGGCCACGACGTGCGCTCGACCATTATCACTAATCTGGCTGATCCGGACGCCTACGGTGCCGAGCGTGTCGCATTTTATAACGTGTCCTGGGATGACCAGACGCTCGCCGACTGGTCTCAGGGTAAGCTGGGCACGACTACGCATCCCTTTACCTTCACCCGTCATAAATTCCTTGACACTATCGACCCTGAATAAAGGAGGCTATCCTATGTCAACCACCATTGAGACCCTGCTGGCAATGTCCCTGCCCAACCCCAAGACCGAGACAGTCACTATTCCACGACTCGTGATGCCGGACGGTCAACCGCTCACGCTCGAGCTACGCCAGCTGACCTTTAATCAGGTCGCAGATCTCCGCGCACACGACCGGGATTTTGCCGTACATACCGTGCTTGCGGGCGTGAAATCGCCCAATCTGCGTGATCGCGCCCTGCTTGATCACTTTGACGCCGAGACCCCGGCAAAGCTGGTCAAAAAGCTGTTTTTAGCGGGCGAGATTGAGGAGCTGAGCACACACATTTCCAGGCTGGCGGGCTACCATCGCAAGACAGTCGAGCTTGTTAATGACGTACAAAAAAACTGACCACGGACGGTGACGCAGACCTGATGTACTATCTATTTCGGCATCATCATGTGTTGCCGTCCGTATTTCAGAGCATCCCGCAGGGTGAGCGCATCGTCCTGCGGGCGATGGCCATGCAAGAGCTTGAGGACCGAAAGGGGTGAGGATGGATGCCAGACGTTAGTATTATGGTTACGGCCCAAGATAATTTTTCTACCGCAATTAACCGTATGCAGCAGGCAGTCCGGCCGTTTGAACGCGATATCAATGGTTTACAGCAGACGTTAGACCAGTTGAACGCCAACCGTGTCAGCCTGCAGGTCGACGTGACGGACGCCAGTCGGGCGCTAAAAACGGCGCAGCGTGAATACGCCAGCCTCGCTCGAGCGGCGGAAGAAGCGCAGCAGGCTATGGACGAGGCGGCGACCCCAGAAGAGCAAGTGAGTGCTGCCCGGAGGTTGGAGGCGGCGAATGATGCCCTGGGTCGGTCGCAGACGCGCGTGGAAACTGCGCAGATCCAGTATAATCAACTGCGCGATAATCTAGGTGCAGTGTCCCGGCAGGCGCAGCGTACGCAGCGTGATATAGAAAATTTGGCTCGTAGCGATGAAAACCGGAGCCGCGCCACCCGTCAAACTGAAACACCGGAACAGAACGAACCGACACCGGAGCCGAGCCGCTGGCAGACTCTCCAGCAGGGCTTTAACCGGCTGGCCGAGGCTGGCGCGGTGCAGATGGTGGGCGACGCCGTGACCGACATTGCCAATACCTTCGTCTCCTCGGCTTACGGCGCGACCGGCAGCACCCTGTTTTCCTCGGCCCTCAGCGGTGCGACATCAGGCGCGGCAATCGGCACTGCGATTGCGCCAGGCATTGGTACTGCGGTCGGCGCACTAGCAGGCGGTGCTATCGGCCTGATTCAGGGCGGCACGCAGGTGTATGAGCAGAAGGACGAGGCGTTTAAGTCCTATGTGCAGGATGCAACCGAGAACGCTCTGGCAAGCCAGGATGAACTACTCAGCTCGGGATCGAACATTGCCGCCCAGCGTGAGACTGACCAGATCTCTTTCAATACGCTGTTCGGTTCGGCGGATATTGCCAGTCAGTTCCTGTCCGAGCTGCGTACGGTCGCCGCACGCACACCGTTTGAGTACAACGATCTGACTGGCATGTCTAAGATCCTAAACACTTACGGCTATGACGAGAATCACATCCTGCCGACGTTGGAGATTATCGGTGACGCGGGCGCGGCGCTCGGCATGGCCGTGCAGGACATGAATGAGGTATCCACCAATATCGGACGCATGAACGCGACCGGCAAGACCTCGCTCGAGTACATCAACCCCTTGCAGGAGCGCGGCATTGACGCGGTCGGCGCGCTGGCACAAAACTACGGCGTGTCTAAGGGCGACATATACGACATGATTTCCAAGGGTGAGATCGCGGGTCAGGATGCCGCACGCGTGATTCTGCGGGCAATGGCTGACAGCTTTGCGGGTGCAATGCAGAACCAGAGCCAGACCATGAGCGGCTTGCAGTCCACGCTGGAGGATGCAAACGCTGAGCTGGCAAACGCTATGGGTGAGGGCTACAACATGGCACGCAAAGAGGGGCTGCAAGAGCAGATCGACTTTTTGAGCGGCGAGACTGGACAGCAGATGCAGGACGCCTATGCCAAAATTGGTGAGTGGAAAGCTGCATTGGAAAACAGCAAGGAAGAGATGCAGCGTGACATCATGCAGGCCGTCATGGATGGCGGTCCCCTCCAGATGGATTATGGAGAATCGCAGGCAGATATTGAAGCTGCCGTGCAGGAGATGCAGCAGCAGTATGCTGAAGCAATGGCAGCAGGTGGTGAGGAGGGCGGCGCACAGGCCGGGCAGGTTCTTGCACGAGCCCAGACGCTCGCCATCAGTGCCTACAATGCGTCTGAGGGCGCGCAGATCGCGCTGGAGAGCGAACTTGCGCTTGCTGGGCAGATTCGGGACGACAGCGCATCCAATTCAGCGTTTTATAATGCCGGCTATCGGAAAGGCCAGGAGTATAGCCGAGGACTGGCCGCCAGTATGCGCGCGGCGCCAACACTCAACGTTGGAGACACTGCGACTACGGGAGCGGCAGCGTCTACCGGACTGGGGAAGGGCAGCACCTATCTGACTGGCGGTGACAGTCATGCCTTCGGCCTGGACCGTGTACCCTATGACAACTATCCGGCGCTGCTGCACGAGGGTGAGCGTGTTCTGACCGCGAGCCAGGCCCGGGAGCAGGACGCAGGCGTATCTTCTGGGTCCCAAGTCGTAATTACGGGCAATTCATTCTCCCTGCGTGAGGAGAGCGATATTTCCAAAATCGCGGCCGAGCTGCTGCACCAAATTCGACTGGCACAGATTAGGCGTAAGCCATAGTGAGGTGGCCATGCTTCGTAAATTCATTTTCCATGATGTAGACGAGGGGCAGGAAGTGATCTTACCTGTGACCCCTCAGAGTTACCAGATTGAAAGTGGGCAGGGGATCCAGATCGTAAACCTGACCCAATTTGGAGACTATGCACTGGCGGGATTTCCCTCTATTTATGCATTTACGCTTGAGTGCATGTTTCCTGCGCAGGCATATCCATTTTTAATCGCAGGAGGGCAAGCGGACCCCGAACGTTATATCGCATTTTTTGAGCGAGCAGCAAATGAACAGCGGGTATTGCGATTTGTTGTGTCAGATACAACGGTGTCTCGCGAGGTTTTGGTTGAGTACATCCGATATGGCGAGCAGGACGGAACAAATGATGTTTATGCCGTCCTGTCGCTCACGCCATACCGCCGCTTGCAGCTGACATCATCTACAGCTATGACCGTGGATGAGGAAGTACAGGGTGCGGTGCGCACAGGGAATGCGCCCGCCGTCACGCAACAGTCCTACACTATCCAGTCAGGAGATACCCTGTGGGGGATTTGTCGCAAATTTTATGGGGATGGCAGCCTGGCGTATGCACTGGCAGATTATAACGGAATCAAAAATGCGAATCTCATTTACGACGGTGATACACTCCGTTTGCCGGAAAAAACACTGCTGACGGAGGAATAACGCGCTATGCAGCTCACAATTAAGAACGATAGCGGACTGTACGATATTACCAATATGATTCAGTCTGTAACGCTATCAGGTGATTTGGACAGTTGTTGCCGCACGCTGGAATTCTATATTATCGCCTCGCCAAACGACCCGAACTTACCCTATGTATTTATTCCGGTCGGCGGTATTGTCGATTTGTATGAGGATGAGGAAAATATTTTTCACGGTCTTGTCGAGTCTAAATCCAAATCGACTGATGAGACGGCTATGCGGGTCACAGCATTTGATTTCGGGCTGTTTTTAAAGGAAAACTACGCCACCTATCGGTTCGACGGCGAGACCGCCGACGCGATCACGACCACCGTATGCAACCGATTCGGTGTGCCTATCTGGTCGTTGGCATCACCCGGCGTGTCCATACGACGCCGCTTCAACAGTCAGCCTATCTACAAGATCATCGACACGGCTTACACGCTGTCGAGCGAGCAGACGGGCAAAAAGTACGTACAGCGATTTCGTGGTGCGGCTTTGCAAATTGTTGAGCGCTCGATGGTTGGCGATATCCTGGTACGGCCTGGGCTTAACCTGAAGCAGGCGACCTACGGTCAGAGTGTAGACGGTATGGTCAATCATGTGGCCATCATCGACGAGGACGGCAAGACGGTCGATCTGGTACAGGACTTGGACGCGGTACACCAGTACGGCATGCGTCACCGCGAGGTCAGACAGGAAAAGGACAGGGATGCAAAGAGCGAAGCCGAAGCGCTGCTCAAAGACAACGCCCTGCAAAACACCTGCTCGGTCACCATCCTAGGCGACGCGCGGCTGATGACGGGGGATACGATCCGGTTGCAAGAGCCGTATACCGGTCAATTCGGCGTTTTCTGGGTGGATGGCGATACACATACCTGGAAAAAGGGCATCTATGAGACTAAGTTAACACTGTCCTATCAGGCAGAGATGCGCGAAGGGGATGCCGGGGACGACGAGGAAGAAGACGAGGAGGACGATGATGGATAATACATACAGCAGCCTCACAGTTGCTGTGAATCCCAGAGCCGATCCGGTGGATGGTTTTGCTATTGGGTTTGTAACTGCGCTTACGCCGTTGACTGTGCAGATGGGGGAGCAGACTTACTATGAGGACGAGATCACGGTTGCGCGGCAACTGACCGAGCGCACAGAGGATGTTACGCCAATCGGATGGAGGACTAGCACCCAGACCTGTACAGCCAGCCACGCGCACGATATCCCGGAGACCCGGGTACAGCTCATCATTCATAGCCCGTTGCGCGTCGGCCAGCGCGTGCTCATCCTTCCAAAAAACGACCAGCAGAGCATATATTTGGTTGATATCCTGCCGTGAGGAGGGCACATGGAACAGATTTTTCCTTTTTTGGACCCGCAGGCGATAACAGCCCCCGTTCGGACATTGCCGGTTGCGCGAGAGGTCAAGTGGGACTTCGTACGCGACCGTCCGATATACCGGGGCGGTCAGCCGGTCTTTGTCGAGCGAGCTGAGGCGGTAGCCGTATGGGCGTGGAACGCGCTGCACACCGAGCGCTGGCGCTGGCCACTGTTTACCGGGAACTATGGCAGCGAGATCGATAGCCTGATCGGTCAGACCTGGTCAGAAGATTACAAGCGCGCGGAGGCGCGGCGGTACGTGACGGAATGCCTATTAGCGTCTCCATACGTGAAACGGTTGGACAACATGGAGCTCGAGTTTCATGAGGGGCTGTTATCAATTCGATTTGACCTTATAAGCATATATGGCATGGTACAGATGGAGGTGACGGACCTTGTATGAAAACGTGACGCCGGAAGGTATCCAGAAACGCATTCGAGAGCGGGTGGATACAACCGTTTTGACTGGAGAGGGCAGTTATTTTGAACTGCACACGAAGCCGGTCGCGTATGTACTCAGCGAGCTGTATCATACGCTGGATGCGCAGATTCCGATCTCATTTGTGGACGAGACTTCTGGTATTTACATCGACAAACGCGCGAGCGAGTTTGGTATCACGCGCAAGCCCGGCTACACGGCAACCGTTACGTTGACACTGACCGGCGCGCAGGGGTGCTATATTCCGCAGGGCACGTTATTTGCAACTGAGGATGGTCTGCAATTTGAGACGATATCCTCGGTGACTATTGGGTCGACCGGCACGGCAGACGTGGTCGCTGCCGCGGTCGAGCTGGGTACGCTGTATAACGTCCCGGCGGGGCGTATTGTCAAGCCGGTGCAGCCGGTGTCCAAATTGGACACGGTCACAAACAACACTGCGGCCGAGGGCGGCATGGACGAGGAGACTGATGCTGCGCTGCTCGCCAGATTATACGCCCACTGGCGCGAACCGGCGACCAGCAGCAATCGGTATCACTATGAACACTGGGCGATGGAGGTCGCTGGTATTGGCGCAGCACGGTGCATCGAAATTTGGAACGGCCCGGGCACGGTCAAGGTCATTGTGGCCAGCATGGAGATCAAACCAGTGGACGATGAGCTGATTGGGCAGGTTGCGGCCTATATCGAGGAAAAGCGCGCAGTCTGTGCTGATGTAACAGTTGTCAGCGCAGAGGGCGTAGACGTCGAGATTTCAGCGGCCGTCGTTCTGCAGGAGGGCGCTCAGCTCGAAACGGTGCAGGCCGCATTTCAGGAGGCCGTCCAGGGATACATTGCGGATACAGTTTTTGACAATCCGTTTCTGTCTTACAACCGCATCGCGTTTTTACTGATGGGCTTGGAGGGCGTGCGGGACTATACGGAATTAACCGTAAATGGGTCGCACGACAATATTGACTTACCGTTGGGACAGGTGCCCGTTCTGCGAAGCGTGGAGGTGAGCGCCGGTGCTGGCTGAACTGATTCCAGAACGTCTGCGCAGAATTCCTGAACTGATGGCCGTCATCCAGGCCGAGGAGCCCGAAGCGCGGGCGGCCTATGATGCCACCGTTGATTTTCTGGCACAGCTGAACGTTGACACCGCCACTTGGGGGCTAGACCTATGGGAGTTTGAATACGGCATCCAAACCGATATCAGCAAGTCTTTGGACGCGCGCAGAATCGTGCTCAAGGCCAAAATGCGCGGCGCTGCAACTACGACAGTGGAACAGGTTCGCCGGATTGTCAATGCGTATACGGGCAACGACAGTTGCGTGGTGACAGAGTATCCAGACGCGTATATGGTAGGCGTATCCTATACGCTGGAACATGGTACGCGTGAACAGATTCAGAGTTGCCGTGACTCTCTGCGTGAAGCGCTGCCCGCGCATGTGGGCCTGATACAGGCCGTGGACAACCCCGAGCTCCAGACCACCCTATACCTCGGCGGCGCGTTTGTCCCGGCCCCCATGACCACGCAGCTGCCGCAGTACACACCGCCGTATGATACCGTCCCGGCCTATCCGGGCGGCGCGGTATACAGTGCGGTGACCATCCAACTACCACCGATGGAGGTGACGAGCTAACATGTATGGATTTATCATCCCGGCCGCAGGCGTGGAACTGCTGACCGGCCTGCTCGCCGGGGATACGCTGACCATTACCCGATGTATGGTCGGCACCGGTCAGGTCCCGGCAGAGGTTGAGCCGTCGAGCCTGACCGACCTTGTGCAGCCGATTGCGCAGGCGACCAGCACCCAGCCGCTGGTGCACGGCCACCAGGTTGATTTTACCGTCGAGTACCGCAATGACTTGTCCGGCGGCCTAGAAAACGGATTTTACCTCAGCGAGCTCGGCGTGTTTGCACGCGACAAGAGCGGCTCGGAGGTCATGATCTACTACGGCAGCCTGGGCGACTATCCCCAGTGGGTGCAGCCCCATAACCAGGGCGCGGTTGAGGTGCGGCGCTTCCCGTTGGCAATCGGCCTGTCTAACACGGCAAACGTCGTGCTCGAGTACAACGCCGACGCCTTTATGACCGCCGAGGACGTGGCTGACTACTGTAATGCCGTCATCCTGCCGCTGTTTTTGGGCGAGGCGCGGCGGCTCATTGCCGAGCACAACACCGACCCAGCCGCCCATCCCTACATCCTGGGAGAGCTGGACCAGATCGACAGCCGCCTGTCGCTCATTGAGCTGCAATACGGCACCGACGTCAACGGCAACCCGTTCCGCGTGACGTTTGATAACCTGGACAGCGTGGATGTGCAGGGCGTGTGGAATCAGCCCGCCAAGCGGATTGAGTTTTAGGGAGGTGAGATTGAGTGGCAACTTATGTATGGGAAAAATATAATTATACACAGGTGGAAAGCTGGAGTGTAATTTTTCAGGATGACGAATCCTGGAAGAGCTATGATTCGGACTCATCCGAAACATTTGGATCGACGTATTCTATTAATAGTGATGGAATAATATCATTAGCCGGAACGATTCGAACTCTAGACGGCTATGATATAGATGAATCTGTTGTGGGACAGTATTTTGATTGCGTAGGAGATAGGATTAGTCGCGTTATTCGAGCTGATATCGGTGGAAATTACTGTCGTATTAAATATGAAGACGGATATCCCGACATGTCTTATGACTACAAAAAAGGCAGCTATATTGGAACGGTTACTTCCACTAGTAGCACAACCTATCCGAAAAATGGAATTAGTGGAGATTATTGGTATGTCTACAAAGGCACTGTGAGTCCTCCAAGTGCACCTTCGACCATCACAGTTCCTGGCGGTACCATCTACAGCAGCACCCCGGTAGACATTTCCTGGTCTGCTTCAACCGACCCGGATGGAGACCTCTCAGGATATGAATTGGAGCGGCAGTTGGATGGATCAGGTTCATTTACTCAGATTTACCGAGGATCGGCGCGCAGCTATCAGGACACGATCCCCGCTGGCACGCATACGAGCGTAATTTACCGCGTGCGCGCCTACGATTCGAAGGGCAACTATTCGAGCTATTGCACAGGGCCTGTCCGGTTCGTCATCAACAATACCGCGCCGACGACGCCCGGCAGCATTACCGTCCCGGACACCATCCGTGGCGGTACTGATGTGGCGATCTCGTGGGCGGCCGCTACGGATGCAGACGATAACCTGGACGGCTACATCGTCGAGCGCTCGTACAACGGCGGCACGTCCTGGTCGCAAATCTATCAGGGCCGCGCGACGAGCACGACGAGCACTGTGCCGTTTGGTACCGCAACGGTCATGTTCCGCGTCCAGGCATACGATACGGCCGGTGCAAAGTCTGGCTGGAGAACGAGTGCCAACAAGACGGTTGTCAACAATCGCGCACCGGCAGCACCACCGTCGATCTCTGTACCGCTCAGTCCTGCGGGCGGTGAATCGCTGAGCGTGACTTGGACGGCCTAGACGGACGCCGATGGTAATCTCGAGGGCTATGAGCTGGAACGCCAGTGGGACGGCGCGGGCGAGTTTGAGCAGGTTTACCAGGGCGCGGCGTTGTCCTACCAGGACAGCATCCCCAAGGGCGCGCACAGTAGTGTCATCTATCGCGTCCGGGCGTATGACAGCTTTGACGCTTACTCGTCCTACACGACCAGCCCGAGCCGCACCATCGACAACAACACCGCGCCGGTCATTGCGTGCGACCTGTCGGGTGACCTGGGCGAGAAGTCCGAGGGATTCAGCATCCCGTACACAGTGAGCGACGCCGAGCAGCAGGCGGTCACGGTCACAGAACAGGTCGGAGACCTGGTTAACCGTACGTATCAGGTGACGCTTGACCAGCAGAACACATTCGAGGTCACAGGCGAGTATTTCCAGCGCATCCTCAATGGCGCGCAGGCCGTGCAGATCGTAGCCACCGACTCGGCGGGCAAATCGTCCACGTTCGAGCTGCCATTTACCAAGGCCGTACACAAGGTGGTCATCACATTGGATGAGCCACTAGCGGTCGAGGAACAGATCACGGTCGCCGTGCTGGCGGTCACGGGTGATATCCCGGCAGACGCCGCGTATCAGGTTGAGATGACCAACAACGGCAACGACCCCGAGCCGGTATGGGAGGACGCGACCGCCGACGTTAAGGCCGGCCGCAACTATGTATTCCAGAATAAAACCCAGACCAACGGCTGGGCGTTTAACTTCCGCGTCACCGCCGAGCGCGGCGAGAGCGACGAGGACGGCTATATCGTATCGATCCAGGGAGGTTTTCAGTGATGGCATTGTATTGGGACCCTAATAAGCAAACCCGACCGCCCGCGCAGGGCGGCGGCACTGACCCGGCACTTGAACGCCGGGTCGAGACTCTTGAGACAACCAGCGGCGAGCAGCAGGCGCAACTCAGCAGCATGGATTCGGTTTTGCAGCAGACCGCGCCGCAGCAGATGGCCGCGTTTGCGCGCGTGCTGGCTGTGCAGGCTGCGCCTACGATGACCGACGCGCAAGCACTCACCATGCCCGACCTGTTCCCGTCGTGGGAGGAGGTGCTTGCGGCCGGTGCGCCGCTCGGCAGAGATGCGATCATCAACGACGGCGGCACGCTGTACCGTGTCGTGCAGGACAACACCACGCCGCAGGAGCACCAGCCCCCGCATGGCGAGGGCATGCTGGCCGTCTATCGCCCGGTTGACCAGAGCCACGCAGGCACGGCAGAGGACCCGATCCCGTGGATCTACGGCATGGACTGCCACGAGGGTACCTATTACAGCTATAACGGCGCGACGTACTTGTGCAAGGCGGACATGCTGCCGTGTGTCTGGGCACCGGACACTGCAGGTTTGTGGCAATGGGAGGTGCAGGGATGAGTGTACATCTGACCGATGCGAAGGCTGCCCTGATGGGCATTGCCGCGGTGGCCGGCGGCGCGATCAGCCAGGCGTTTGGCG
>ERZ1643250.1473-NODE-1473-length-19970-cov-5.800854_pt1 | contig 19970 bp, 18 predicted proteins | sample MGYA00579262_ERZ1643250 | MGnify/ENA primary metagenome ERZ1643250 (study PRJEB29033, sample SAMEA4952265) | chicken gut metagenome | biome: Broiler Chicken; feature: Gastrointestinal Tract; material: Caecum | place: Ireland | collected 2018 | study: Broiler... | reverse complement strand
CCGGCCAGCCTGCGGATCAAGCTCATAAAGGCTCTGACAGCAGGAAGTCTCCGCATAATATTTTCTTCCCCATCTGAACACGGGAATAAAGAACAGGCTCAGGCACATGCAGGTCATATAGACCTGATATCTTCCGTATCTTCCACAGCAGCCGCAGATCACCGGTCCAAAGCTTCCTATTTCCTTCCGGTCTGAATTGACTCCGAAAATAAAAAACATACTCTTTTACCCTTCCTCTGTGTTGTCCCCGCTGTCTCCGGTTCCCTCACCGGCCAGCTTCAGGAGATCCTCGATCTCCTCCACAGGCATATCCATGAACATAGACAGTTCCTCCAGGGAAACCTTGCGCTCCAGCTCATCTGAAAGTTTTCTGATGCCGTCGCTGAGATGATTCAGGCGCTCCGCCAGCAGATCTCCTGCCTGCTGCTCCGCCTGCTGATCCTCCAGCGCCTGGGAAACTGCCGTCCGTATCTCTTCCTTCAGATAATCCAGCGCCGTCATGCCTTCCGGACGCAGTCCCAGCGTTTCCATGGCAAGCATCAGGCCAATATTTCCCTCCTGAACCAGATCGCCAAAGGGCAGTCCGCGTCCCGCAAAACTCCTGGCGGTCTTCAGCACTTCCGGAAGCAGCTGTTCCGTCAGGCGTGCCTTCGCCCCGCCGTCTCCCGTTTCTTCCGCTTCCCGGCACAGTTCCAGCAGTTCTTCCTCCTCCAGAAAAGTCAGATATTCCATCTCTTTCTGATACTGTTCCAGAAAGCTCTGCTCTTCTGGTGTCAGTTCTGCCTCTTCTTCCGCTTCTTCCCTGGCCGGCACATATCCTTCCACCGTGATCATACGGGAAGCAAGGTAAGCGTATACCAGCTGAAACTGCTCCTCTGTCAGCTCCATATCTTTTAAAAATTCCCGGATCTCTTCCGTCCGGAGACGATTTTCCTTTGTCTGGGCCAGCCTGCCCAGCTCTTCCAGCTTCTTCTGAAATTCCTGCTGTTCCATCTTTTCTCCTATCTCTGCTTTTTCAGTCCGTTTTTGTATTCCAGCACCTTGATTCCGTGATAAAGCACCCGGTTGACCGGCGTGTCGATTCCCAGCTCTTCGCCCAGGCGTATCACGGTTCCTGAGAACATTTCCACTTCTGTCTTCCGTCCCCGTTCCAGATCCTGAAGGGTGGAAGGTTTGTTTTCCGGCGGGAGACTCTTGACTACTCTTTCCTGCTTCTCTATCTCTGCCTCTCCGATATCGATTCCCTTTTTCTGGGCGATGGCAGCCACCTCGCGCATGGCAGCCCGGCGGATGATATTGGCACTCTCTTCTGTCCGGTACGCTCCGAATGGAATCCCAAGCAGGGCGCAGGTCATGTTTTCACCCACATTTGCCATATATTTAAACCAGATCCCTTTGAGCATATCCGTATTGATTTTATAGGGAATGCCGCAGCGGTCAAAGAGCTCTTTCACCGCTTCCACCCGTGGACTGTACGTCCCATTCGTCTTCTCTCCGAAATGGACGAAGCCGGAATTCGGATCAAAGTCGGCCACGCCCTTATCCATGACAATGGACACCCGCATAAACGAATAAAGGACATGCTCCCAGCCATAGACGGCCGCCACCCGCTCTTCGCTCTCGATTCCATTCATCACGCAGAGAATCTGGGTACGCTCTCCCACCTGGCCCGCTATATCCCGGATCGCCTGGTCCAGCCCCATGTCTTTCACTGCCATAATAATCAGATCTGCCGGGTTTCCCGTCTCCGACGGCTCTACGATGGGAAACCGGTAATTGACTCCGTTCAGTGTCACTCCCTGGCTCTCCAGTCTCTTTTTTCTTTCGCCTTCCGCCATCACCCGGAAATTTCCCGTCTGCAGGCCCGCCTGCAGCCTCGGAGCAAAAAACACGCCCATGGCGCCCAGTCCAATCAATGTCACCTTTTCGATCTTCATCTTCATTCCTTCTTTCCGTATTCCGAAGCCCTCTGCCGGCAGCCCGGTCCGTCCTTTTCTTAAGACTCTTCTTTGACGGAAGCTTCTTCGGCACCGGCACTCATTTTTTCATACTCTTTCTCCTGGCGCGCATTCATTTTTTCATGCTCCTGGCGCAGTTCCTGATACAGCTCATAAAAGCTCCAGCCGCAGTTGTGCTCCGTCAGGACCGCTTTCAGGGCAATGGGCGGCACCTTCGCCTTCCGAAACTGATTCAGCATCTCATTCAGCTTCCGCTCCCCGAATCCGTAAAGCACCAGAACCTTCTCCGGGATCTGCGCGGGAACGTTTCCGCCGGAGAATCCTTCTTCCTGCTGCGCCGCTGCTTTCTGACCAGCTTCTTTCTGACCGGCTTCTTTCCGACCAGCTTCTTTCTGACCGGCTTCTTTCTGACCGGCTTCTTTCCGGCCAGTTTCTTTCAGCTCCGCTTCTTTTGACCCTGTGTCCGGCTCTTCTTCAAATCCCGGAAGTCCCGCCAGATATCCCACCTTCTGATATATCTGATCCGGAGTTATATTCCGGATGCGGATACCCAGGCGGACCAGCACTCCCTTCAGCTTCTGATCATCCGCGGATTTTTCCGGCGTGTAATATAACACCAGTTCTTTTCTCACTGCCATACGCTTCTCTCCTCATCTGAACTAACCTGTATGAGTCCGTTATGGACCCGTTTCCAGCCATACCGCACCCGTCGGTTTCTTCCTCACTCTGCGCCCTTCTGCCCGTGCAGCTCATAGTAAAACGCATACTGCTGCAGAACACCCGCGAAGCCCTGATACCGCTCAAAGGGGAACCCTTCCGGATAGCGTTTCAGCATGGCTTTGATATGGGTGTCTATGGGAAAAGCCTCGATATGATGGAGAGCAAAGAGACAGATACAGTCTGCCACCTTGGTCCCCACGCCGCAGAGCTTCAAAAGCTCTGCCTTTGCCTCTTCATAGCCGAGAGCGGGAAGCCTGTCCAGATCCACTTCTTTTTCACAGACCATGCGGGCTGTCTTTACAATATAGGGCGCCCGGTAGCCAAGTCCCATCTCTCTCAGACGTTCTTCCGTGGCGGACGCCACTGCCTCCGGCCCCGGAAAAAGCCTGTATGTATTTCCGTGGAAATTCTCCGCTTCACTGCCGAATTCCCCGCACAGGGCATCCACACATTTCTGGATGCGCGGAATATTGTTCTGCTGGGAGATAATAAAGGTCACTATGGTTTCCCACAGCTCCTGGCGCAGAATCCGGATTCCGCCTCCGATCCGGGCCGCCTCCTGAAGATAGAAATCTTCCGGATCAATAGCCTTTTTGATTCCGGCATAATCCGTATGCAAATCAAAATAATTTTCCCAGACATCCTTCCATTCCTGCTCTGTGCAGGAAAATACAGTTTCCGCCCCCTGCCGGCTGATTTCCAGATACCTGCCAAGCGCCGTCAGAGAAAAAGTATACTCTGACAGGGGCCGCAGGCGGAAGCACTGTCCGGAGAGGGCGATTTGGCGGATGTCAAAATCGGTGAGTTCTTTTTTAATCATTTTATCTTCCATAAAATAAGGCGGTATATCTAAGCTTCCACAGTTACCGCACCGGCTGTTCTTCATGCAGAAGGCACAGTATGCGTCTTCCGGGTAAGCAGCGCCACGTTTTCCACCCCGGCTGTGTGGGGGAACATGTCCACAGGCTGCACCTTCCGGAGTTCATAACATCCGTCTGCGCAGAGGATTTTCAGATCCCTGGCGAGCGTCGCCGGATCACAGCTCACATAGACAATGCGCCGGGGCTCCATGCGCAGCATAGTTTCCAGGCAGGCCGAGTCACAGCCTTTCCGGGGCGGATCGACAACCATCACATCGGCGCGGATGCCGTCTTTTTCATACTTTTCAGGCAGCACCTCTTCGGCCTTTCCCAGATAGAATTCCACGTTGGCAAAGCCGTTCAGCGCCGCGTTGCGGCGGGCGTCCTCCACGGCCTGGGGCACAATCTCCACGCCGTATACCTTTCCCGCGCTCTGAGCCAGAAAAAGGGAAATGGTTCCGATGCCGCAGTACAGCTCCCAGACTGTCTCTCCTCCGGTAAGTCCGGCGTAGTCCAGGGCAGTCCGGTACAGCTTCTCTGTCTGGGCCGGATTAACCTGATAGAAGGATAAAGGCGAAATCTGATAGCTGATCTCCCCGATCCGATCAGTAATGTACGTCTGCCCCCGGACAGGAATCACTTCCTTTCCCAGGATCACGTTGGTGTTTTTCTGATTCACGTTCAGGCTGAAGCTGGTCATGCCGGGGATCGCAAAGAGCCGATCCGCCAGCTCTTCTGCACCGGGAAAGCTTCTTCCGTTAATCACGAGACAGACCATCAGCTCTCCGGTGGCAAAGCCTTTCCGTATCAGAGCGTGGCGCAGCAGACCTTTTCCGGCCGCCTCATCATAGGGCTCGATTCCCCGCTCATTCATAAAATCAAGAATCAGCTCCAGAATCTCTTTGTTTTCCGGCGCGCCGATGGCGCAGTCCGTACCCGGCACAATGGTGTGAGTGCGCCCCGCGTAAAAGCCAGTGACGATTCTGCCGTCCCGGCTGCGGCCAAAGGGAAACTGGGCCTTATTCCGGTAATGATAGGGTTCCTCCATTCCCAGAACCGGAAGCACCTCCGGATTGGCAAAGCCTCCGATGCGGATCAGATCCTGCCGCACCTTATTTTCCTTGTACTCCAGCTGTTTTTCATAGGAAAGGGCCTGAATCTGGCAGCCTCCGCAGCTTCTGTGCAGCGGACACCGGGGCTCAGTCCGGTCCAAAGAGGGCTCAAGAAGCCGCTCCAGCCTGGCGTAGGCATAAGTCTTTTTTACCTTGGTAAGCCGTACCTCCGCCACGTCTCCCGGAAGAGCGTCTTTGACAAAGAGAGGGTATCCGTCGATTTTACCGATGCCCTCTCCTGCGTTTCCCATAGTTTCTATTTTTACTTGGAGTAAATCATTCTTCTTCAAATTCAGACCTCCGTTGTCCTGCGAAGATTCGACTCAAACAGACGGTTGTAGCCAAGCCACCCCTGATTCTGTCCTGCCGCGCGGAAGATCTCTTTGATGGTCTCCATCTTGGCGTCCGTATTATCCGCCAGATTCAGCGCCAGAGCCTCTGCCAGGGCCGGTTTCTTGGGAGAGCCGTATTCCAGTTCTCCATGATGGGCCAGGATGCAGTGCTTGAGCTCATTCTCCAGTTTTTTCGGAAATCCGGAAATCTTTCTGGCGCGCTCGCCCACCATCTCGCTTCCCATGGCAATGTGCCCCAGAAGCTGTCCCTCATCCGTATAATCATTTTCCGGAAAATCCGACAGCTCGTACACCTTTCCAATATCATGGCACATGGCCGCCGTGTAGAGCAGATCCCGGTTCAGGAACGGATACGCCTTCGTATAATATTCGCAGAGACGGCAGACGCTCAAGGTGTGCTCCAGCAGTCCTCCCACAAAGCTGTGGTGGACCGTCTTGGCCGCAGAGTGAAATTTAAACGCGCGGATAAAGTCCGCGTCATCCACAAACAAATCCTTCAGCAGAGCCCTAAGATGGGGCTCACGCACCTGATTCGCATAGTTCATCAGCTCCCGGTACATCTCTTCAATGTCAAATTCGCTGACCGGAAGATAATCCGCCGGATCATACTCTCCTTCCCGGGCTTTTCTGGCACGCTTTACATTCAGCTGCAGCGCTCCCTGAAAGCTTGTGGCCTCCGCCACGATCTCCACATAATCCAGCGCGCCGAATTCTTCAATTCCCTGGGAATTCGGGTCCCAGATCTTGGCATCCGCCAGACCCGTCTTATCCTGTAAAATCATATTTTCATAGGCTTTGCCGTTCTTCGTCACGGCTGACTGCCTCTGCTTGCACAGATAAATTCCGGAAACGCGCTCGCCCTCCCGGATGCTCTCGATATATTTCATATTTTCTCCTCATCCTGCCGGAATGCCGGAAAAGCTCCCGGCCAATAGTTACTCGTTTTTTTATTGTAGCACATTCAGAGTCACGCTGCACTCAATTTCTTTGTAGCCGTCTTTTCCCTGCCGCATAACCACTACCTGTATCACCTGTTCCCTCGAGAATTTCAGCAGCATCTCCCGGATCTGGGAAAGAGAAGTGATCGTCTTTCCGTTGATTTCCGTGATAATGTCTCCTGCCTGAATCCCGCTGTTCATGGCCGGCGAATCCGCTTCCATGCCCGTCACGTACACACCCGCGGGAATCCCCTGGGCTTCCGAAATCTCTTCTGTCACATCTGTTCCGTGAATACCCATATACACCAGATCCTGGCTGTTGGAAAGATGCTCAATGATATCCTTCATATCCGAAATGGCATAGGCGGTCAGCGCCCCTTCATTGCTGGAATTCAGATAGGAGTCTTCCAGCAGGCCTATCACCTGTCCGCTCAGATTCAAAAGAACGCCGCTCCCCTTCTCCGAACGCTCCATGTCTGTAATCAGCAGATTGTACTCTCCATCAATCACACTGACCTTATAGCCTGACGCCACCAGATTGCCATACTTTACAGAACCGGCTATTCCCGCAGGACTTCCCACTGCGATCACAGGCTCTCCCGCTTTCAGGCTCTTGGAGCTTCCCAGCTCTGCCATGCGGATGCTTTCCAGTGTGTCTTCCTCCACATCTGCCAGATTTACGCTGAGAACCGCAAGATCCGTCACAGAATCATAATTTTTCAGCACAGCCGCAAGCGTAGACCCGTCGGCAAAGGCGGCCTGAAGCGTATCCGCCCCTTCCACCTGGGAATAGGGCGCCAGAATCAGAAGCTCCACGCCGTTATTTCCCACCAGAAGCCCGGAAAGCTCTCTGCGGCTCTCATAGGTCTCATTAAACCAATCGGTTCCGCTGCTGGAAGCCGTCACAGTCACCAGGCTCTTTCCGGCTGTGTCCGCCACCTCCTTGAGCTTTGTGTAAAGATCGGCATAATCCTCCACCTCAAGCTCCCGGGGCTCGGTAATTACCACGGGTTCCTCGTCTTCCGTCTCCTCCTGAGGCTCCGTCACTGTCTCTTCCTCTTCCTCCTGCGGGATCGTGATCTCAGTCATCTCCTGCTCCCCGAATGTCCGTTCCATCCAGGGGTGTACGATTACAAATACAAAGCAGGCCACTGCACCGCAGACGACCGAAAAAATCAGCTGCAGAGCTGCGCGGCGCAGGGTTTTATTCTGGTAAAAGGGCTGCTTTTTGATCTTTTCCTTCACAAAAGAAAATTCCTGTTCCTCACGACGTTTTTCTTCTGCCATACGCTCCTCCGAACATTTAAAACCGCACACTGTAAACAGTTTTATTCTAATACATTTTTTTACGGGTGTCTACCCTGGGTTGACAAGAAGACTGCCGGCCGCAGCCGTCTTCTGACAGGGGCGGCGCGGTACCGCGGCCCCAGATGGATGCGAAAAGTGACCTTGAGTTTCCGCGGTAAATAGAGTATACTTTAGATACTATGAACAGAAAAGCATATCAGACTCTTGAATTTTATAAAATTACAGAACGGCTGGCCGGACACGCCGCAAGCGCCGGCGGCCGCAAGCGCTGCCTGGACCTTGTGCCCATGCAGAAATTAAGCGATATTACTGCCGCCCAGACAGAGACGGCAGACGCCTTAAGCCGCGTCTACCGCCGCGGCAGCCTTTACCTTGGGGGCGCAAAGGATGTGCGTCCCTCCCTGAAACGCCTGGAGGTGGGAAGCTCTCTGAATATCATGGAGCTTCTGGATCTGTGCACCCTTCTGGAGACAGCGGCAAAGGCAAAGCAGTATGCCCGCCAGAATGACGGCAGAGAGGAGGAGCCGGACACACTCGATCCGCTGTTCTCCGCCCTGGAGCCCTGCGCCCGGCTTTCCCAGGAGATCCGCCGCTGCATCCTTTCAGAAGAGGAGATCAGCGATGACGCAAGCCCGGCGCTGCGCAGCGTGCGCCGTTCCATCCGGACCGCGAACGACCGGATTCATTCCACTCTTTCCGGCATGGTAAACGGCTCTGCCAGAACCTATCTGCAGGACGCAGTGATTACCCAGAGGAACGGGCGCTACTGCATCCCGGTCAAAGCGGAATACAGAAGCCAGGTGCCCGGCATGATCCACGACCAGTCCTCCACCGGCTCGACGCTTTTCGTGGAGCCCATGGCGGTCGTGCGCCTGAATAACGACTTAAAAGAATTATATCTGAAGGAGCAGGAAGAAATCGAACATGTGCTGGAACAGCTGAGCCAGGAGGCTGCCTCCTGCACAGAATCCATTGCCCAGGATTATGAGATCCTGACAGAGCTGGATTTTATCTTTGCCAAAGCAAACCTGGCCAGGGAGATGAAGGCCACCTGCCCTGTCTTCAATGAAAAAAGGCAGATTCTCATTAAAGAAGGCCGCCACCCCCTGCTGGACCCGTCAAAGGTGGTTCCGGTCACTATCCGGCTCGGGCAGGAGTACGATCTGCTCATCGTGACAGGGCCGAATACCGGAGGAAAGACGGTCTCTCTGAAAACCACGGGGCTTCTGACTCTGATGGGACAGGCGGGACTGCATATTCCTGCCGCCCAGAATTCCCAGCTGGCGGTCTTTGACGAGGTATACGCAGATATTGGCGACGAGCAGAGCATTGAACAGTCCTTAAGTACTTTTTCGTCCCACATGACGAACATTATCCGGATTCTGAAGGAGGCCTCTTTAAATTCCCTGGTTCTCTTCGACGAGCTCTGCGCGGGAACCGATCCGACGGAGGGCGCGGCCCTGGCCATTGCGATCCTTTCCCACCTGCATAAAATGGGAATCCGCACCATGGCCACCACCCATTACAGTGAACTGAAGGTCTTCGCCCTCTCTGCTTCCGGTGTGGAAAACGCCTGCTGCGAATTCGACGTGGAGACCTTAAGCCCCACCTACCGTCTGCTCATCGGAATTCCCGGAAAGAGCAATGCCTTTGCCATTTCCTCAAAGCTGGGACTTCCTGATTTTCTCATCGAGGACGCAAGAGGCCATTTAAGCGAGCAGAGCGAAAGCTTTGAGGACCTGCTGGCCGATCTGGAAAGCAGCCGCCGGACCATTGAACAGGAGCAGGAAGAGATCCGTGAGCATAAGGAGGAAATCCGCTCCCTGCGCGAGGCTCTGGAAAAGAAGCAGGAAAAGCTGGACGCCCAGAGAGACCGGATCTTGCGCGAAGCCAATGAACAGGCCAGAAAGATCCTTCAGGAGGCCAAAGATTATGCAGACCAGACCATGAAGGATTTCCATAAATTCGGAAAAGCAGGCATCTCCGCCAGTGAGATGGAAGCGGAGCGCGCCCGCCTCCGGGAGCGGATGAAAAAGACTGAAAAAGCTCTCTCCCAGCCGAAGGAACAGAAGCCCAGACGCGCCCTAAAGCCCTCAGATATTCATCTGGGGGATACTGTCCGTGTCCTGAGCCTGAATCTGCAGGGAACCGTCAGCTCCCTTCCCGACGCCAAAGGCAGTCTTTTTGTTCAGATGGGAATTCTGCGCTCTCAGGTGAAGCTCTCCGATCTGGAGCTTGTGGAGGAGGCTGTGATTACCTCGAAGCAGTTCCAGAAGAGCAGCACGGGAAAAATCAAGATGAGCAAATCCGCCAGCGTCAGCACTGAGATCAACCTGATCGGCATGACTGTGGATGAAGCGCTGGCACACCTGGACAAATACCTGGACGATGCCTATCTGGCCCATCTTCCATCCGTCCGCATCGTGCACGGCAAGGGAACCGGGGCTCTCAGAAAAGCTGTCCAGGGTCTGCTGAAGCGCAACAAGTATGTGAAATCTTACCGTCTTGGCGAGTTCGGCGAAGGAGACGCCGGCGTCACCATTGCGACGTTTAAACAGGAGTGATTCGAACATGGCAGCAAAACAGAAAATTTTAATCGTAGACGATGATGCCAACATTGCAGAGCTTATCTCTCTGTACCTGACAAAAGAATGCTATGAGACCATGATTGTAAACGACGGGGAGGAAGCGCTCTCCGTCTTCAAAACCTTTCAGCCCAACCTGATTCTGCTGGACCTGATGCTTCCGGGCATCGACGGCTATCAGGTATGCCGGGAGATCCGTTCCAAGTCTTCTACGCCGATCATCATGCTCTCCGCCAAGGGCGAAGTCTTTGACAAGGTGCTGGGCCTGGAGCTGGGAGCTGACGACTATATCATCAAACCCTTTGATTCCAAAGAACTGGTGGCCCGGGTCAAGGCTGTGCTCCGCCGCTACCAGCCCGCGAAACCGGAAGCCCCGAAGGCCACGGCCAAGATCGTGGAATATCCGGATCTGGTCATCAATCAGACCAATTACTCTGTGCTGTACCAGGGGCATCCGGTAGATATGCCGCCCAAGGAGCTGGAGCTTCTGTATTTTCTGGCTTCCTCACCCAATCAGGTATTTACCAGAGAGCAGCTTCTGGATCATATCTGGGGATATGAATACATCGGCGACACCCGTACCGTAGACGTACATATTAAGCGTCTGCGGGAAAAAATCAAGGATCATCCCTCCTGGAGCCTGGCTACCGTATGGGGAATCGGCTACAAATTTGAGGTAAAAGGATAGGCGGTCATGAAGCATTCTCTTTATCTGAAATTTATACTGACCTATCTGGTCTTTGGTCTTCTGGGCTTTCTGGTGATCGCCACCTTCAGCTCCCACATGACCCTGAATTACCTGACAGGGCAGAGAGCGGAAAGCCTGTACCGGGAGGCCAATTATATTTCCACGAATTTTGCGAGAAGCTACTATTCGGAAAGCCCCAACGCCGCCTCGCTGGAAGATATCCACTCCCATTTTCAGGCGCTGGACACTTATCTGAACGCTTCTATCTGGCTGCTGAACGCCGACGGCACCCTTCTCGTAAACTCCGACACCAGTCTTTCCGAAGGGACAGAAACCGTCATAGAAGACTTTGATCCCACCGATATGGGCAGCAGCTATTATGTGATCGGCGATTTTTACGGCCGCTTCGATGAAGAGACCCTTTCGGTAGTCACGCCCATCACCTACAATTTCCGGACCAGAGGATATGTTCTAATCCATATGCCCATGCGCCAGCTCACCGCAGAGCGGGACGGACTGCTGAATGTGACTTACCTGACTCTTCTGTTTATCTTCGGCCTGTCGCTTATGATACTGGCCGCTTTTACCGTCACCGTCTACAGGCCCCTGAAAAAAATCACAGAAGCGGCCCGTCAGTACGCCCAGGGAAATTTTCAGTACCAGCTGGAAATCTATGGCGAAGATGAAATCGGACAGCTGGCCGCCACGTTGAATTATATGGCCCATGAGCTGAAAGAAACCGATGATTACCAGAAAAAATTTGTTGCGAACATCTCCCATGACTTCCGCTCCCCCCTGACTTCCATCAAGGGCTATGTGGAAGCAATGCTGGACGGCACCATCCCACCGGAGATGCAGGAAAAATATCTGAACATTGTCCTGATGGAGACCGAGCGCCTGAACAAGCTCACCAGCGGCCTCCTGACGCTGAATTCCTTCGACACGAAGAAAAACCGCCTGGACATCACCGATTTCGATATCAATAAGGTAATCAAAAACACCGTCTCTTCCTTCGAGGGACGGTGTACGGAGCGCCACATCTCTATCGAGCTTCTGTTTGACGCCAGGGAACAGTTTGTATCCGCAGATATGGGTAAGATTCAGCAGGTAATGTACAACCTGCTGGACAATGCCATCAAGTTCAGCCCCAACGATTCCCAGATTACCATTGAGACCACGCTCCGCCACGAAAAGGTCTTCATCTCCGTGAAGGATCAGGGCATAGGAATTCCCAAGGACAGCATGAAAAAAATATGGGAGCGTTTCTACAAGACCGACGCCTCCCGGGGCAGAGACAAAAAAGGAACCGGCCTGGGCCTGTCCATTGTAAAAGAAATCATTACCTCCCACGGAGAACACATCAACGCGATTTCCACCGAAGGAGTAGGAACGGAATTTATCTTTACACTGCCCCGTGTGCATGAAGAATAAAATGAAGAGAAGAAAAACTGTGCGCCGCCAGGCGCACAGGGACAGAAAGGGAGCTGCGTTCACAGCTCCTTTTTTCTGAACTTCCAGATATCCTCAGAAATCTTGTAAAACACAGCGGAAGTATTGTATAATAGGCAGTATCAAAAACAAGAGAACTGTTTGCAGCAAAACGAGGAATCTGTATGACGAACACAGAACTGAAACGAAACTGTCTGATCACTATACTGGCGCTGCTTCTGGCTACCCTGATCGCCTATCTTTTTTATCTGGCTACAGGCAGCGCAAATAATATATCCATGATTTATGTCCTGGCTGTAGCTCTGATTGCCCGATACAGCAGCGGCTATCTGCCGGGAATCCTGGCTTCTGTTATCAGCGTATTTATCGTAAACGCCGTATTTACCTATCCCTATGGCAAGCTGAATTTTACCATGGCCGGATATCCCCTGACCTTTCTCGGCTTTCTGAGCGTGTCTATCATCACCAGCACCACAACCACGCACCTGAAGAGCCAGGCCAGGCAGATTCAGGAACAGGAACGCCTGCTACTGGAAGCTGACAAAGAAAAAATGAGGGCCAACCTGCTGCGTGCTATTTCCCACGATCTGCGCACGCCTCTGACCGCAATCATCGGTTCCAGCTCCACTTACCTGGAAAACGGAGAGGAACTGTCCGAAAAGGAAAGAAACGCTCTGGTAAGCGGCATCCACGAGGACGCCCACTGGCTTCTGAACATGGTGGAAAACCTGCTTACCGTAACCCGTATCGACGCAGATACAGCCAGCGTCGTAAAGACAGAAGAACCTGTGGAGGAAGTAGTGGCCGAAGCTGTCACGAGGCTGAAGCAGCGCCTTCCTGACATATCTGTTAAAGCAAGGGTGCCAGATGAATTTTATCTGATTCCCATGGACGCTACTCTGATCGAGCAGGTAATTATCAATCTTCTGGAAAATGCCGCCCGCCACTCCGGTTCCTCAGATCCCATTGAGCTGAACGTTTGGCCAAACGGAAATATGATGCAGTTTGATGTGATTGACTATGGGAAAGGAATCGCTCCGGAACGGCTGAGTTCTATCTTTGACGGAGATGCCGCCTACAGCAGAGAAGGCAGCAGCGAAGCTTTTAAAGGTATGGGAATCGGCCTTTCTATCTGTAAGACCATCATTTCCGCCCATAAAGGCACTATTACTGCAGAGAACCATGGAAAAGGCGCAAAATTTTCTTTTACACTGCCCATGTAACGTCTGCTGTATCATACAAATATACCGCGGGACAAAAACAGCCGCCCGGAGTGCGGCCCTTCCCGCAGGCAAGAATTAGGAGAATTTAGTTATGAGCAAGCTTTCTGTACTGATTATTGAAGATGAAGAAAATATCTGTAATTTTATTAAGACTTCCCTGCGGACCCAGGGTTACAAGATCGCAACAGCCTCCACAGCTGCGGAAGGCTTGTCCATTGTAAACAGCGGAAGCTGTGATCTGGTGCTTCTGGATCTGGGACTGCCTGATGCGGACGGACTGGAAATCATCCGTGAAGTGCGCTCCTGGTCCAGCCTGCCCATCATCGTCATTTCTGCCAGAACCAAAGAGCATGAAAAAGTTCTTGCGCTCGACGCGGGAGCCGACGACTATATCACCAAGCCCTTCGGCACAGCCGAGCTTCTGGCGCGCATCCGGACAGCACTCCGGCACAGCAACCGTCTGGATTCCGACACAGAACTCTACAAGCGTCCCTATGTATGCGGCGAGCTGACTGTAGATTTCGACAAGCGCCTCGTGTTTCTGAACGGAGAAAGCATCCACCTGACTCAGATCGAATACCGCCTTGTCTCTCTTCTGGCGCGCAACGCCGGACGCGTGCTGACCTACGACAGCATTCTGACACAGATCTGGGGCCCCTATATCGAGCGCAACAATCAGATTCTGCGCGTAAACATGGCAAATGTCAGACGGAAACTGGAGAAAAATCCTGCGGACCCGCAGTATATTTTCACGGAAGTGGGAATCGGCTACCGGATGGCAGAAGAAACTCAAAGGGGAAAAGAAGGGAAATAACGGCAGCCTGTTCCAGGGATGAGGCCCAGGCAGAAATTTCATTCAAACATTTATTCGCAGCTATCAAACAGGAATTTTCCTGCTGGTATCTGTCTCTGTTCTTTTAACAGGCTGCCTTCGTTCCTTTAACGGGCTGCCTCCGAAAATTTTCTGATATATTGATCGGTCTCTTCCATAATTTTTCGGAGAATTTCCAGATCCTTCAGCGCGTCTCCTGTTTCCATCGAATGATTTGCTCCCTCCGTCAGAAACAGAGGCAGATTTCTTTTTTCGCACGCCTCCCGAATCGCACCGGTGTCAGCCCAGTCGTCTCCCGTTCCGTGAAAAACGATTCCCTCCGTCCCAATCGCCTGGAAAGACGCCTCCACCGGCGTATAGTAGACATGACCGGCGCCGGTCTTATGCTTCCCATCATAGGCAGCAGCCACCGCCGTGCCGATACTCTTTGACAGAAACAGCACTCTGCTGCAGGACACAAAATCTACACTGGCAAGCTGTTCCTCCACATGAGAAAGAGCCTGCTCAAATGCCGCGTACATCTTCCCTGCGTCTCCCTTAATGCCGGACGGAAGAATCCCGTAATCCGCGCAGATGATCTCATACCCATACTGGGCAGCCAGCTTTCTGCTGTAATATAAAAGCGGTTTGTCTGCATGGTAGCCGACCCCCGGAAAGACTACCGCCAGCTTCCCATTCTTTATATTTTTATCCTTCAGATTCTCATTCTTCATTTCCTTCGATACTTCCTTTCTCCTGATTCTGAAGTTCCTGCTTGTCGAATCCCTGGCTTTGAAATCCCTGATTCTGGGCTTTTTCCCCATCCGCCGCATTTTCCGCCATTGCCGGGAAAGTATAACGGGGCAGGCCTCTGCTGTGTTTCCCGTATTCGATGGCAGCTTTCGGGCAGCGGCAGATACACGCCATGCAGTGGGTACAGTTTTCTCCCCAGACAGGCTTCCCGCCCTCCATCCGGATATTTTGAAGCGGACAGACCTCCGCGCATTTTCCGCAGGAAACGCAGGCGTCTGTCACATAAAATTTTTTTGCGTGAATAAACAGGGGATAAAACAGAGCATTCACCGCGCCGCTCAGCACCCTGTCCGTAAACGTAACCGGTTTTTCCAAAAACGGTTTTCCGCTTCCAACCGCTTCCGCCGCCTGCTGAAGCGCAGGTTCCGCCTGTCCGATGATCCTCCGCGCTTCCGCGTCCGAAGGCGGACTGAACAGGGCAATGTAATTCTCAGGCATCACCACTTCCAGGCAGCCCCTGTACTCCATTCCCATCTCTGCGCACAATGTCTTCAGATATTTCCCCGCATTTCCAATTCCTGCGCCGCAGGTCAGCACAAAATAAACCGCAGGATTACCGGTGAGTTTCGTTTTTCTCAGCCACTCTCCCAGGATGCGCGGAATTCTCCAGGCATAGACAGGCGTCACGATCACCCATGGTTTTTCCGAATGCATTTCGGAAACATCCCCATCACGCAGCTTCTCAAACAGGTTCAGGACCTCGTCTCCGATTTCCCCGCCGATTCTCTTTGCCGCATATTCACTGTTTCCGGTTCCTGAATAATATAAAATCATGCCGTTCTCCTCTTCTGATCTTTCTCATTTTCCCGGTCCGTTTTCCGGGGGCAGGACTTTTTGCGTCCTTTTCTATTTTCTACGAAAAGTACAGGGTCTGTCAACTGTTCCTTTGCAGATCGTTCCGCAGATCCTTTTACAGCGAACAATTTCTGGAGAAAGGGGGAGAGAGGGGAGAAGGGAAGGGGGTTCTTTACAAATTGGTTCTTTCTTTTACAGCCGAAATGATTTCCCCTGACAGGCTCTCATATCCCTGCCCGTTGTTATAGATGGCCTTAATATCCCGTAAAAACAGCGGCAGCTGCCTGATCCCTATGTTCTTATCCAGGATACTGATAATAAGCGCATTTTCCTCTATGAGCTTTTTTATAAACGCGCTCATCTCATACCTGCACCAGCTGGAATCCAGAAAATGCTCCGTAATCCAGAATATAACACTCTCTGCTTCATCCAGCCCCTCCTGGACCTTATCGACGATGGAATCTCCCACATGAATGCTGTATTTATCAAACCAAACGGGCAGCCCGGCTCCATTCAGATACGGGATCAGTTTTTCCACCTCTTCCTTGTCCTTGGAACTGTGGCTTATAAAAACCTGCTTTTCCTTTCCAAACGGACTCATTCCATATCCTTTCTTCTCCAAATCACTGATCTCGGCAAATACAAACGCATTTTTCATCACTATGTCCACATCAGCTTCTTCCGAAATCGCATAACTGTCGAATCTTCTGCTCCCCATTTTCTGAAACAGCTTTTGAAGCGTCAGATCCTGGCGGTAACGGAGGCCCGCATCCTCAAACAGTCTTTTCATCTCATCCATATCGTCTTTTCCCGGCCTGTCGTAACTGGCCCCAACAAAAAACTCCAGATTGTACGGCACATTATTGACAAACAGACTCAGCATCTGCAGCGAATGCGCCTTCTGCATTTTCAGCAGCTCCCTGAATACCGGAGCAAGATGTTCTCTCCTTCCATATTCACCTTCCCATACAAAATCTTTATCTAATCTCATTTTTTCTCCTTTACAGTCCTTTGGATTTATTCCATATATTTGTTTTTTGATTTATCTTTTGGATTTTCTAACCTGGTTTATGCTGCCGCGCTCTGCCTCCGCGCAGCAGTTTTCTGTCCGGGCGTTTTTTCAATTTCCATCAGCGTCAGCCTGCTGCCAGCAAGCTTCCAATATACTCTTTTCCGTAATTAGTCTTCCGCTTTTCTTCGAAGACTCTGTACTCCTTCCCGCACAAGCACTTTCAAGCCGATGCCGAAATTTATGTTATCCTCCGGATCTCTGTCATCCGCCATCAGACTTAAAATTCTTTTCTCAAACCCGGTCAGCCTTCCGATAAACTCATCAATTTCCATCTGCATATGAGGAATTTCCCCTCCCATCCAGGCTTCATGCAGACTGTATCCGTCTTCTTTCCCCAGCGGCTGGTCAAAAGACAGAGACGCTTCTGCCCTCATACAGCGCCTCTGCACCCTCTGAATTTCGTCCAGCAGAGCAGATGCATACATTAAAACCAAATACCAGATTTCACCTGCTTCAAATATGTCTGCATTTACGGCAAGTTCCTGTGCCAGCCGATACATCGTCCGGATTTCTTCATGCTCCACAAGTCTGCCGTATTTCCAGCATAACGCCCAGAAAATCCGTTCCGTCCATATGGTGTCCAGCCATGCAGTATCCTTCCATACAGCGCCCTCCGTTGCACCCTTATGCCGGGCAGCTTTCGTCCACGTTTCATCTGCCTGTCTTCTCATATTGTTCCATAAATATGATACCGTCATTTCCGGCAGCAGCACTGCCCGCCAACCGCCTTCACGTTCATCCCAGATACAAAGAAATCTCATATTTCCTTCCGTCTCCAGCGCCTCTGAAATCTCCCGTACCAGCTTCACTGAATAATAAGCTTTTTTCGGCGCGCCATCTTTCTTTTCACGAATCAAAAGCTCTCTGGCATTTCGTGGATGAATGGAAATCTCAACCGGGCAGCGCAGCTGAGCACTCAGATTTTTTCTCAGGTATATCCGGCTCTTTTTCCGGCATACTGTCAGCTGAAGACTCTTTTTCAGAAGCCCTTCCATTCCACATGCCGCGTATAATTTCTTACTGCCACTGTTGTGTGCTGTTTCTCCCGACGCCTCCCTTCCCAAGTAAAATATCCGTGCCAGCGCAGACACATATTTTTTGCCTGGTTTCCTTTTTCCAAGCTCCCATAACCTCACCGCTTCCGCTGTACAGCCCAGGATATCCCCCAGCTCTTTTCTTGACATTCCTCTCTTTTCCCGTTCTGTCCTGATCCATTCCGCTGTTTTCATCTTTTGTTTTCGTCCTCCGTTCCCTTCTTTCATTTCTGTATCCGACAGAGTAAAATGCGTATTGATTATACAATATAAAAATTCGAAAATGTTTACAAAAACAGCATTATTATTTGTCTATTCCGCAAATGGATTGATTTAAGGATTCATTATATACTGAAAAGTTGGATTTAAACAGGATATATCATTCTATTTCCTTAAATTGTCGAAAAAATACAGAAATATAATACTTTGGGGTTATATATAGCTGGCAATCCCCGTCTGTTCTCTCTTGAACAGCTCGAGATAAGAGAACCGTGTATGAGCTTGAAAGAATTTGATCTGTTCATTCAGAAAATCAGAGATGAAATGCAAAGGAAAAAGACAATCCGCCGGAGAATTCAGGTCCTTAAAAAGTCCGAATTCTTTGGGATTGTCTTTTTTCTGCATGTCAGAGGCTAAAAATCGGTATGAACCAACACCCTGTCTATTCTGTTTTTTCTCAGGCGTTGTACAGCCCTACTCCTTTCTCCGGGTCAGGAAAATTCCAACAGCTGCCCCAGCAAAAATAATCGGCGCTATTCTGACAAACAGCCATTCCAAACCATGAAGAATTGTTCCGGCGACAGCCATTTCGGGATCACTGTAATCCCAGCTCAGGTAAGAACTGTTCAATGCTGCCAAGGCTGCAAAAATTACTGCTATAACCGCGCATAATAAAATAAGCAGACCATGAAACACTCTTCGCCGCGCATTTTTTCTCTGCGCCAGCTGCAGGTTTATAACCTCCAGTTTTTCAGAAATCGCTTTCAGGGTATCCGTTTCCGGTTCCATCATATTTTCCCCCAGCAGAGCGCCTACAGATGTATCCAATGCTTCTGAGATGGAAATCAGCATATCCGAATCAGGGACGGACAATCCATTCTCCCATTTGGAGATCGTCTGGCGAACCACATTCAGCTTAACAGCCAGTTCTTCCTGAGAAAGTCCTTTTGATTTTCTCAGCATTTTTATATTTTCGTTTAACATTTAAGGCAGCCTCCTTCTATTTGTTGTTACTGCCATTGTACGAGAACCTGCCTGTTGCCGCAAGCAACGCAGATTAACATTTCCGATTAACCGTAAAAGTTTTTCCAGCTCCTGTCAGACTGCTTTTAGAAGCAGGGGCATTATCTGCCCCTGTGCTTCTCTTTCTTTTTCTGCTGTTTCAGTTCAAACCGACGCTGTTTCTCTGCTTCCCGCCTTTCCCGGCCCGCAGTCTTACGTTCCGTTTTCCACTGCTCCTGCTGTAATTTCAAAGCCTGCTGCGACTTCGTGCCTATCCCGGTATTCTGTACCTGTTTCTGCACCTCGCGCTGCATCCGTTTCGGATTGCGGACGGCCTCTTTTACATCAGCTGCCACAGCCGGACTAAATCGCAGCCAATAGTAATTTTTCAGAACGAAATCCGCCATCTCATAATCCTTCGGCTCCGCGCCGAATGTTACTTTGCATACAGATAACCGGCCTTCCGATATACGCTCAAACACGCCTATCCAAAATGGTTCCTCAAAAAATACTGACAGCCTGCACGATACTTTGTCCATGACAAGTCCTCCTTAAATGATTGTAATGAACAAAGAATGGACGACCCTAAGGAGGGAGGGTTACTTACACCATACAGATACGGTGCGGCCGGGCTACCTTCCGGCTCTGTAAGAGCTTTTCTCTTACGCTGCGTTTTTATCTTTGCCCTCTGATATTACCACATTCCTGGCTGTTTATCCATAAGTTAAGCATTTAAAGCACTTCTGAAGCATCTGTTTTCTACTGATTTCTCTGAGCAGCCTATTTTCTGAGTTTTATTTGCCTTTTGGGGAGATGTATGTCAATATAGAAATATCTTCATTATTCAATGGCTAATAAAATGGCAGCTATTATAATAGCCGTCATCCCAAGCCTGACCAGCTTTTAAAAATTGCAAACGCTTTAGGCGAACCGGCTTTATTCAGTCCCTGTGATACAACGAAACAAATTGATGGCTTTCCAGAGATATGTGTTTCTACATTTTCAGAAAATATTATTCAAAAATTTTCTT
>ERZ1643250.1468-NODE-1468-length-20009-cov-17.026862_pt1 | contig 20009 bp, 18 predicted proteins | sample MGYA00579262_ERZ1643250 | MGnify/ENA primary metagenome ERZ1643250 (study PRJEB29033, sample SAMEA4952265) | chicken gut metagenome | biome: Broiler Chicken; feature: Gastrointestinal Tract; material: Caecum | place: Ireland | collected 2018 | study: Broiler... | reverse complement strand
TGGGCCTGGCATCGTGCCAGACAGGAAGAACGTTTCGGAGAGTTGGAAGACTTTTTCCGTACGGGTGAACGTCCAAAAAACATTTACGGGAAACGGATAGAAGATGGAATCTGGGATGGTAATTCTTACTTGTATCACCGAGGTGAGTCACTGGAAGATTATCTGAAAAGGGAAGACTGGCTCCATGAATCCAGATATCCTTTATGCCCCCATGATCTGTTGGATAAGAAAGGGGGCTGGCATGCGTCAGACGATCGTCTGAGTGAGCCAGAAGAAAAGGAGGACTGTAAGGAGCCGTGGAACGCAAGAGTGGAAGAGTTCTTGGATTCTCTGGTAGATGATGACGTACTTGTAATAGTGGATTATCACAGATAAGCGGATTTTAGTAGAATTTATATGAAATAGAAGGAGAAAGTGTAATGGAAAAAATAATTAGGGATGTAATAGAGAAAAACAGAAACACAAAGTTGTTGGATACAGATACGTTTGACTTTCGGTGTACATGCTGCGGTGCGTGCTGCACGAATCGAGAGGATATTGTGATGAGCGGCTATGACGTGATGAGGATCCAGAACCACTTAGGAATTGATTTCACAGAACTGTTGGAGAAATATTGCGAATTATATGTGGGCAGACCAAGCGGAATCCCGCTTCTTAGGATAAAACCAAAAGGGGCAAAGAAGATCTGTCCTTTCCTCTTCAGGAGTAAATGCAAGATACATGAAGTGAAGCCGACGGTCTGTGCACTGTTTCCAGTCGGGCGTGCTACAGCGTTTGACAAGGAATCCGGCAAGCCAGAAGTGATGTATTTTGTGCAGCAGACGAATTGTGGCGCAAAGGATGTCAGTAACAATCTGCAGGAATGGATACGGGGATGCATATCTGAATACGATGAAAAATGCGGTATGCTATGGAACCAGATGCTCCGCGCCGTATTAGCTTTTATATCCGGCATAAAGGGGGAGATTTCAGGTGATACCTACTCTTGTGTAGTACAGATCATGTACTGCGGATATGAAAATGCAGAGGATTTTGCTGAGGAGATCACATCGAGGATCGACCAGATCAAAGAGCTGGAAAAGAAAATGAATGGAGAGCATTAGAAAGAGGCCACAGGAAACGGTGCTGAGGAACTGTAATACTACTTAGCGTGAGAAGAATAACCTGATAGAATCAGGGTGGACTGGGTGGGCAGGCTGAGTGTTTAGCATTCAGTCTGCCCTGGAAATCTTTGGAGCAGCAGGCTGAATTTGAAAAGAAAGCCTGCATTATCAGTCAATAATGTATTTGTGATTATTGAAGGTGAACACATGAATGATACAATAGGAGGGTGAAACATATGAAAATGAAGCTTTATAATTTAGAAGAATATATGGTAACATTGCAGGAGGTAAGGATACCGGCTATTAAGGAACACGTGATCCTTGACGGGAAAGAATACATTGTAATGTGCGTTTATAACGATTTTGATCAAAATTGTTTTCATGTATTCATGAGAAGAGCAAATGATAATGATATCACTTATTTCGATAATATTGCAAAAGGTTGATTATTTTGGCCCGGAATGGTCCGGGCCTTTCCATTGTTAAAAGTGCAGAGCTTTAGTATGCTGTTGCTTGAGTGTGTATCATGAAATTCTAATAAGACTGACCCTGGAGATATTGCCGGGCATAAGAGCTTCGAAGAAGCCAGACGGCTCAGCAGGAATCATAGCAAAATGATAATTCATAACCGCAGGCGAGACAAGCCGGATACGAAAGGAAAACAATATAAAAAAATTCCATTTTTCCAAAATAGCCGGCTATTATTATATAGAAGATATATATAAGGAGGACCACAGATGATAAAAGACAATATTTTTTCAGATGTATCGGATGAAGAACTGATGGAACTTTACCAGAAATACAGAATCATGGCTGAAGAAGAGACAGAACGTCCGCTCTGCTTTGACCAATATATCCTGCAGTATCAGCGCCGGTACAGCTTTGCTCTGGAGACTCTAGAGGCATGGAATACTGTTTCTGAAATGCTTCTCGATGAAATATGTCGCCGAAAGTATCCGGACACAGGGATTGAATACTTAACGCCGGCTATAGAATGCAGGGGGATAGAAGTTGAAAGCGGCGATATGATATCCGGTACAGCATTCCTTGCTGCTCCAGATGATATCCGCATTATCCCTCAGATTTTTACACAGGATAAGATTGTAATGAATATTTCACTCTTACAGATACATAAGGAGACACTTTCGTATGCAATCGGGATAGAAGACTGCACAGGAACGACTGTATTTATCGGTGACATCGTGGAATATGATTATATGAAGAACCCATATGTGATAGAATTTGATACGGAAACTTATGCTATTATAGCAAGGGATCCTCAGACCGGAGATGTACAGCCCCTAGGCAATACGGTGCGCCCCGCACTGAGGGTGATCGGCAATATCTACCAGAATCCGGAGAAAGCAGGTTTAGTATGCGGCAAATGATAGATAAGATTACAGAACGTTATTTACAGGAAAGGGAGCACATCCTAGAGCAGACAATCCACGATATCATATATTGGAAAACTCCAAAACATGGATACCGAAGCCGGGAGGAAATGTTAAGCGACAAACGGTATCAAGAACTGATCAATACAAAATTTCTTTTGGAAAATGATAAAATCCACCCCGAAAATGATATCAGGGCGCTGGGGGATGACAAGATGGAAATTCGTTACCGCTGGTTTTATGAAAAGTATTTTCCGGAAGAAATGGCAGAATTAGCGGCTCATTAAGGGCAGATATCAGCAGGAGAAGAAAAATGGAGGAAATGTTCAAACAAAATGACAGGATTACTATCGAGGGGAAAGTATATTATATAAATAACATACCATCCATAAGATATCCCGAGTATCCTTATTATCAATTGAAGACCATTTATGGAGACACTTTAGAGTTTGTTCATGCAGATCTGCCGCTGCCGACAGAAACGGACAAGGCCTTCAACCGGATCAATCATGGGATGGAGGAATTCATGGTACAGGATATAATGAGTGCTAAAAAGAATTATATTAATTTTTACGGGATATATAAAGAGCGGTTATACAGGTTAACGGCGATCACCCGTTATAACTATTCCGATTACTCTGTCTGGAATAAGAAAAGTGATGTTGGACATCATTTCCCGGAAGAAATATATGGATCTATATCGTATGATGAAAAGGAGTTTGCACTGCCAGATCATTTTACTTTCTGGATCAGGGTTGGAAAGCAGTTTAACGGGAAGAAACTGACTGAGATCCGGACAGCGCTAATAGAAGATCCAGAGCTGATCCTTTCTAAGAAGAAAAAGAGAGAGCCTTACTCCATGATCGTCAATGTACAGGGACCAATTTTTCAACGTTTTACCGGTAACGAGGATTCTGATACATTCGATATCATACGGATTGAAATACTGCTCAGGGCTTTTTCTGATAACAGTATCGAATTATGCAGGGAGCATAAGGACGAACTGCTTGAAGCAGCAATTGATAAACTCAAAAGCTCAGTGAAATTCAGGAACTTTGGGGTGCCAATTAATTTATTGAAGGTTTACGATATCGTCCTGACACATGATCACAGGGTGATCCTGTCTTTGTGCCTGAAAGAGCTCAGTTGAAATTTTGCACTCTTGCGGGCTGCTTCAGACGCGCGGGCACCACTGCGGAGAGGCTTATATTCATTTCTTGCAGACAAATTTTGGGAGTGTCCTATGTAGCAGAATCTGGCTCCCTTAGGGAGATAGCAGGGAAGACTGGCCAACTCTTATGGTCAAATCTGAATTCCAGCTGTGGACCAGGTCTTGCGGTTACTGCTAAAAATAGTAACTTCCGGAATCCTTTGCCTTTTTAAGCCGGCCATAAAATCGGGATCTGCTGAGTCCGAGTTCTTTTGCAGTAGCGTCCGCCCCTTGTTCTTTTACTTTGTTTTGAATTTCTTCAAGCGTATAAGTATAATTGCTGAGTTTGAATTTTCTTCCTGCATTTCTTTTCATCTTCTTTTGCAGTACATCAGCATCCCATCTAAATTGCAACAGACCTAAATTCAATTTCTCAAATAACGGATCCTGATTTTTCTCATATAGGATCGCTATTCCTGTATTTTCCAGCAGCTTTTGCAGCGTTTCAATATTTGCGTTTATATCCTTACTGTCATAAACGGGAAAAGACACATAATCTTTCATAATATCACCTTTTCTATTTTCCTTAGATCTAAAAATCCTATATTTAATTATAGTACAAGTATATCATATAAATCTGATTTGTCTACTATTTAATTGCAGTACTATTGTAACATATGTATCCACACTGTCCACTATTTAATTATAAGACTTTTCGCCCCTTTGAATCGTAGATCAGAAGGCATGCCAGCATCTCTATATTTGCTGAACTGGATCAGGCTATGGGCTAAAAGGAGAGGAATATAGTTTGCCTTGACGCCGCAGCTCGGCAACCGTCAGATTGTACAATTTACCAATTGCCTTATGTGTATGGGACATAAGACTGGGGAGCGGTGCGTGCATATTTTCGGCCATTTCTTTAAAAGTATCGCCTTTCAGACGTCGATTATAAAGGATGCTATCTTCACCTTCAAGGCACTTGGCTTTCTTCTTGATCAAGGCTTCTGTTTCCTTACTATAGAAATGAACTAACTTGATCTGTTTCTTTTCTGCCGTTCTCTTGATCCGTGGCGCAATATCATGTAATAAATCGTCATAATAGTACGCTGCAATACAGTCGCACTGTTCCCACACCCATTTATTTACTTTTCGCCAACGGGTGGATACAAACTGTCCATTTTTTCCTGCTTTACCTGCAAATACAGGGGCGGTGATAAAGCGGTCCACTGTACCGGCGGGGAAAAAGTCACACTCCTCCTGTTCGCTCCAGTCCATATTCTCAGTCTCAGTTTCAAGCGGATCTACAACGTCCACAACCGCGAGTTCCGCATCCGGTCTTTCCTTACGGATCTCCATAATTGTTTCCAGCGCTTGTACTGCGAAAGGCCGGCAGCATTTATAAAACCAGCATTCAACCGGGCCCTCTGCCATGAGCTGTTCCAACAATTCTCTGATATGTTTGAGATTTCTGGTTTCTGCAAACAGTAATTCTGTTACAAAACAAACCCTTTTCATATTCAGCATACCTCCCAATAAAGCCATTATATCACCTTACAGTGATCTTTCGTATTATAACCGGATTAAGATCCAGTACCAGTTAGATGAATGCAAAGTTGTTTATTTTGTGGCAGCGGATTTAGTGACTGTGCATATTTATATTACATTTGAATTGTATATTCACACTGGCTACAGTACGAAAGCCCCTTTTGTATTTCGCGAAATAGTGTTACACTGAAAGAAGAGCAATTGAAAATTGAATAGGGGCGATTATTTTTTACCCGTATACTTCTCTATACAGAAGTATTACTTCTGCGATATGGGACTAATTTTTTACAGTACTTCTGGTTAAAATAGCATTATACTACTACGGAAGGAAGTGTGTAATGTTTGGATATTGAGAAGTATATCCCGGAAAGGATGAATGAGCTCTGCGCGAGAAAGAAGATAAGCAGATATCAGCTTTCGGCTATGACAGGCATTTCACAGTCTGCTCTATCATCAATATCAAAGAAAAAGACGGTACCAACTGTTATCACATTGGACAAGATCTGCAGAGCACTGGGCATTAGTCTTTCAGAGTTCTTCGAAAGTGAGGGAAGGGTAAAGTCTGGATGTATCACAGAAGAGCAGAGGGAAGTATTGAAGCTGTGGGAAACGCTGACGAAAGAAGAACAGCGTTTTATAAAGATCTGTATGCAAAGTCTTAGGGAATAGTCGTTTAAGATTATAGAAATGACTGTTCCCTTTTCGTCTATTTAGTTGTTCAGAAGATGTTATTGTCGTCAGGAAAGTGTTCAGCGATATCTTCAATTCTGCAGTGGAGGATGTTGCAGAGTTTGTCTAGTGTAGCAACTGTGACATTTTTATTATGTCTAAGGCGGTTCAGTTGAGCTCGGTTCATATTATATTTCGTATATAGCTCATACTGGCTTATTCCTTTCTCTTTCATGGTCAGCCAAAGCTTATCGTATCGAATCAAGATATTCACCCCATTTAATTTGATATACTCATTATCATTTGATTATTGTTATGATAATAGTGTTCGTATATTGATACTAAATATCCGGGTGGGTATAATTACAGTAGAACAGGAAATGATAATAATCGCAGAGGTTAGAAGAGGATTGATGCTATGAAGAAGAACTGGAAGGAACGTATGAAAGCAATAATTGTACTGATACTTGAGGCTGGTTTCTGCCTTTATCTGGCATGGGTGATAATAAATGGATTTATAATATGTCCTGAGGGCTTAAGTCAAAAAGAGTTAATCCGCTACCTGTTTAGCTGCGTTTTCTTAGTTATCATTATTTCAGGTGGAATATTCTATTTACTGAGATATAGTAATGGTCTTGAAAATAAGAATGAGAGATTGGAAGAAGAGAATACAAAGTTAAAAATTCTATTGAAAATTGGAGGAAAAAACGAAATGACAGCAAAAGAGAAAATAGAACAAAAGGGACAAAAGGATCGGCAGAATAGTATGGAGATTAAGAGGGAAAATCAAGAGAAAAAATAGATATATGTTTTCATCGAATAATATCCTAAATTTGCTGAAATAGCAGGCATTTCCTGGGAATTTTGCATCATGGCGCAAGTACATATCGGAAAGAATATGCTAGAAAGAACATATTTGTTGCATTGTAAAGGAACGTAGGCTGTACTCTGGAAATCATAGAATGCATCTGCTATACTTAATTATATGTGGTGGTTTCGGATGTAAGGAGTCTCAATTCTATAATGAAATTATGTGGGTGGCAAGCAAAGGGGGATGCCAGCCTTATCTGTGTATACTTATATTCAGTTATGGTTCTTATATTCATTTGACTTTCCGAATAATTACCAAGGAACTTATAGTGGAGAATAACAGTTGGAAAGGAATTTGATATGAGTACTAACGAAGAATACAAAAAAATATTATCAAACAGTTCAGAAATCACATCAGCATTACAAAAGATTGATCATCTTTTCATGCGTGAACTCTCTGAAGATACAACCGAAGAAGAGCGGCACGAATATTTTTATGGCGAAGAAGAGGACCTGAAGCCAACAAGAAGTTGCCATGATCTATTGGAGTTTTGGTACGAACTGGAGCCTTTTGTGTGGATGGGGCAGAAAGGGATACTGGATAAATACTGGATAATTCAGGTAATCCGTGAAATGAATACAGCATGGCAGGTGTACCAGCTCAACCGTGAAATCGATAGCAGAGAAAAGGAGCAGATGGAACGTTTATATAGACTACTCGTTCAAATTGAAGATCTGCCAGGAAAGTCGTATTTAGTGATGAATATTGAGCAGCAGACGGTTTATTCATTGCGGTATTTTGATGAACAGCAGTACCATCCATACAGAGACTATATTATTAGGCATATTATAAACGGAGCCGGAAAGACGCCTATATATGTCGTAAGAGCAAAGGGCGGTAATGATTTTTCATCTGATGTAAGAGTATATCATCTTCATGAAGATTTTAAGTGGGAAGAGGAAAATAAAGCAATTGATAATATAGAATACAGTACAATTGATAGGAATATGACTGCAAGACGCAGAGGGCTGATGATCGGTTATACATTGAATGATCTGTGAATCATTCTTTAAAAAAATGTTATAGTATGATGAATACAAATAACTTTAATCCCCCTCGCTGCTTTTTTCACTGTAACACAAACAAGGCGAATTTTACAATTCCTACACTTTTTCGTCAATCATTACAGGAAGTTTTTTATATTTTTTTGCAATACGATACCCAATTTCATTTATCTTATCGCATAAATAATCATAGTGTTCTGGCAGTACAGCAAAAACAATACTATATTCATCAAAACGAAGCAGAGCGGAGCCTTTTCGGAAAATTATATCATCTGACAAAATAGACAGCATTTCCTTAGTCGGGAAAGATGATTCATCATTCCAGTGCAAGAAGAATGTAACAGCTCTATAAGTTCCCTTAAGTTGGCTGCCAGGTTTATAATTAAAAATGTAGCCATTCTGACTCTCCGCATTTACGATAGTCGCTGCCGGATAAAATTGAGAATGAGATGTTTCCGAGTAGCCTACAATTTTGGCAATATGATTCATTTCACGAAACTGCTTTACTTTCTCAGTGTCCTCTTTGGCAAGCATCTTTTCAAATACCAGCTGCGTTTTTTTATATAGCGCAAGCATATCCGGGAAATTCGTCTGGTTGATCCGGCATATTTTTGCTATTGCCTCAGCGGGATATAATTTTAAACTGCTGAGCGACTTAAATAGAGCAAAATAGAATCTTAGCCCGGTAATGGTCACATCAAATGCCTGTTCTGATGCAAAATAGGAATATAATAAATACGGCTCATAGCAGAGTATTTTCCTGTAACTGCTCGCTGTAACATAGGGGAGCAGCATATCGAGTATTACTGGATTATTTCGTTCAAAGCAGTAAAATTTATGATTTGCCATGAAAAGCAGAACAGATGTACCCTCCACATTTATGACTTCCATCGGCAGTAAAGGGGTAAGAAGAAGATCTTCCTGCAGGATGCTCTGATTAAACGATTGGGTTTGACTGAGGATAATCGTCTTTTTCTCCTTAAGATCCTTTTTTGTAAGTTTCCACGGGAATTGTAAAAATGTACTGTGCTGTCTTTCCGGCTGTAAATTATTTGTTACTGTATATGTGCTTATGATTTTCTGATCTGCAGTTTTCTCATTATTATCGATATTCTCTTCTTTTAATGTTTTCTGTTCGATCTTAGGCTTGATTGTCCCGCTAGCACTCTGCGCTATTTTATCATCTGGTTTTTGAACAGCCTGCGGTTCCGGCTGTATGGGTCTTTTCCCGAGGAATCCGTTTATATGAGCTGCAGGTTTACTTTCTAAAGGTTTATTATTTACAGGAGGTGCACTTTTATTTGTATCCGCTAGTTGCTGCTTGGATGATATTCCCTCTACCGATATATTAAAACCATCTTTGAGTGCTTTTTTCAGAACATCATCTCCGCAATTTGTGTAGTTGCCATTATATAAATTATCGAGATATTTTTTTGCAATCTTAAAGTCCGATGCCGACAGTTTATTTTGATTATTCCGCTTTAAGATCGATATAATCTTATCAGTAATAGAAAGCATATCTTCCTGAGATTTTGGTATCTTTTCCAAATACTCAAATGCAAGCCTGTTTAATGGCACAACCATGACTTTAGATTTCTCTGAAACTGGTATCATAGCCCTAAAGAGTCTGCTGGTAACACCTGCCTGTATGATTCTCTGCAAATTCTCCCACGTACTTAATGCAAATCCCAAAACAATAGTTTCTTCTTTCTCATGCGTATTACGATAAAGTGTAGAATACGGGCATATCTGGCAAATCGAATTGCATTGAAATTGTGATATTATCGAAAAACAAAGTTCTACATAGTCCATATTAAGCAACTCAGGATTATACTTTTCCGGAATAACCTGACTTAATTGGAGATATCGGAATATTTCCTCTTTGATTATAGGAGCATCGGGATATTTAGTCTGGTATGCTGATACTGCTACCCCATAGATTCTCTGATAATCTGCTTCTCCCTCTTTTGTTTTTATATATTTATAGCATGAAGGTACTGAAAGATGATCCACTTCTATTTTGCCTCCTTTTTATGCTAAAAGTATCAAAGGTGTGAGCAAACTACAATGGTTAATCCAGATGGATTTGTCTCAAAATGTTTCTGGGGATACTTAAATGTAAAAGGGTATCATCTCCCGGAAATTTGCGTATTATATGCCGGATTGTAATACTTATCGTAACAAGATATAATACAGATATATTTTTTAAGGCAAGCCAAAGAGCAGAGGTCCTTTTTTGCTAAATCCCTAGTGATAGGTATGGACACACTGTCTTTGGCTTTTTTGGGCTTGTGAATAAGGGAGGAGGATTATGGACTGGTCAAGGGCAGTGATTCTGCTATCTTTTAGTAACATACGGTTTGACCGTAGTATGCAGGGATCTCCCTGCTTTTATTTTGTTAAAAGGAGAAAAGACTATGAAACGACGAAGATTTATATCAGGGGCGCTGGCCTTCCTGATCTGCTGCACTACGATCGCAAACGCTGGAACAACAGCTGCAGCAGCAGAAACCGCTGTCCCCGAGATCAAAACAGAAACATCTTCATCAGAATCGGCATCACAGGAGGAGGCGATTGTTTTATATAAAGAATCCTCCACACTTCCTCAGCTTGAGGAGATACAGGCACAGCTTAATGAAGATGAAATTGCTGTAGCTGAAGAACTGGTATTAAATTATGGTGCTGATTTCGATCCTGCTTCTGATTTTACTAAAATTGCTTACAATGATGATAAAGTGAAAATTTCATTCAAAGAAGCCGTAAATGAGAAATTGGAAGCATTCAATACAGAAGTCCCCGGCAAATATCAGGCAGTCTATGAGGTGGTTCCTCTCCGGGATTCAAACATGGCTTATCAGATTGTTCGGTATATTACAGTAAACGACAAAGAGCCTGAAACAGCCGGACACGGAGAGAACAATGGCGGTGAGGACAAAAATACAGAGGAAACGGACGATGACTCTGATAGCGACCCTGCTCAACAAAATGAAATTTCTGAGGAATCTGAATCAACAGAGCCTGAAACATCTGCAGATAGTCCCGATGAAGAAAATGCATCTCTGGAAGATGTTCCGGATAATGCAATGCTTTTTTCGGTAGTACCGTCTAGTATGCAGGCTCAAAGAAGCACAACGGTTAGCCTGAATCAGGGAGAAAGACTCTGGTATCCTTCCCATTGGGGAACATATTCTACAAGTTATTTTACCGTGAACGGCAAAATAGCTTATTGCCTAGAATCACCAAAAAATACTCCTCCCAGTGCAGATTATGTAGCAACTGTCCTGGAGACTAATGCAAACCTTCAAAAAGTTTTATATTATGGCTACGGCGGCCCAGGCGATATCTCGGCTTCACTTTTACCGGGACTGAGTAACAATCTTAAGTACATCTACACACATATTGCAGCTTCATATACTTACATTGGTAATGACGGTTTTTATGGCTGCTCATATGATGCATTAGTGGCTGATGGTGTAATAGATTACATCAATAATCTGCTTTCTCAGGAGACACCGCCAACAGCAGCGATTAGCCTTTCATCGGATTATGAGAAGGCCTACTTGGAAGATGATCTGCAGAGAACAAAAGTGATACAACTTAACGGTGATCACAGAAACTATATTACTGTTAATGTTCCTGCCAATGTAACCTATCATAATGACAGCAAAGGTTCTTCACAGACTGGAGGTTCTGTCAAAATATACGGTGGAACAAAATTTCATTTTACTGCACCTAAAACAGTAACTGGATTGTGGGAAACAGGAAGCCTTAAAGGTCAGATTGGTTCGCAGTGGAAGACACTTGTAATTGCAGGGGATACATATCAGGATATTGGCTACGGTGATTTTATTGAAGAAAAAGCTAATTCCGTACAGTTTTCAGTAAAATGGCTCGACCTTGCAAGAATTACGCTTACCAAACAGGCCACTGAATCAAATGTAAATCTTGCTGGAGCAGTTTTCGGAGTTTACAAAGATGAAGCATGTACAAGTTTGATCACGAAAATGCCGGCTACTGATAAAAATGGCAGTTCATATGTGGAGTTTACCAAAACTCAGGATACAGTATACCTGAAAGAAATCACAGCGCCGACCGGCTATCGTCTGAATACAAAGGCCTATAACGTAAAACTGGTTGCTGGAGGAAATACGGATATTACAGTAACAAATACTGAGCAGAAAGGCCGTATTACAATTCATAAAATCGGGGAGCGTCTTACTGCTGTTGAAGATGGAAATCCGATAGACTTTATTTATGAAAACTCATCATATGCTGGAGCTGTGTATAAAATTTATGCAGCAGAAGATATCGTGAGTCAGGACAAAACCACTTTGATTTATCAGAAGGATACGCTCGTAGAAACTCTGACAACAGGCGAAGATGGCAATGCTGTATCTTCTGATTTGTATCTCGGGAAATACCGCATCGTTGAAGTAAAGGCTCCAGAGGATTTGACAATCGGAAAAGATGAAAGTGAAACTACGAAAGAAGTTACACTTGAATATGCGGGACAGGAAGTTGAGCTTTCCAAAGCAACAGCCGAATATGATAACGCCCGACCAGATATCAGTGTAAAAGCAGTAAAAAAATCCGAAAAGGACGGTGTAACACTGGCCGGAGCAGAATTCGGGCTTTATGCCGGTGAAGATATCAAAATTGATGGCAATACTGTTTTACAGAAAGACTCCTTGATTGAGACGGTTACATCTGATCAGGATGGTACAGCAGCATTTACTGCTGATATTCCCATTGGATATAAATATTATATCAGCGAAATCACTGCACCGGATAAATACTATATGACGGATGAAACCTTTGAATTTACATATTCTTATAAGGATGATAGCACGTATGAATATGTATTTTCACATGAATTCAGCAACGAAGAAGTACGCGCGGAAATCCACATTAATAAAATTGACAAGGAGACTCATGATTTTATCAGCCAGGGAGATGCAACTCTTGTAGGTGCCGAGTACGGCTTGTTTGCCGCAGAAGACATTGAACATCCGAACAAGAAATCGGATCCTGTTTACCAAAAAGGAGATTTGGTTGCAAAAGGCAAGATTGGTGAAGACGGTAAACTGGATTTTACAGATTTGTATCTGGGCAAATATATCGTTAAGGAACTGACCCCCTCTGAAGGTTATCTTCTTGATCCTACTGAATACCCGGTTGATGCTTCTTATGAAGGTCAGGAGGTAAAAATAGTCCATCGCGATGTGACAGTTCATGAGACAGTTAAAAAACAGCCGTTCCAGCTTATAAAAGTAGGTTCAGACGGAGAACAGACAGAAGCAGATCTTCTTGAAAGTGCAGGATTTAAAATATACCTGATCAGTTCTCTGAAAGGTGTACAGGACGGTACAATCCAGCCAGACGAAAATGGAAACTACAGTCCGGAACAGTTCCGCGGCTATGACTTTACAGAGGAAACGACCGCTTTAGACTATTCAGAAGACAGTAACGGCGTTCCGATGGAAGAGATTTTTACGGACAGCAAGGGATATGCACAGAGTAAGGAACTTGCCTATGGTAAATATGTTGTCATTGAATCGACGGTTCCTGAAAACTATAGCCCAATCGACCCATTTATTGTAACAATTAATGAGGACAGCCGTGAACCGCAGCAGTGGCGGGTATTTATCGACTACGAATTTACAGCGCTTCTGAAAATATACAAAATAGACGGTACGAGTAAACTCCCGGTACTTCACAGTGGTGCAACCTTTAAGATCTATGACATGGATAATGAGGAATATGTTACACAGTATACACATTATCCTGAGCTTGTTGAACATACAGAATTTAAAACATCCGACAGCGGTTATCTTCTGACACCGGAAGAGCTCCCAGCTGGTCATTACAGGATCGAAGAAGTGTCTGCACCGGAAGGATATGTAAAAGCTGATCCTATCGAAATTACACTTGCCTCTGACACGGCTTATGAAGTTGAGCCGGAGACGGGAGCAATCATTATTACAATGGATTATGAAAACGCACGTCAGACAGGAACACTGCGTCTCCAGAAAACTGGTGAAGTGCTTACCGGTTATGCTCCAGAAGAAAAAAGCCTTCTTCGTCGCTTTGGAGAATTTTTAAAGATCGTTGAAGAAACAGAGCCTGTCTACGATTTTACATACGCGATGGGCAGTGTAGAAGGTGCTGAATTTTCTATTTATGCAAACGAAAATATCTACTCTCCGGATTACCAGACTGACGAAGACGGAAACCGCATAATCCTTTACAGCAAAGATGAACTCGTAGCAACAATCCGAACTGATGCAGAAGGAATGGCATCACTTTCGGATCTGCCGCTTGGGAAGTACCGCATCGTAGAGACGATCGCCGGCAACGGATATGTATTAAACGAAGAAATACAGGAATTTGAACTTGAATATGCCGGCGACGAAGTAGAAGTCGTATATCATGACAGCGCATACGAAAATGAGCGGCAGAAAGTTCAGATTCAAATCAACAAACTGGATGCCGGCACACAGGATCCGGTAGCAGGCGCAGAGTTCGGCCTGTATGCAGCAGAGGATATTCTCGCAGTAGACGGCAGCGTTCTTGTACCGGCAGATACACTGATTGAGACTGCTATATCAGATGAGAATGGACTTGTTACATTCACCAAAGATTTACCGATTGCGCATTACTATGCTAAAGAAGAAAAAGCGGCAGATGGATATGTCCTGAATGATGAGCTGATCGATTTTAATCTCGAATATGCCGGCCAGGATACAGCAACTCTGCTGGCTACAGCAGACGTATCCAATGACTATACTAAAGTCGAGATCAGTAAAGTAGACATCGGCGGAGAGGAAATCCCTGGCGCCGAGCTAGAGATTCGTGATTCTGAAGGAAATACAATTGAATCATGGACCTCTGACGGAACACCTCATATGATCGAGCGTTTGAAGCCGGGCGACTATGTACTCGTTGAGACGCAGGCTCCAGACGGGTATGAAATAGCTGAAGAGATTCCATTCACTGTCCTGGAAACAGGCGAAATCCAGAAAGTACAGATGGTGGATGAATATGAAAAAACCGGAACAATATCCGTACAGAAAGTCGGAGATATGCTTACCGGTACAACAACTCACGAATCTGATTTTGGTGATATCTACCGAATGGAGTACGAAAAACGCTCTTTGCCTGGTGTCGAGTTTACAATCTATGATGAGAATGGTGATGTAGCAGATGTGATCACGACGACTGAAGAGGGCATTGCCACATCGAAAGAACTGGAACTTGGAAAATATACTTTGGTTGAGACAAAGACTCCTGCCGGGTTAGCCATGACACATGAAGAATACGAAGTCGTTCTGGAAAAAGATGACGAAAACAAGGTCGTTGATGTTAGTCTGGATATCGAAAATGATGTTGTCGATACCGAAATTAACGTATATAAGGTCGGTGAAATGATCAATCCTGAAAATGGTACATTCGGATACGGAGAAAGACCACTGGAAGGAGTATATTTTGGTATTTACACAAATGAAGATATCAAGGATTACCGCGGTGAAACAGCCCTTGCAAAAGACAGCCTGATCGGGGTCATTAAGACAAACGAGGACGGTAAGGCTACTTTAAAGGGAGCACTTGTATCCGGACACTACTATTACAAAGAACTCCAGACTGTAGAGGGATTCATTTTAGATGAGGAAAAGCATGAATTTGAGCTTACCCTGGAAAATGAGCCGCTTACAGTATTCGACGTAAATAAGGAGAATCCTGCTCTTAATATGCTCATGAAAGCGAAGGTTTCACTGATAAAAGTGGACGCCGGCGATGAATCGAAGAAGTTATCAGGAGCAGAGTTTGAATTATTCACGGAGACCGGTGAGTCACTAGGAACATATATCACTGATGAGAACGGTGAAATAAATATTACGGATCTTGGTTATGGTAATTATTACTTCAAAGAAAATAAAGCTCCGAATGGATACCAGAAACTTGCTGATCCGATCCAGTTCTCGATGAAAGGGGAAGATGTCACGATTACCTGCCGAAACAACGTCATTCCGAAACTCGGATTTGAAGACAGTAATCTCAAACTTGCTGTCGGTGTTCTTGTGGCCGGCGTAATCGTAATCGGAACCGGATCCTTCGTCTATTATAATAGGAAGAAAAAGAACAAGGACAACAAAAAAGAGAGCTAATTAATCATTGCGGTGCAGGGGAGTACTCCCTGCACCGTTTTTAAAGGAGGAGTCCATATCAGAAAAAAGTTAAAACGCATACTGCCTATTCTAGTTTTATTGACAGCAATTGTAGTGCTTCTTGCATTGGTGTACTATATCTATCGCCAGCCCTATGAAGAGGCAGAAAAAAGGAATAATTATGAAGACAAAATAATTGATGAATATTTGGACAATGATGACGGCCCAGCGCCGGACACTGAATACCCCGAAGAAGCTACTGAATATATGTACAGCGACATAGGGGATTACTCGTTCCGGGGAAACATTGACAGTATACTTGTTATTGACAAAATCAATCTTAAAAAAGCTGTGATTCGCGGAAATACGATAGAAGATAATGATTATAACTTGTCTCTCTACTATTTTGTCACAGCTGATCTGTCAACTACACTGGATGGCAACTATATCATATATGGCCATAGCTCTCAGGTATATGGTCACAGCTTTAACCGATTAGACGAACTCCAAATAGGAGATACTTTTTATCTTATCCAAAACGGGATTAGATACAATTATCAGGTAGAAGCTGTTGACAGGGCTCTGCGGTCGGAAAGCCAGCCATATTTTCCTGATTTAGAAAAGCGAGTAACGCTTGTATCATGTGAAAAACATCTTGCGGAAGGATACAGCGAAAAACGAGTAATTATTGTACGGGCAGCTAATACTTTCAAGGAAAAATATAATTAAAAAATATGTCACTATAGATGTTCCTTAATCGTTGTATATATGAATGATTTCCAATTTCAAAAATAGTTTCCCTCTATAACCCAAAAAAGGAGAAAGTAATATGAAAAAATTAATTAAATATTTATCTTTGATGACTATGATTTGCTGCATTTTTGTATCAAGCTCTTTATGTGTTTTGGCAAAGGATTCTGCAAGTCCTATTGAACATAAAAGTAAGATTACTGCTATCGCTTCAACTAAAGAAGAGAGCAGAATATATAATGGTGATGGCGATCTTCTTTCAGTTGATCAGTCACTGCAAAAGGCATCATGTACACACATTCCCTGTAATACTGTAACAGATACGGTTTATCAGCACAGACATGTAGGAACATTAAGATGCGATGTCTATACGGCGAAGGCAACTTGGTGTAAGTGTTGTAACACAATATTAAAATTTAATACCAGTTGGAAATATTCCTATACACATTATAACTGCAATAAATAATATAAATTATAGAGGGGAATTATTAAATAACAAAGGAGCATTTATATGAAAAAGTCAATAAAATATTGGAGTGTTTTCTTACTATTAATAACAAGTTTGATTATCTCCATACCAGTCTATGCCCAGTCGACAGATCCATATCAAGCAATAATTGATAAGCTGAATGAAGAATATTCGATGGATATGTATTTCATGGAAGAAGATGATCCATTGTTTACTGAAGGAATTCTTTCGTCTTCTCGCATGAGAATTACTATGACGCCAGAAGAATTTGAGGCAGATTTGAGACAATGTATTATTGAGAATAATAGAGCGAAAGCCGAAGCGGATAGAAAAATGGCTGAGTTACGGACGGAAAATATTATTGAAACAGGTAGTGGATCTTGTTCAAACTCATATTCTGTATCTCCAAGAGTTGTAAAACGCTCTGAACAATCAAAGAAAATAAGTGGAGCAACTGCTCATCTAGTTGCAAATGTAAAGAATGATACAGGATACTGGAAATTTTCCGAGCTGATCAGACTGTATACTTCCTATACAAAGGGGGTAGATTCAACACCTGGCTTTAGTGCAACGCGGTATCAGTATAACATTATCGATGCTGGAAGAACATACGCTTTCAATTTATATGGCAGAACATTCACAAGTTCAGGCGTTATAATAGACCAGAATGCATATCGATATGTGGACTTTTGGGCCGGGAAAAATATGTAAATCTCAGTAAAGGTAACTGTAATATTCAGCAGAGCTTCAATGTGCTCTGCTTTTTTTATATAATAAAGTCACCATTTACATAACTCAAACGTGTAAATATTAGAAAGAGGAGGGATTATGTCTGAAAAATCTATAGAAGAAATATATGAAATCTACGGAGAAATGCTTTATAAAATTAGTCTAGTTATGTTAAAAAATACACACGATGCGGAAGATGTAGTACAAAACGTAATGATTAAATATATGACAAAAAGAACTGCATTTAATTCTTCAGAACATGAAAAGGCATGGTTAATACGTGTATGTTTAAATTGCTGTAAAGATACATTAAGGTTTTTAAAACGATCTTCGCATGAAAATATTGATGATATAAAAACTACATATCCACGTGAAAGTGAAACTGCGCAAGTATTAGTGGGACTTATGAACCTACCTAATAGATATAGAAAGGTTCTTATACTATATTATTATGAAGGATATAAATGTAACGAAATTGGAAATATATTACGAATTACAGAATCAGCTGTAAAAAAGCGATTAGAGCGAGGCCGAAAATTATTGAAACAAGAATTAAAGGAGGACTGAGATGTATAATAACAGTATAGAAAAAGCTGTAGATGGAATAGTTTTTTCAAACGATACAAAAAAACGTATATGGAATAATATTACAAATACTCATAAAGTTAACTCAAGGCACTATATGAAATTTAGCGTAGCTATTTCAATAGTTTGTCTACTTTTCATGTTTTGCGCTAATACAGCTCTAAATTCAAAAACGCTTATAACTGTATATGCAATGGATAAAACCGGACAAAATGATAGTATAGTTCTGTCTCCGAACGACCCGGTAGAGCTTTTAGAACAAAACACCAGCGTTGGTACTGGTTACGTGTTTATATTAACCATACCAGATAATTATACTTATGATTGCATAGCTATTGATGAAGAGGAAAATATTTTTTCTGTCTATCAAAATCAGAATTACATATATTGGATTCCCAATAATGAAATTTTAGGGAATATATATTCGAATACAAATGAAAAATTAGAGACAGAAGAAGAAGTGTCCCTGGATAGAGTTAAATTTAAAATTGAAATCTATGACGAAAACAGTAAATTATCCGATGAAAAAATAATTGAGTTTAAAATTGACAACCAAAAATGTTTTGTTACTTTGAAGTAATAAAAGAATTTAATTTACTTTACTCATTCAATTAGGTATACTTAAGTTATAAGTCATTATTGTATATCACAAGTAGCATAAGTTACCGAAAGAAGTGTAATCCCTGGAAACAGGTTTCTTTTACAGCCTGCATGAAAATGCAGGTTTTTTTATGCAATTTTTTAAAAGGAGGATCGTTTTTTACAATATTTGATTTATTTCGTAACAATTTATTCTATTGTAACGCGACGTATTACACGGGAGCAGGCTTATGCTCCCATTTTTATTTAAAAGGAGGAATCGTATGGAATATTTATTTGTGCTATCCACAGAAGGCGGATGGTGGCTAAAAATTGATACAATAGAACAACTGATTGATTACCATAAAAAAACTGACGGACACCGCTACGAAAAAGCTTTATGGAATTTTTTCCATGGTGTTAAGCCGGAAGATCTTTTAAAAAAGGCACAGGATTCTAAAAATCCAGAAGATTTGATTGCTCTGTATGCAAATCGTGACTTCCAATATATGCAGGCAGCTCTCATGCAAGCCGAGAGTGTTGGTGGAACAATACTTGATGGGTTTTCTATGCTGAGGGTAGAAGCCGGCTTTAGCGAATTAAAAGATCTTCAAAAATATGGCTCGGTTTATATTAATTCTGCCGGCGGGCACACTTTCGGAATAGAATTCACACAATTCTATCGTCGAGAAGAACTGGTTTTCCCGAATTTCACTGAAGATGACATACATATAAAGCAATACGGCGAAAAAGGGATCCACTGGTATGCTTATATCGGCGATATGCAGCTACATTACGGTGATAAACGCAAATGGAATACATATGAGGCTGCAAAAGAATATGCGCACTCAATATTGGAACTATGTTGAAAATATTATACATTGACTCTCAGGGATGGCAGGATTACCGCCATTCTTTTTTTATTTGGAGGTAAATTATGTTTAGTAATGCTAGTTTCGAAGATATGCTTTTGCTGCAGATTAAGTATGGGAAAAGAAA